>Ga0222716_10000893_pt1 | contig 25342 bp, 13 predicted proteins | sample C33_13DmetaG_FD_165044 | JGI IMG/M metagenome (GOLD analysis project Ga0222716, IMG submission 165044) | Estuarine water microbial communities from San Francisco Bay, California, United States - C33_13D | ecosystem: Environmental > Aquatic > Marine > Unclassified | place: USA: California... | reverse complement strand
AACCTTACACTGGTGACTTTACACGTCTTGCTCAACAACCTTATACTGGTGACTTTACACGTATTGTACAAGAACCTTATACGGGTAACTTTACGACAGCAGTACAACAACCTTATACTGGTGATTTTGATGTAACAGTACAACAACCTTATACTGGTGACTTTACCCGTCTTGCTCAACAACCTTACACCGGTAACTTTACGACTACAGTACAAGAACCATATACAGGTAACTTTACGGCCACAGTACAAGAACCATATACAGGTAACTTTACGGCCACAGTACAAGAACCATATACAGGTAACTTTACGACCACAGTACAACAACCTTATACTGGTGATTTTGATGTAACAGTACAACAACCTTATACTGGTGACTTTACACGTCTTGCTCAACAACCTTACACTGGTGACTTTACACGTATTGTACAAGAACCTTATACGGGTAACTTTACGACAGCAGTACAACAACCTTATACTGGTGATTTTGATGTAACAGTACAACAACCTTATACTGGTGACTTTACACGTCTTGCTCAACAACCTTACACTGGTGACTTTACCCGTCTTGCTCAACAACCTTATACTGGTGACTTTACACGTATTGTACAACAACCTTATACTGGTGACTTTACCCGTCTTGCTCAACAACCTTATACTGGTGATTTTGATACGACAGCTGTAGAACAATTTCCTTACACCGGTGACTTTGATACGACAGTACAACAACCTTATACTGGTGATTTTGATACTGCTGTTACAGAACAAATTCCTTACACCGGTGACTTTGATACTGCTGTTCAACAACCTTACACCGGTGACTTCGATACTGCTGTTACAGAACAAATTCCTTACACCGGTGACTTTGATGTAACAATACAAGAACCTTACACCGGTGATTTTGATACTGCTGTTACAGAACAAATTGCTTACACTGGTGACTTTGATGTAACAATACAACAACCTTATACTGGTGACTTCGATACTGCTGTTACAGAACAAATTGCTTACACTGGTGACTTTGATGTAACAGTACTACAACCTTACACCGGTGACTTTGATGTAACAGCTGTAGAACAATTTCCTTACACCGGTGACTTTGATACGACAGTACAACAACCTTACACCGGTGACTTTGATGTAACAGTACAACAACCTTACACTGGTGACTTTACACGTCTTGCTCAACAACCTTACACTGGTGACTTTACCCGTCTTGCTCAACAACCTTATACTGGTGACTTTACTAGAATAGACGGTCCTACGGCACAGACTTATGAACTTGAGGTTCGTGCCAATTATAGTGCGTCCGTATTCCCATTCCCAGTCGGTGATAGTTTTGGTAATGATAATACTCCAAAAATGGTCGCGGATGTTGACACTATTCCTTCCAGTGTCAATGTAGGAGACAAGGTTCGAGTTACAGTCAATTTCAATTTTATTAACATAAACACCAGTATCGATATTGATACAGTCGAATTCGGTGTTATCGAATTGAGCAGTGCTGGAGCAACTATATCGAGAGTGTTGGCTTCTTCAAGTACTGGGGCAACGTCCACTGTTCCAAGCACTCCCTCCGATGTTGTTGGTTATTTTGGGTATGTGTCCAACCCTTATATCGATCCTGCACCGACTTCTACCGGAACAACGACAATATACATTCCGGATGCGAGTTTGCCCACTGGGTCCCAGTCAAAAATCGGGGTCTTTGATGTAACGTTTACATCTGCTGGTACCGCGAGAATTGCGGTACGTCTATGGGCGGCGGCGTCAGGTTTGCAAGGTGGGGCCGAGTACTCTAGTTATAAACGTTCAGATTTTCCAGTAGTATCGGCACCGTCATACACCGGTGATTTTGATACGACAGTACAACAACCTTACACCGGTGATTTTGATGTAACAATACAACAACCTTACACCGGTGATTTTGATGTAACAATACAACAACCTTACACTGGTGACTTTACACGTCTTGCTGAACAACCTTATACTGGTGACTTTACACGTATTGTACAAGAAGACGAACCTTATACTGGTGATTTCACCCGTCTTGCTCAACAACCTTATACTGGTGACTTTACACGTGAGGTACAAGAAGATGAAGATTACACTGGTGACTTTACACGTCTTGCTCAACAACCTTATACTGGTGACTTTACACGTGAGGTACAAGAAGATGAAGATTACACTGGTGACTTTACACGTCTTGCTGAAGAACCTTATACTGGTGATTTCACCCGTCTTGCTCAAGAAGATGAAGATTATACTGGTGACTTTACCCGTCTTGCTCAACAACCTTACACCGGTGACTTTACCCGTCTTGCTCAAGAAGATGAAGATTACACTGGTGACTTTACGCGTATTGTACAACAACCTTATACTGGTGACTTTACACGTATTGTACAAGAAGATGAACCTTATACTGGTGACTTTACGCGTATTGTACAACAACCTTACACTGGTGATTTTGATGTAACAGTACAACAACCTTACACCGGTGATTTTGATGTAACAGTACAACAACCTTATACTGGTGATTTTGATGTAACAGTACAACAACCTTATACTGGTGATTTTGATGTAACAGTACAACAACCTTACACTGGTGACTTTACCCGTCTTGCTCAACAACCATATACTGGTAACTTTGCGACAGCAGTACAAGAACCTTACACCGGTGATTTTGATGTAACAGTACAACAACCTTATACTGGTGATTTTGATGTAACAGTACAACAACCTTACACTGGTGATTTTACACGTCTTGCCCAAGAACCTTATACTGGTAACTTTACGACAGCAGTACAAGAACCTTATACGGGTAACTTTACGACAGCAGTACAAGAACCTTATACGGGTAACTTTACGACCACAATACAAGAACCTTATACGGGTAACTTTACGACAGCAGTACAACAACCTTATACTGGTGATTTTGATGTAACAGTACAAGAACCATATACAGGTAACTTTACGGCCACAGTACAAGAACCTTATACGGGTGACTTTACACGTCTTGCAGTTGAACAATTTCCTTACACCGGTGATTTTGATGTAACAGTACAACAACCTTACACTGGTAACTTTACGACTACTGCGGTAGAGCAATTTCCCTATACTGGTAACTTTACGACAGCAGTACAAGAACCTTATACGGGTAACTTTACGACAGCAGTACAACAACCTTACACTGGTAACTTTACGACTACTGCGGTAGAACAATTTCCCTATACGGGTAACTTTACGACCACAGTACAACAACCTTACACTGGTGATTTTGATGTAACAGTACAAGAAAACGAACCTTACACCGGTAACTTTACGACAGCAGTACAAGAACCATATACTGGTAACTTTACGACTACTGCGGTAGAACAATTTCCCTATACGGGTAACTTTACGGCCACAGTACAAGAACCATATACAGGTAACTTTACGACCACAGTACAAGAAGACGAACCTTATACTGGTGACTTTACGCGTATTGTACAACAACCTTACACTGGTGATTTTGATGTAACAGTACAAGAACCTTATACGGGTAACTTTACGACCACAGTACAACAACCTTACACTGGTGATTTTGATACGACAGTACAAGAAGACGAACCTTACACCGGTAACTTTACGACCACAGTACAAGAACCTTACACTGGTAACTTTACGACAGCAGTACAAGAAGACGAACCATATACTGGTAACTTTGAGACTACCGTACTAGAACCATATACTGGTGATTTTGATGTAACAATACAAGAACCTTATACGGGTAACTTTGAGACTACCGTACAACAACCTTACACTGGTGATTTTGATGTAACAGTACAAGAAGACGAACCTTACACCGGTAACTTTACGACAGCAGTACAAGAACCATATACTGGTGATTTTGATACGACAGTACAAGAAGACGAACCTTATACGGGTAACTTTACGACAGCAGTACAAGAACCATATACTGGTGATTTTGATACGACAGTACAACAGCCTTATACTGGTAACTTTACGACTACTGCTGTAGAGCAATTTCCCTATACTGGTGACTTTGATGTAACAGTACAACAACCTTACACTGGTGACTTTACCCGTCTTGCAGTTGAACAATTTCCCTATACGGGTACATTTGAGACTACTGCCGTAGAGCAATTTCCCTATACTGGTGATTTTGATACAACAATTCAAGAACCATATGCGGGTACTTTTGAGACTACCGTACTAGAACCGTATATTGGTACTTTCGAGACGGAAGCACTTGAACCTTATACGGGTACTTTCGAGACTACCGTACTAGAACCGTATACTGGTACCTTTGAGACTGTTGATCAAGAACCATATACGGGTACTTTTGAGACTACCGTACTAGAACCGTATATTGGTACTTTCGAGACGGAAGCACTTGAACCTTATACGGGTACTTTCGAGACGGAAGCACTTGAACCTTATACGGGTACATTTGAGACTGTTGATCAAGAACCGTATACTGGGGACTTCACTCGGAATGCCGAAGAATCTTATGAGAGTGTTTTTGATGGTGGCCTTTCTGTTGATACCGGAAACTTGTCCATCATCGAAACCTACACTCTGTATTGTAAGGTTGATGATGATCAAGGATGGGAAATTGACTTCTCTGGTTTAACTGATACTGGTCCAAGGTATAGTGTTGATGAAGGAGTTAGTTTCACAACTTTTGCAAGGAGAAATCCTGCGGTTTACGGTCCATTCGATGCGGTTGATGTTTATCTTTCATACAATACTGTCAACGGTGAATTAGGAACAGCAGTAGACGCAGACCTTACTGGTACCGCTGGAGAAACGACAAGGCGACTAGGATCATTTAGTCCCAGCGATTCAGCGCTTGGGTATTCAAAAACAGTAACTGCTGATACTCTCACCGAAGGCGAAGAATATTTCTGGGTTGAACTTTGGGATTCTGCTACGGGTGGACGCAGACTGGCGACTTCGCAAGCAGTCTATATAAATGATACGAGTGTTGCTGCGGTTACTGGCACTGCTCAAATGTTGTTTACTTCGGTCATTAAATCTGGAGTAAATGAGGGTGATCGCGGCCGCGTTACTGTGAATGTTTCTGCCGGTATTCAATTCCAACCAGACGGTAATGTTTCGATTATTGGAGCAGATAACAATTTCTACCTGCAATCTCCCACTGTAACTTTAGGATCTTGGTTACCTGAAGCAGATAAACTTCCAACTGTAGGAGAAGATTATGAGATTCGTCTTACACAGGTAAGCGGATCTGTATCAGGAACAACTGCCGGAGCCTACGTCTCTTTAGATACAGTACGGACTGTTGAGGGTACCTCTACTGACGCAACGATTGCAACAACCACAACTGATGAAGTGAGAGTAGAAATTCGTAAAGTCGGAAGTGGTACTAATGACGTAAATGAAGTGATCAGTTTGTTTGTCAACACTATTCCGGGAGGATAATACTTGACAGACATCTTATAATGTAGTAATATATAGTGTATAGCATTTTATAAAAAGAGAATTGAATTATGCCAGATATTCGTAATGAGATCGATATGAACAAATTTATGTCTGAACATGCCTTCCTATTTGGAAAATCTGCCTTTTTCCACGACGAATCCCCAGAAATTATAGTTTGCAAATGTAAAATTACCAATATCAACACTGGTAAGGTTATTCATGACGACACATATGAAGTACATGCATTCTTAAACGATTATTTGGTTCATTCTGAAGTACATGAAGACCACTCGGTAACTAAGAGCCCTTCTGATAATTTAGGTTTAAAAACTAATCCTTTATGGTATCGTGTATTGAAAGATATTGGAAAGGATAATATTACAAAATTCACAGAAGAACGTCGGAAACGACATGCCTCCAAGACAAACAAAAAAGAAATCGATAAAATTCGAGAACAACAAAAAGGAAGATCTAAAAAATTAGAAGAATTATTTACTGCCAAATTAGAAGTGTTTAATATCGACGCAATTAAAAACTCTAAGAATAAAATCCTTCGAGGGAAAATTAGAAGAAGTCAAACCATATATGAATTAAATGCTTATACGACAATATTATTGATGGAGGAAATGAAACTTGCCAACTAAAGGTTATGTTGTTATTGCAAGCACTAAAGTATTTTTCTACCTCAGTGCCATTAATCTAATCGAATCAATTAAAGAATTTGATAAGAATGCACAAGTAACTTTGTACACCGAGGAAAGATTTCTTGATGGTCAAGAATGGGTAGCAGACCAAGTAGAATTCATTGACAATCATACTCGGGCAAAACTCAAGGGTATGGCATTAACTCCATATGATCATACCTTTTATATCGATGCCGACTGCGAAGTTGTTCACAATGATATCAGCACAGTATTCGATTTGTTTGATGATAATGATATAGTCTTCACTGCTTTACCGGATGATCGAGCATATTGCTTTGCCCAACATTATTTTCCAGGTGGAAAATTACATTTGTGCGGGGCAGTTTGTTTATATGATATGACCAAACCAATTGTCCGAGAATTCATGAACGATTGGTATGATTTAACCGTTGAACAATATGCTGGAAGGTGGTGGCCAGAGGACATCAATTTATATCCTAAAAATTTATCAAGGTGGGATCAATTTAGTTTGTGGTGGTTGGTAAATAAAACCCCTAAATATAAAGATCTTAAAATAGGAATATTCGATGACGATTCTAGGTGGAATTATTATTCTAGTTATCGTGCAGGACATAACACCCTTCCTGTTGTAATTCAACATTATTCTGCATTAAAATCAGGAGTACAGGAGTCCCTTGGTGTTTAAAGATGTCCCTATACGTAACCCTATAGTTCTTGAGTATCTGAATAAATCTCTCGACATGAGAGGAGAAGAGATAACAAATTTAGTTCATATTAAAAATATCAACACCTATAAACGGGAAAGATCCAAGTGGGTTGGAGAGGAATATCTGGGTGAAATCATTGCCAAAGGGAGAGACCATTTAGGATTTCCAGAACAAGTGGGGGGATATTCCTATTCTATAGAGACTAGTGCCATTAAAAACGATACAGATCCTAATAAAGCAGCAGCATTATTGGACAAAGTGGCAGACATTACTTTCGGATTGCAGACTGAGTTGTGTTTAAAGAAGAATGCTCTTTTCTGTTATTATCCTCCGGGAGGATATATTTCATGGCACAATAATGCTAATGCCAGTTCTTATAACTTTATCTTTACTTGGTCCGAGACTGGGAATGGACATTTTCTATACAGAGACGGAAAGACCGGAAAGATATGTAAAATAGAAGACCGGCCTGGCTGGCAGTGCAAGGCAGGATACTTTGGAGGATACTTCGAATCGGCAGAGAACCTATGTTATCATGCTTGTTCGACAGATTGTGATAGAATAAGCATTGCTTTTGTTCTAAATCGAGATGAAATGGGTGCCGGAGTTCAGGATCTAAGTGCAGAATATATCTCTGCTGAGTATTGATTTCGTATAAATAAACCATAAGTATTATTGGATTAGGTACTCATGGCACATTACGAAGATCTTACTATAGATCAAGGTTCAGACATCGCGGTTGAACTACGTCTCATCAACAAAGACGGAACAAAAAAGAACCTAACCGGTTATTCTGTTGCGGCAAAGCTTGCCCCGAATTTTGCAGCAACGGATTCTGATAAAATATCATTCACTTCCATTATCAACTCCCCTGATAGTGACGGAATTGTGAACCTATCTCTTACCAATACTCAAACCGATTTATTAAATACTAAAAAACGTTATGTCTATGATGTAGAAATTTCCTTTGTTGACAGTGATGGTTTTACTATCAAAGAAAGAGTCCTTGAAGGTCTATTAAACGTCACTCCTTCGGTGACTAAATAATGGTCTATAAAGTAAAAATAGTAGATAACAAAACTGTCATTGACAAGATTATAGTCGGTACTCCAATACGATCAGTCAATGAAGCTAAGGGAGATATCAATTTACTAGACGGTGTCGATGCTTCTCAGAGAGAACATGGTAGTGTTTTAGTATATAATGAAGATCGAGGTTTATGGGTTGCCCAACGAGATCTTGAAAGACAAATAGTTGATGGAGGTATCTACTAATGGCACATACCTCTCACGATTCTGCTCACACTCAAATACTCATACGTCGAAGTTCTGATAAAGGCTCACCCGTAGAAACTGGGACTGGATTATCGTTACTTCGCGTAGGCGAGATGGCATATTCGTATCTGCAAGATCCCGCAGACAATGGATTTGGAAATGGGGGAGACCGCCTTTATATCGGTACTGGATCAGAACTTACCCTAACGAATCAGACCAATGGTGAAGGTGATTCGGTTAATCGTAAATATTCCAACGCGATTTCCACCATCGGCGGTAAATATTTCACCGATATGATGAATCATCAGCGTGGCGAAGTAACTGCCGCGTCTGCTCTACTAGTTGATGATAACAAAAAACTCAACGAACTCCTTGTAGATTTCTTATATTTTAACAAAGACTCTGTATCAACAGAAGCAACCAACGATCTAGTTTTGCGAGGCGGGACTGGAATTATACGTTCTAACTCTAGTATTAATCCTGAGACAACAGACGCTTTTAATCTCGGGACCACAACAAAAAGATGGAACAATCTAAGCATTAAAAATATTGATGCTAACTATCTTAATGCAGATTCCGCGCAGATTAATAATAATTTTAACGTCGATGGTTTAACCACTTTAGACTCAACCACAATTGATGGTACTCTTGATGTCAATGGGATAACATCATTAGATTCTACCACAATTGATGGTGACTTGATAGTAAATAGAAATCTCTTTGTTTATGGTGAACAAACCAATATATCTACTACAGAATTGTTGGTTGAAGATCAACAGATTATTATTGCTGACGGTGCTAACACTTCGTTGTTAGCAGACGGAGCAGGAATTGCACTTGGTGATTCCGCAACACCAATTGGTTATATCAGATATTCTTACAATGCGAACGACCCTCGTTGGGTTTTTCAACCGAAAATATTTGCAGATGAAATTGAATTCACAGTGATTGACTGTGGCACATACGCCTAAATACAAAGGTACGATTAGAGAATAAGTATGGCATCTAGAAAAAAAATATTATTTCCGCGCAGCGACATACCAGGACGTGCACCGACTCTTAACGAAATTGATTTCGGTGAGATTGCGATTAATACGCATGATGGTAAAGCCTATATTAAGAAAGACAAGAACGGCGAAGTCAGTATCAATTCAATTGGTGCCGAAGATGTAGATAACGTCTATTATGTTTCTAAGTCGGGCGTTCCTGGAAACGATGGCAAATCTTTGATGAATGCTTTCTCTTCTTTGGATTCGGCAGTAGCAGTAGTATATGCAAAAGAAAACTTCAAGTTTGACGAAACTACATGTGAACGAGACCTCCACCTTATTATGGATGGTGTTCGTTATGACATGGCACTTGGTACAAACTACGGTGCGGTAACTGCTGGGCAAGCATATAAGCGCGGTAATGCTATTAAAGTGACCGCAGAACAACTCTATCAGACTAGACGATCGATCAATGAAGAACGTCTCGGTATGGTTTCTGTTCCCGCAGTAAAAACTGACGCGACTTCTAAACTACGTGTCTCTGCGGCGTTCGATGAGATCATCGAGATTCTTGTGGGCGGCACTGCCTCTGCATTAGAGTTTCCTGATCCACCTGTCCAAGCACAGACTGACGCGAATGCAGCTGCTAATGCTATTCAGAATAACAAAGAAGCAATTCAGGATGCGGTTCTAGATTACCTGAACAACCCCGCAAACGATTTCCTCACAGGGTCATACGATGCGACAACTTGTTCTCGGGATGTCGGTCTAATTGTAAATGCTGTTGCACGTGATCTATTATTAGGCACTGACTACAATACGATTACTGCTGGTTGGGCATACAATAGGTCTTCCTCTGCTTATGTATTGAGCGATCAGAACGAAGCAACTATTGCGGGTATCAACTTTGCGAGAGATTACATTATTGCTCTTGCTGGTGTTACTTCCGATACTGATATCGAAAACCTTTTCAAGAATGTTACCGATGTCATTAACGCAACGCAAACGGTTTACCCATCAATCAACTATGTGACTACGTCAGGGGCAACATACCAGACGGCAGATCGAATTGCGGCAACCACGAACCTTCAAGCAAATCGTGCAACATTAATTTCTGATACCACGGTTTACATCAATGCCAACTATCCAGGTCTTGGTTACGATCAAGCAAAATGCGAAAGAGATGTTGGTTATATCGTAGACGGTTTGTCCCACGATGTCAAATATGGTGGTAACACTGCGACTCGCACAAATGCTCTTGCCTATTTCTCAGGTACTGTATCTCAATTAGGTTTCGGAGAAGGCACTGCAACTGTTGCGGCATACAATGATCTTAAAACACGGATCAACGCAGTGGTTACGACTGCTCCAGAACAAACAGTTCTTGGTGGACTTGTGGATGAAATCACCGGTGTTATCACGGCAGGTAATACCACAGGTCTTTCCGCAGAAGTAAATATCGTTACTACTGGATTGACTACTGTCGAATACGATGCTATCGTTGCCGGAATCGTAGGTGCTCAGGCTGCCACGATTGACTATGTTGATCTGAATTGGTCCACTAAACTTGGTGGATATAATGCCGGTAAGTGTGCAAGAGACGTTGGATTAATCCTTGATGCCGTTGCACGTGATCTTTTAATTGGAACCGATCACTGGACTGTTTACGCTGGTAACTCATATCTACGAGCGAATACTGCTTATGTGCTGAGTGATCAGAAACAAGCAACTATCGATGCTGTTAATTTTGCCAAGTCAAAGGTCAAAACATTAGTAGGCGCACTTGATGCAACGGTAGACACCTTGTTCGAACGTGTGATCGATGTTCTTGATGGTACTGTAACTGTGCCTCAACCTGTGACCACTTTGCCTCTGGCAGGAACTTATGCAAATGTTGCGGGTAGAACAGCGCAAATTAGTGCGATTGGAACTGCCAAGGCAACCTTAATAACAGACACCACTTCCTATATTACTGCAAACTATCCAGGTCTTGGTTATGATTCTGTCGCATGTGAAAGAGACACGGGTTTCTTGATCGATGCTTTGATTGCGGATTTGTATTACGGTGGTAACACTGCCTCACGTTCATCTGCTCTTGCCTATTTTGTAGGAACAACTGCCCAGTTAGGTTCAGGAGAAACTGCACCCACAGTCGCCGCCTATGGAGATCTCGCAACTCGTATTAAAGCACTTGCGGATGTCACAGAAGACGCACGAGTAGACGAGTTAATCGCATTAACCACAGATGCGATCACTGCCGGTAACATAGATAGTGTTCCTGCTGAAATAGAAGTTAGCACTGCGGGATTGACAACAACAGATTTTGATGCTATAGTTGCAAACAGATTGATCATTCAGAACGATGTCATCGACTATGTGAACGATCAAAACATTGTAGGCAGTTTCGATCAGCACAAGTGTGAGCGAGACACGGGTCTTATAATTGATGCGATTGCTCTTGACTTACAGAACAATACAGACTATAATAGCATCACTGCTGGACTCGCATACCAAAGAGGTAATGCACAAAAAGTTCAGAGCGATCAATTACAATACACAATCGATTCAATTAATTACTTGCGAGACCAGATCAACGCATCTGGTATTAACGCAACAAGTCAGACTTTCGTTACGGCACGTATTAAACAGATCACTGAACTCCTTGAAGAGTCCACCGCATACGGAAAAGAAGACGGAACCTCTATTGACTTTACCGGAACTGGAAGTGAGAGCGCCGATAAGAGAAATGCAGCAAACGCTCTGATCGTTAATCGAAGAACCATTCAGGGTCAGTTGATCACTTGGATTCAAAACAATTTTGATTCGTTAGAATACGATCAAGACAAGTGTCAAAGAGACGTTGGATACATTGTAGATGCCGTGACTCACGATATTCTTTTCGACGGTTCTTTTGCTACTGATACCAATGCTCGTTCATACTGGGTTGGTAAAGATCTTAACATCGAGAACACCACAACTGCATACGAAAGTTTAGATGGTCTCGCAGACATCTGGACTAATCAATTAGGTGCCGGTGAAATTACTGCCTCACTTGCTGCATACGAGCAGTTAAAAACTATTATTAATAATTACGTCACGACTTCTACGGAAGAAGCTCGGGTTGTGGCATTAATTGAAAGGATTAGAGACGCAATCAATGCCGCAGATGGATCAGCAATTCCGGTTGTTGTGCCTACTTTCACTGGCGAGAGCAGTACTTTTCATGCTATCAGATCTACGTTACAAGAGCAAGTAGTATTTTATGCCAATAGCGTTTTCCCAACATACTCTTACGATCAGGCAACTTGTCGCAGAGACGTGGGATACATTCTGGATGCGTTGACCTATGATCTCAAGTACGGTGGTAACAGCGCAACCTCTATTGCGATGCGAGCATACTTCTCTATCTTTGGTAATGGTTATGCTGATCGACTTGGTCAAAGTGAACTGACTGCAACGATTGCAGCATACGAACAGTTAAAATCTATTATTGCGGGTTATACGGCAGGAACAGATTCAGGTAACATTACTAAGATCCAAAACCTCTTAGATATTATTATTCATGCTGTTGAGCAATCTAGTATAGGAACTTTCCAACTAGGTGATTTCTTTAGTGGAGCAGCAATTTATCAATACAACTATCCGACTGGTCTTGCAGTAGGTTACGATTCACTAGTGTTTCCAAACCTTGTTAGTATAGGGGTTTCTACGACAACACCATTAATCTATACCGCATGGACTAAGTTTGAGCAAGGAACATCTGAACGACAAACTATTATTCGACAGTCATCTGAGACAGCGCAGAACCAAGGCACAGATACTACCATCTTCTTAAAGTCTGGTGACTACACAGTTAACAACCCAATCAAACTTCCACCCAAGACTTCTATCATCGGTGACGCACTAAGGGCAACTACGATTCGCCCACGCAACGTCGATAGCGATATCTTCTGGGTAGATAATGGTTGTTATGTGAAAGAAATCACTTTCCGAGATCATCAAAACGGTGCAGCCTGTGTGGCATTTGATCCAAGAAACGATGTTAATACTGGACCGTTCATTACTCAATCACCTTATGTACAGAACTGTACTTCGTTGACAACATCAGGTATTGGTATGAAGATCGATGGATCCAAAGTATCTGGTCTACGGTCAATGGTGCTTGATGCATTCACCCAGTTTAATGCAGACGGTATTGGAGTATATCTTAAAGAACGCGCCTATGCTCAGTTAGTATCTTGTTTCACGATTTCTACCTCAACGTCTATTTTGGCAGAAACAGGGGCACAGTGTTCTATAACAAACTCGAACTCTTCTTTTGGTGATCGTGGTTTAGTATCAACAGGTGGTTCTCCGTCAATATACGATGGAACTCTTCACGCAACATATAATCAGAACGATGATGTGATTCGAGTAAACGGAATCACAAACCAAGATCCTGCAAACTATTCTTTAGAAATAGGTGCGTTTAAGAAACCAAATTACAACGATGCGATCAAATTTAGCAATGATAATTATTACTACACTGTTCTAAACGTATCTGATGAGATTACTCAAGATTGGGGAACCAGCGGAAATAGCAACGAAGGTCTTCTAGTAAACCCCTCTCCTGTGGTTAACGAGGAGTTCGGTAGTGTTTCAAAAATGTCAAGAGACGATAATTATTTATTTGTCGGGGCAAAAGGAACAGGCGCAGCAACCGGAGAAGTCGAAGTCTTTACAAGGTCCGGAACATCTTGGACTACTCAGGCAACAGTTAAACCTACCGGAACGACCGAGAACCCTCTGCATAATAATGCCGGTGACGGGCGTAGGTTTGGTTCTTCGGTTGCATGTAACCTTGATGGAAGTCTTCTGGCAGTTGGAGCACCTTTCGATCAGAACGGTGGTGGGTTGGGAGAAAATCAAGGTAGCGTTTACGTTTATAAACGAACCGGTTCTTCTTGGGCATTCGATATAATTTTGCAACGACCTTTTGTTGCATCAACTAATGTTGTACTTGCTCTAGAAACAAGATATCTATCTATGTCTGAAGACGGTAACTGGCTTGCAGTGGCAAGCGGGGCAACTTCGGCAAGCGATACTCGTGGTCAGGTTTTTGTTTACCAGAAAGGAACAGAAGCATTAGATGGTTCCGGTGGCACTAAAGGTATAGAAGCATCGCTTACTTCCTCATCAGGGGATTATTGGACTTTGATGCAAATAATTACAAGTCCAGTCATTAGCAATGTATCTGCGCCAGCGGTTTCTCTTAATACAACAGACGGTTCGGACATGATTGTCGCTTGGGCAGGACAAGCAAATACTGCATACTATTATGCAAGAAACATTTTTAATACATATGGTCGAGTTCAGACAATTGTACCGGCAATGAACCTTTCCGAAAACAATCAGCGAGCACCTGTGTTGGAACTTTCTTCCGGCGCTGATTACTTTGTTTATGGTGACGGAAATGCCCCGTTCGGTTATATAATTAATCCGTTTACCGATTCTGCTGCCGGTTCATTAAATGCGGCAAAACAATCTATTGCTTCGCTTACGACTTCTTCAAGTGCACCTCATGTTACTGCAACTGACCCTGATGTCGATTTTACCAAGTATTTTAGTGCTGGTATTACGGTGAAGAGTCCGGCATGGAGCGGGGCAGGTAATAAAACGATTGCTTCATTGACGACAAACACCATAACCTTTACAAATGGAACTGCGGTTCCAAATGCCACTACAACCAATGAAGAGATTTCTACTAGTGCGGCGGGAGCAGTCGAACTTTTCTTCTTTAATGAAGGTACTTGGGGAACGCAAGAAGTAATTACTCACGGTGATAAACAAGGGGTTTCTACTTCTAATGCTGACAACGGTCCAACACCTAATGATTCTCAGAGATTAGGTGATGAGGTGACAATTAGCGCCGATGGTTTGCTTGCAATTGCCGGAGAAAAGAACGGGGATCGTAACGCAGCATGGGTTGTTGAACGTGCAGCTTCTAACTGGGCAACGGTGACTAAACTTCAACCATCTACTATTCAAGCAGTTTCAGAAGGGGATGCTTCAAAGGATAATTTCTCTGCCAGTATTGCACTTGGATCTAAGGGAGATTATATTGCAGTAGGTGCTCCTAACAGAACTAAAGATATTGGTGCGACTCCAGCAGAAAACGGGGGAACGGTATTTAATTACTATTCTATCCTAAATGAAACCGGATCATACAACATCACTGTTGCTCCTGGACTAAATAAACCATTAGTACAAGGTCAAACCGTTGATTTCCATCAAAGATCTTTGATTAGTGCCTCTTCACATACTTTTGAGTTTGTGGGATCCGGTACTAATATGTTTGCGGCAGTGCCACAAAACGGCGGTATTCCTAAGAAAGATCAGGAAGTAATATTCGATTCAGCAGGGGCGGCACAACCCAATTTTGGTTTGGTTTACTTTACCGCGACGGACGAACTGGGTGACTTTAGGATTGGTGGTGATTTAACCATCAACCGCGAGTCGGGAACAATCACAGGAACAACGTTCGACAGATCTTTGTTCGCAGTATTAACACCTTATATTCTAGCATTAGAGGGATAAGATGGCAACTCCATTAAACGTATTTAAGACAACAACAAAAACATTATCAGATTCAGATGAAAACTTTGGTGCATTAGGCACCGAACCTTTTGTATACAGAGCACCAGCGGGAGTAACTAGTATTGTTCTGATGGCGCAAGTTGCTAACATCGATCCTACAGATAGAACTGTAGGAGTTACCTTTATCCATAAAGACGTTGGTACTCAGATCGAAACTAAATTGGTGAACAATTTTGCAATTCAATCCAATGATGCTTCTGGCGTTTTGACTGGCAAATTGATTGTTCAGGAAAACAACGAAATACTCGCATACACACATCGCTATAACGGAACCGATGATACTAATAATAGTTTGGTTCTAACTTTAAGTTATCTGGAATCGTTAAATGGCTAAGAGACTCATATCGTTATCGGGTAAAGTAAAACGTATACTAGCATCAGAGTTAGACGCTGATCGTTATCAATACCTATCCCTTGAGCAAGCGGAACCGAATCCAGGGAATCCTGATTCGAATAATAGTTTGTTCATGTCTAACGCTGATGGGACTCGTAAATTTGTACGTGAACCAGAATTAGGTGGACTTTCATTCACCAATGCAAAACTTCCTAACTACGATAATGTTGTAGTTGACGGTACCTATGCACTCATATTAAACAATGACCCTAATTCCCACGATTTCGCTGATAGTGTAGGGTATCGAAAGTTAACTGCGGCGGCATTCACACCTCCAACTTTACAGACGGTAACAACTACTGGAAATACTACTGATCGAGGAATAATAATTACTAATAGTCTTGATCCGTCAACTGGATCTGGACTTGTCATTACTGCATCAGATGCATTAAATGTTTCGGGAACATCTTTATTCTCAAATGATTTAACAATTAGCAGTGGGTCAACATTATTTTACAATGCTCCTCCACTACTAGACAATACTATATTAACCATTGGTGATAACGATAGTGTTGGTCAACGAGAAGCACTATTTGCATTTGTCGCACCTACTTTACAGAACGTCACAGATCGATCCATTGCTGTTGATGGTGGCGATAACGCAGTTACTACAGATGGTCTGAAGGCAGCATTCTTCAAGATGAGTGATGCTCCAACATCACGGGCAAGTGTTGATGCAAGAACTGCATTGGTTTTTACTGGCATAGATGATTCTATAGGTACCCGAACTTTACGTGACCTTGCAGTAGCTGATAGCACATCTTCCGCGATTCGGGTCAATAATAATTTTACCGCCAACAAACTATATGTGCAGGATCCTTCGACCTTCACTTTACCCGCATCTGGCACCATTCCATTAGTTGTTTACACAGATGATAGCGAGTATGCTATTGTCGATATCGATGTCGAAAACCTTGATGCTAATTTCGAAACATTACTATCGGTTACGGCAAGACAAGCACCCGGATTAGACTTCGGGGAAACCACCAATGAAGCAATCTTCAGTGGAGAACTACGTTTACGTAACACAACAGTTAACACTGGAACGATTTCTCGACAAGTTTTAATCGGTGAAACCACCGGAGTAGATAGTGCGGTAGTACGTAGAAGGGAAGCAACTTATCTTGCCTTTGGAGACTCAACCGATAGTCAAATTACTATGCATGGGTTGATCTCCAAAGGAGATATCTCAAGTACAACAAAGGTAACTGTTCCTGATCTTACTTTAACAGGACTTTCTGCACAAGCAGGTGAGTTCACTGCACTCACTATCAATGGGTCCAATGTTGTTGGTACCAATGAAATGGTTGATGTGGCAACTACCCAAACCATTACTGGTACGAAATCCATCGCAAATGATATTGCATTAGGATTTAATGGCTCCGCCTCGACCAATACAATTACACGTGCGGCAAACGATACTTGGAGATTCAATTACTCTGATCAGAGCATCATCTTTGATGCGGCAAACAACAATACGTTTGAAATAAGAAATAACAATGATAGTGCCATCTTCCAGATGGACCCCAATGGAGGGGCAGGTGACGCGTCTCGATTGAACTTGATGGGCGATATCAAGGTAGAAACTTTAGGTGTTACGACGACCGAAGCAACTTCGGTTATGATTGATACAAACGGAGTATTTCTATCTCGGGAATTGTCAACGAGCGCATTTACCGATCCTGGTCTCGACGATGTTACTGCAATAGATCCTACCACAACAGATCAAATTACAACGGGTGGTATTGTTACCACTGGTCCATCGAGTTTCACTGACAGTGTACGGTTTGCGGATCCGATTCTTGGTCAGGTAAATTTCACTGACTCAGTTTTTGCAGACGGTAACTTTTATCTTCCCAATATACCGGCAAGCACTTCGCTTCGGGTTTTGGTAAAGAACACGGCAGATGACCAAGTTGCATATCAAGACATTTCTCAAGAAGCATTTTCTGGAGAGACCTTACACACTGCAACCTCACAGGGTCAGGCAACATCTAATAACGTAGGTGCGGCATCATTCTGGGTTTATGACGGTACTGGTTTTAATGATAACGATTCTCTCGCTGAATTTGTAAGAGTTATTGATTCTGCAAGAGATTTTTATGTTCAGGATAAAGTCTTCTTCAATGATAATCATGCGGCAAACCCAACTAATGACGGAGATCGCAACTTCATACGTTTCACTGATCCCGCATTCCAAGGTTATCCAGGAATATATGATTTCATATCAGATGACAGTGATGATGCTTCTTCTGTAGGTAATGCTCTCTTACGCGCAGGAGGATTAATTCTTACCGACTCCGCATTAGTAGGTGGTAATCTGACAATTACCGGCAACTTAACGGTGAATGGTACACGAACTATAATTAATACGACACAATTGACGATTGATGATAAAACGATTGTCATTGCAGACAATGCTCCAGATGAAGTGTCCACTGCCGGTGCAGGATTGTATGTTACGGATTCTGTCAATCCTTATGCGAAATTTACCTATGACGGCGCAGGATCTTGGGTCAGCAATAAAAACCTTACTATAGATTCAGACCTTATAGTTTCGGGTGCCACATTATTAGATGGTAACTTTAACGGTGATGGTGGATTGAGTCTGCTCGGTGCAGTCGAACTTTCCACTGAGGCTACTGCATTAATGCTGGGCGCAAACGATTCGGTTGGTTATCGAGAATTGTCTTCGGGTGCGTTTACTAATATTGATAACGTAACATGGAATTTTGTCCTTGGCAAAGGAAGATTCTCCGGTAATGAAGTGCCGTACATTCAAGCAGGACTTCAGATTGATTCAACCGGTCTAAAACCTGATCAGGGTGGAACAAGAATTATCACTCTAATAGGTGATCAAGATTCCGTTGGGGTGTCATCTATTCAGTCTACGGCATACGAACCCCTTGCCAATTTCAATCTACAGTTTGTTACGAACCGAGGTGCGAGCACCGATAAGAGAGTGACAATAAATGATTTGATGATATCGACTGCCAAAGATTTCGATGCGTCTGCCAACAATACTCAACTTGCACTTCATTACGACAACGGTACTGACTCTGTGGGTTATAGAGACCTTGGGAGTTTGGCATATCTTGATTCGGATGGAGAAACTTTTAAGAGTATTACTGAGAAAGGTAATGCTGTTAATACCTCTTTAGCCAACATCAAAGTTAACGGGTTAATGATTGACAGTGCTCGGGCAATGTCAGGAATTACTGTCGGAATGATGTACAAATCTTCAACAGATTCCGTGGGTGTTCGGGCATTATCTGATGCGGCATTCTTAGATCCTGGTTTAACCGAAGTTCTTGCTCAAAATGACTCAACGAAACTTTCCGCAACCTTTGGGGGATTAATTCTTCCTAAGCATGGAACTCCAGTTGCAGGATCACCTAATGTTCTGGTACCCGGTGACGCAGATTTCTTCCAAATGCTTATCATCAATCAGGACAATGATAGTGTTTCACGAGGAGATATAGGAACAATTGTACAAACGGTCTCTCAGGAAACCTTACAGTCGGTTACTAGTAGAGGGGCAGCTCTTAATAATAGTAGTTGGGATTCTAGTACTGTTGGAATCGATTTGAGTGGTGGACTTAAACTTAGAAATCTTCCCGAAACAAGTGGAGATTCTGTTCTGGTTGCCAATACCAACGGTACGGTCGCATACAGAAAGTTAAGTGATCTACAGGCAGCAATCAACTTAAATACCGTTGTTACTAATGGCCCAACAACTGATAAAGAAATCGGTGTCAAAGAACTTTACATATATGATGGATCCGGTTTCACCGCTGGTACTGATGCCGTAGCAACAAACCATGTACTCACGATTGATGAAAACCGTAATGCGTTTTTTGCAAATCTTGATGCTACTGGTCTCACCACACTTGACTCGACCACAATTGATGGTGACTTGCAAGTATCTTTAAATCTCAACGTAGATGGTCTTACAACATTAGACTCGACCACGATTGATGGACGTTTAACTGCCAACGGCGGTATTAATGGATTGACTCTAGCCAATGGTGGTATTACTGGCAATAATTTTAATATTGAAGGTGTTAACGTCCTTAGCATCGCTGATCCAGGCGAAGGTATTGTGTTTCAAGGCAATACTTCTGGAAATATAACCTTAGCGGTTGTGGATGATACCTCTGATAACATCTTACAAGTTATTGGTAGTGCTAACACAATATTTCAAGTACCAAATTTCGATGCTACTGGTACCACCACACTTGACTCAACTGCGATAGATGCTGGTGTTAATGGTGATGGATTAACAATACCGAACCTTGGAGAAGTCACTACAAACACTGATATTCTTACTATCAACGGTGATGTTGTAAGTAAGACTGCTTTCAGTGACATATATACGGTGCCGCCTACTCCTACTCTGCAATCAGTAACAGATGTTGGGTCAACGACTACCAACGATATTGAGATTAGTGATAATTATCTATCAATAATTAATACTGACGGTAGTTATGCTTTCAGAGCAAATGTCGGTGTCGATACATTCAAAGTAAATAACATATCTCCTGTAATATCGAAGACTGGTATTGTAGGAGATGATGCGACTACCGGTGCATTACAGATTCATCGTCACGGTGCTAATGCTCTTGGACCATATTTATTCTTGTCTAAAAATAGGGGGACTGATTTACTTGACCCTGTTATTGTCGCCAGCGGTGATAGGTTAGGCACCATCGCCTTTGGTGGAAATGATGGAACTGTTGCATCGATACCAGGCGCAGAAATAAATGTAATAGCTGAGGGAACACAAGGCGCGGGTGATATTGCTGCCACAATGAATTTTTATAATTATTCGTCTGGTGTTAAAACTCAGACGATGTCGGTTGCTCTGGATTCAGTCAGAGTAGACGGACAGTTCAGTGTTTTCCATGATACTGTTGGTTCCGAAGTTCTGATTAATTCGACATCGCAAATACCCATTCAGATTCATAATAATAAGACTGTAGCGTGGGACGCGGCGGGTTACAAATCTGTTATTGAAACGAAGATGTTTTCTACGGATACAATTATTCATAAACATTTTATCAATACATTAGATGCTTCGGGCGGTGCTGGTGATACAGTAACATATAATTCACAGTTGTATGATATTGGCGGAACTATTCAATCGTATTCTTTCCAAACCGAATCTACTTTTGGATTTGATATTGGTGGATTGAAAATGTCACTAGATGCTAACAAAATGCAATTACAAACCGGTGTTCAACTACAAGATGCCGCAGGAACGAATCTAGTTATTTACGATTCAGCAGGGGATGTCCTCTGGGGGAACGTATAAATAATGCATAATGAGAACCACATTTCTAAAAGCAAAAGAAATACTAGTAGAGGACAAGCGCAAAGGACCCTGATGCTAGAGAAGAAAAAGAATCGTGGATCAAAAAGAGGTAAGGTTCCTTTTGTTAAAATGAAAACCAAGAACAGAACCGAACTCGCAGCAATGTATAAATTACTTCAAGATAAGGTAGAAGGTTAAAAACAATGGCATCTCCCAACTCAAGACAAACATTGATAGATTTCTGTCTTCGAAGACTAGGCGATCCTGTCATCGAGATAAACGTAGATGTAGATCAAATTGAAGATAAAGTTGACGATACTTTACAATTATATCAGGAATTTCATTCTGATGCAACCTATCGAACGTACTTAAAACATAAAGTTACACAAGCAGATAAAGACAATGGATACATTCCCATCAGTTCTAATATCTTATATGTGTCAACGGTTTTACCAATCAATCCAACCTTTTCTACAATCAACATGTTTGATATCAAATATCAAATGATGTTAAATTCTATGGGAGACTTCATGAACTTTGCGGGTGGTATGTCTTATTACTACCAGATGCAACAGTATCTTGAATTTCTTGACAGTGTCTTAAGTGGTACGCCCAAAGTTAATTTTTCACGTAGACAAGATCGACTGTACATATATGGCGAGTGGAGTAATGGCGATCTTAATGTCGATGATTATGTTGTTGCAGAAGTCTATACGGTAGTTGATCCAGTTACTTTCCCATCTGTTTATAACGATATGTTCGTAAAGAATTTTTTAACTGCACAGATCAAACATTCATGGGGAACTAACATGTCTAAGTTTGATGGGATGCAACTTCCGGGCGGAGTAACAGTTAATGGTAGGCAAATGATGGAAGAGGCAAATGCCGAATTAGAAAAACTAGAAGAGAAAATGCGTTTGGAACATGAATTTCCGCCAGATTTTTTCGTGGGTTAAAAAATGGCTACTAATTTATATTTCAAGCAAGGTGCACGAAGTGAGCAACTTCTATACGAAGACTTAATTGTTGAGAGTCTAAAAATGTATGGGCAAGATGTTTACTATATGCCTCGGGATTCAATTAATATTGACGATATATTCAAAGACGAATCTTCTGCACGATTCGACAATGCTTATAAAATTGAAATGTATATTGAGAACCTGGAAGGGTTTGATGGTGAGGGCGATTTGTTTGCGAAGTTCGGTGTTGAGATTCGTTCACAAGCAACCTTTGTTGTTGCACGGCGAAGATGGTTACAATCTATTGCACCCTATGAGAACGATCCCGATGCGGAAGGTAAAAAATTCTTCAGACCCCGAGAAGGCGATTTAATTTCTCTTCCTCTATCTGGTTCTATTTTTGAAATTACCAAAGTCTTCGACGAAACTCCGTTTTATCAATTGAAGAATCTTCCAGTATTTCGTCTCAGTTGTGAACTGTTTGAATACAGTGGAGAAGATTTCGATACTGGTGTAGACACCATAGATAACGTAGAGAAGTTTGGTTATACATACAACTTGACATTCGATGATGTTTCGGTTGGAATTTTAGGAGGAACACCAATATTTGAAGTAGGGGAGCAAGTGACTCAGGTAACATCTGGTTATACACTGAGTGCAGATGTTACTGCCTATGATGCAGGGAATCCTCTTGCACGAGTATTGAGTGTTGTAAACTTCAGTGCGTCAGACGGACTGTACCACTCGTTTAATACAGTAGATTCTATTGTAGGATTATCTTCCGGAGCCACGGCAAGACCAATTGCCGTGGCAGAACAAATTGAGAATTCCACAAACGAATCTCAGAACTTAGAATTTCAAACGGTTGCTGCCGGTCTCTTAGATTTTTCTGACACTAATCCATTCGGAGATCCATAAATGTTAGGCGAATGGTTTTATCACCAAAGAATTAGAAAAGCAACTGCCGTCTTTGGCACGTTGTTTAATAATATCAGTGTCGTAAGAAAAAATAGTAGCGGCGAAACTATTAGTCAAATAAAAGTACCTTTGTCTTATGCTCCTAAGAGAGATTTTGTTTCTCGCATTTCGCAAATGGAAATGGGGGAAAATCAAGAGAGACAGATTGCTATTAAACTTCCTCGTATGTCCTTTGAAATTGTGGCATTTACCTATGATGCGGCACGGCAATTACCTAAAATTTCTTCAAGAACAGTACCTTCAAGTACTGGAGCATCCACTGCCCAACAACTCTACAATCCGGTTCCCTATAACCTCAGTTTTCAATTACATGTGTATGGTAGGAGCCAAGACGATTGTTTGCAGGTAGTCGAACAGATTCTCCCTTACTTCACTCCACAGTACAACGTAACAATCAAGCCCTTGGACGATTTCGATTTCCTCGAAGACGTTCCGATCAAACTAGACGGCGTGACATATTCGGATGACTACGAAGGCGCATTAGAAAATAGACGAACTATTATTTACACCCTTGATTTCGAGATGAAGATATCTTTATATAAAGGTGTGCCGACTGCAACTGGTCCTATTCTTGATGTTACAACTAACTTCTATAACATGGGTACCAATAATTTATTAACATTTATTAATTGTCTTGCTAATCAACCCACCGGTATCACCGGCACTACAACAGAAGATGGTCCGGCAAGTACTGGAACATTTAAACTGTCCAACACTCTGAATCCTATATATGATTCTGCGGGAGATGTGATCGGTTCTCCTTTCTCTATTGAGTCTGGTGACAGCGCGTCCTTCGGTGTAAGCACTATTGTAGGAACAACTGGAGCATGGTCATACACTCCCAATGCAGATTTCTTTGGGACCGATACATTCAAGATTGCAACTGATGTAGGACAGAACGTTACAGAAAAATTCGATATTACAGTAACCGTCTCTTCAGCAGATGGTGATGCAGTAGATGATGTGTTCAACTGGTCCAATGATGGAACGTCTTTAGTTATGAATGTTTCTGCTAACGATACCTTTGAGACCACTGGAACTATTACACACGCTGTGGAAACGCAGCCGAACGCGGGTACTGTTACTATCATAGATTCTCTTGCTGGAACATTTCGATGGACACCTCCGTCCCCGACGTTCACTGGATCCGTCACGTGGGAATATCGTGCCATACCAACCGAAGCGGCACAATCATCGGAGGTTGCTGAAGTCACTATAAACGTTGCGTCACCTGATATCCTGTATCCGTTAAGCAATACCACAACAGATCCTACTAACACCATTTGGAGAAATAACCACCCAACTTATCAGTGGGTTGCAAACGTTGGTATTTTAATGCCAGCAGGATCACCTATTACTGATATGGGTAGTATGTTCAGAAATAATCCAACGTTCAATGATCCTGATATTAGTTCTTGGGATGTGAGTGATGTTATTGAAATGGATTTTATGCTCGAAAGTACTGACGTATTCAACCAAGATATTAGTTCTTGGAATGTCATTAATGTTACTAATATGAGTTCTATGCTCCAAAATACTGACGCATTCGACAATGGTGGTGTTGCATTAAATTGGGGTAATAAAACTGCCAATGTTCTACGCATGGATTATATGTTCAACAACGCCGACAGCGGTATATTCAACCAAGACATTAGTTCTTGGAATGTGAGTAGTGTTACTGATATGACCTCTATGTTCCGGAACCAGTCAGTATTCGATCAAGACATTAGCAATTGGAGTGTATTGAATGCTAGTGTTGCTCCTGGCAATTCAACGCCACCTACAGGTTTTGACACTGGTACCAGTGTCAACTGGACAATCGCTGAGAAACCTCAATGGGGAACGAGCTAGAATTATGCATAACGGATCCACAGACAAAAATCGTAGAAATATTAACCTAAAAGACCCTGCAATTAAAGAGGTTCTACCGGAATATTTTGGCGCATCATATCCTAAATTTATTCGATTACTCGAACGAT
>Ga0222716_10000891_pt1 | contig 25366 bp, 11 predicted proteins | sample C33_13DmetaG_FD_165044 | JGI IMG/M metagenome (GOLD analysis project Ga0222716, IMG submission 165044) | Estuarine water microbial communities from San Francisco Bay, California, United States - C33_13D | ecosystem: Environmental > Aquatic > Marine > Unclassified | place: USA: California... | reverse complement strand
ATAAGGCCGTATATAAAAACGCCTAAGTCCCTAACCTACACTGTATGTCTTTTTCGAGGCAGATATAAAGACATAAAAAAAATCTCCCAGGTATTTTTAGAGGGCCCTTTAGAAAAAACAAAAAGATATTCCAAGACCCACAAAAAAATTCCCAGGAGTTATGATAGACTCATAAGGTTCACAACCGAACTGAGAGACACTTCCCTCCTACGGAAGAATCTCTCAAAACTTTTGCTAATCACTAATGTTTCATTTAATTTACAGAATACTCAGAGGTATTATCTTATTACCCGTAGCGGTAGTATTGATGACCCTACTGAATAACTATGATGATTCACAGGTGAAACATGTTGAATATAATGAAACTATAATAGATACTCAAAATATTATGGAGGATATCGGAGGTGCCTATGACAGGAACTAAGTATTATCATATCTACTTAAAGGATGAGTGTGTATTGAATAATCTTGAAGAGGATAAGTTCAAGGAGTCATGGGAGTTATTGAACACACTCGTTGGGTTTATGCATACTGATTATTCTGCAGAGGATTTATCTTATGAGAAGGTTTATGGGGCGGAGTTCTCGACCGAAGAGAACTCGTATTAATTAAGGAGGTTATGAGACCATGAAGATGAGTACACAAAACATGAGTACCAATGGGTCAGAGGAGTTATGTTTCGTTCAGGAGTATAAAGAACCAGCGCCTTTTGTACCTGCGACAAGGAATGTGTTTACTGACTTAGAGCGGGAAGAACTTAAAGAGATCTTTCGGGAAGTGATGAGTGAATATGGACTTATTGGAAAAGATTAATAGTAAGTTACCGGAAACACTCTCAGAGGATATATGTTGGGAGTGGCAAGGACATAAAGATAAAGGTGGGTATGGTATACTACACCACCATGGTAAGAACCTAAGAGTACATAGAGTTGTATATGAGATTCATTATGCAGAACCTTTAGGTGAACTACACTGTCTACATAGATGTGATAATCCTTCTTGTGTAAATCCTTTTCATTTATTTTCTGGAACTAATACGGACAACGTGAAAGATAAGGTAACAAAAGGGAGATGTTACACTGGCAACCAAAAAGGTCAGAGTAATGGTAATTCTAAATTAACAGATAGTGTTGTCAAAGAGATAAGACTGTTGTATAATAATAGAAGTTACACAACAGTTCAGTTAGGTGAGAAGTATGGTGTCCATCGTGCTACTATTTCTTACATAGTCAACAACAAAACTTATACACATTTATTGGAGAATTGAACGTGGCGAAGGGTTTCACCGTTAAAGCAGCAACACCCAAGAGTAAGAGTAGTACTCAAGAATGGGACTATGTTGCGATTAAAGAACGAATGAAGGGAAAGAAGATTGTCTTCTGTCTTCCTGGTCGTGGAGTAAGTTATACTTATCTAAAGAACTTCGTTCAACTATGTTTCGATATGGTTCAGAATGGAATGAGTATTCAGATTAGTCAGGATTACTCTTCAATGGTAAACTTTGCACGTTGTAAGTGTTTGGGTGCCAATGTACTACGTGGACCAGATCAGATTCCATGGGACGGTAAGTTGGAGTATGACTATCAGTTGTGGATTGATAGTGACATTGTATTTGACACTAATAAGTTCTGGCAACTATGTGACCTTGCATTGAATAGTGAAGGTGAAGAGAAAGAGATTGTAGCTGGTTGGTATTCGACTGAAGATGGTCGTACTACATCAGTTGCACATTGGTTGGATGAAGATGACTTCCGTAACAATGGTGGTGTGATGAATCATGAGATGGTAGATGGTATTCAGAAACGTAAGAAGCCATTTACTGTTGACTACACTGGTTTCGGTTGGGTAATGATTCAGAATGGTGTCTTTGAGAATGAGGGTATGAAGTATCCTTGGTTTGCTCCTAAGATGCAAGTCTTTGAGTCAGGTGCTGTTCAAGATATGTGTGGAGAGGATGTTTCATTCTGTCTCGATGCAATTGAATCTGGATTTGAGATCTGGTGTGATCCTCGTATTCGTGTAGGACATGAAAAGACTAGGGTTATCTGATATAATATTAACGTACACTTTTTCTAACTGGTAATTAACTATGGCTATGATGAAAGGTGGGAACTATATTCCCGCAAAACCAAAGAAGACCCGTCAAGGTCGTTCACAATATACACTACTCAGTGCAACTTCTCGCAATGGTGCAAAGAAGAGGTATAGGGGTCAAGGTAAATGAGTTATCATCTCACAGTGTCTGAAGAATGGTTTTCAATTCATCCAGAAGACCTGTGGGTTTATAATAAATTACAACTAAGCCAGGTGTTAGGTTATACTTGTGGTCCAGCTGGACTAGAAGTTCCTAATCCTGGTTTTTATATTGTTCGCCCATGCTTTAATATTCTGGGTATGAGTAGATACAGTAAAATAGAAGAGATAAAGGAAGATACAGAACATTTACATCCTGCAGAGTTTTGGTGTGAGATATTTGAAGGAGAACATATCTCAGTCGATTATCAGAACAAACAATCAAAATTAGTTGTAAGAGGTACTAGAGACAGTAAAGATAAACTCTACCAATGGACTAAATGGGAGGCCTTAGAGAGGACTGTGGAGTTCCCAGAGGTCTTGAATGATGTAGGAGATAAGTATGAGTGGATTAATTGTGAATTTATTGGTGGTAAGTTAATTGAGGTTCACTTTAGAAGAAACCCAAACTTTAGATATAACAATACAATTGCTATTCCTGTATGGGATGATCAGCAGATCCCAGAGTTAGAAGAATCAAGTGGATACAGATACATAGAAGATAAAGGTTATCACCGTAGGGGATTTATCATAGATGGAAAATCAAGACAACATGCTTCGTGAGATTGCAAATGATAATCTCACACCAAAGAACACAAAGAAAAAGGTGAACACTGATGGACTTTTTGAAACAACTGATTGTTCTCACCCTGATCATCAGTGTACTTGTGGTGCTCAACAGATAGTATTAAACGAATATTGAAAATAGTGTCTAAATAAAGACAGTATTCCTGTATTGTTGTGCCAGTTCAAAGGGTCAGTCAAGAATTTAAGGACATTAGTGCTTCGTTTCAGACTAACCCCCTGAATAATGATTTGATTGCAATTAAAAATACGACTGCAATTGCAAGATCGATTCGTAATTTGATTCTGACAAAGAGGGGGGAAAGACCATTTGAACCTAACTTAGGTTCTGGTGTTTATGATCTTCTCTTTGAGAACATGGATAAACAAACAGCAACTATCATTCGTGATGAAATTATTTTAGTTATTGAAAATTATGAACCCAGAGTTGAGATTATTGAAGTCTTAGTTAAACCCAACTATGATGAGGCTACAATGGATGCAACTATTCAGTATGAAGTTGTTGGAATAAATGTTCCGACACAGGAATTAACATTAGCATTAGAACCCACTAGGTAGATAGATGCCTTTAGTAAATTTCAGTAGTTTAGATTTTGATCAGATAAAGACTTCGATTAAGGATTATCTTAAAGCGAATTCAAACTTTACTGATTACGACTTTGAAGGGTCCAACCTTTCAACAATTGTTGATGTGTTAGCGTATAACACATATCTCACTTCATATAACACCAATATGGTGGCAAATGAAGTGTTCATTGATAGTGCTACGTTGAGACAGAATGTTGTCTCCTTGGCAAGAAACATTGGATATCTTCCAAGATCTAGGAAAGCATCGAAGGCAAATATTACTTTCTCTATTGATGCAAGAGGGACTAGCGCCTCATCTATCACATTAAATTCTGGTATCTGTGTTACAAGTAGCGTAAGGTTTTCAAGTCAGAACTTTACCTTTATAGTTCCTAGTTCTGTTACTGTACCAGTAGATTCTGATGGGTTTGCAAAGTTTGAGAATATTGACGTTTATGAAGGAACATATATTACCCAATCATTCACGGTAAGTTCTAGACTTCCTAACCAGAAGTTTATTCTTTCTAATGTAGGTATTGATACTGATTTGATAAGTGTCATTGTAAGAGAGTCGGAGACATCTTCAATTCAACAGAAATATACACTAGCTGATAGTTTGTTTGAGGTTGATGATACTTCTTCAGTATACTTCCTCAAAGAAACAGATGGTGAAAGATATGAGGTCTTATTTGGTGATGGTGTATTTGGTAAAAAGTTAGAAGAACCAAACTATATTAGTGTTAGTTACCCAGTTTGTGCTGGTTCGGTTGCAGATGGTATTAATAGATTTAGATTCTCTGGTACTCTGGTAGATAATAATGGTATTACAGTTAACAACGGTATCTCACTGATAACTATCAATACTGCTTCCTATGGTGGAAAGGATATTGAATCTACCGAATCCGTTAAGAAATATTCAACACAGATCTATGCATCACAGAACAGGGCAGTTACTGCAGCCGACTATGAAGCGCTTGTTCCTAAACTTTATACAGAGACTGAATCTGTATCTGCATTTGGTGGAGAGGTTCTGACACCTCCAGCATATGGTAAGGTCTTTATAAGTGTGAAACCAAATAATGGAGTATATCTTTCTACCGATATCAAAGAGAATCTTATTGATGATTTGAAGAAATATTCTGTTGTCGGTATTCTTCCAGAGATTGTTGATCTAAAGTATTTGTATGTTGAGACTGATGTCAAAGTATATTACAATCCAGAAGTTGCACCTTCTGCTGATTTTGTTAGGACATTGATCATTCAGAACATTGATAGATATTCAAAATCTGGGGGATTGAATAGATTCGGTGCAAGATTTAAGTATAGTAAATTTCAAAAAATTATTGATGACAGTAATATTTCGGTAACTTCAAATATCACCACAGTGACCATGAGAAGGGATTTGGAACCTGTGTTAAATAGTTTTACCGAATATGAAATTTGTTATGGAAATCGTTTCCATGTCAAGAGTGAACTTGGTTACAACATAAAATCGTCGGGATTTAAGGTTAGTGGTATCAGTGATACCGTTTATCTCAGTGATAAACCAAACACTGATTTGAAGACAGGATCTATATTCTTGTTCAAGTTGAACTCCCCAACAGAACCTGTGATATTGAAACAGTCAATTGGAACTATTGATTATGTTAAAGGTGAAATTAAACTGAATCCAATCAATATTATATCAACAGTTGTGAGTAGGGCTGTTCCACTAATTGAAATTTCTATTTCTCCATATTCAAACGATGTAATCGGTTATCAGGATCTCTACTTACAGTTGGACAGTTCAAAATCCACAATAAGTACCATCTCCGATAACATTTCCTCTGGTAATGATATTTCGGGTACAAATTACATAGTATCATCCAGTTATACAAACGGATCTCTCATCAGATAATAAAGAATGTCAGTAGATAGAATTAAGTTCCAGAATATTGTCGAGAGTCAAGTTCCCGACTATGTTAGAGACGACTACCCACTTCTTGTTGATTTCTTAAAACAGTATTATGTTTCACAAGAATTTGAAAGTGGAACGTATGACATTGTTCAGAATATTGACCAATATGTAAAGGTTGAGGAATTAACCCACCTCAAAACCTCCACAATTCTTGGTGCAGATTTATCATATACTGATACGACAATTACGACAAACTCTACAGAAAACTTTACCGAAGGATTTCCAACTAGAGATGGTTTGATTCAGATTGACGATGAGATTATTTACTACGAATATAAAACTGATATAACTTTTGAGAACTGTAGAAGGGGTTTTAGTGCAGTAACGTCATATGAAGGATCCAACACTCCCGATGAGTTAGTATTCACTACAACAGAGGCTGATACTCACACTAAAAATGCAGAAATAAAGAATTTAAATATTCTCTTCTTACAAAAGTTTTTATTAAAACTAAAGTCACAAGTTGTCCCTGGTTTTGAAGATAGAACTTTATATTCTGGATTGAATCAAGAGAACTTTATATATCATTCAGATAGTTTTTATAAATCAAAAGGAACTGATAGATCCTTTGAAATTCTTTTCAGAGCACTTTATGGTGAAGATGTAGAGGTTATCAGACCCAGTGAGTTTCTATTAAGACCTTCCAATGCAAACTTCAAGGTAACCAATGATATTATTGTTGAGCAATATCTTGGTGATCCTATGGATCTCAGGAATAAAACTCTTTTCCAGGACAGTAGTGGGGCCAGAGGTTCTGTAAGTAATGTCAGACCCGTCGTATATAATGGAGTAGTTTACTATCAAGTCAGTCTTGATCTTGGGTATCAGAGAGATATCAATGTAGACGGTACTGTTTTAGGTTCTTTTGTACCAAATCAAAAGACAAAAGTTCTAAATGACGTTTCAATTGGTTCAACATACATTGATGTAGATTCGACAGTTGGTTTTCCAGAAGAAGGAACATTAGACACTGTTGATGTTGATACCAATGAGTATATTGCATCATACTCGACCAAAAACAATAATCAGTTTTTTAACGTCTCTCCAGTAAGTAATATAATCAAAAAGGGAACAGATATTACCCTATACAATCTTGCTTATGCATATGTCGATCAAAGTGAGTCTCAAGAGAAGATTGAGGTAAAGATCTCTACAGCACTTAAGAACATTACCTTTGAGGAGAAGAACTTTTCTCTAAAGAAGGATGATACAATTCAAATTCAGTCTATTGGTATTGAGAAGAATACAGAGAAAACAAAAAACTGGAATTTAAATATTAAAACTGGTTGGAAAGTACAATCATTCAATTTAACTGATCTTAGTTCAAAAAAATATAGTATTGTTTTAAATGAAGATCATCTCTTAGAGATTGGTAATAAAGTTCACTTTATTGATAAAAATAATATTATTACCGAAGGAACTGTTTCGGCAATCTCTTCTAGAAAAGAGTTTTCAGTAAATACACAAACGTTACTTGATTCGTCAAAAGAGTATAGAGCAGAGAACCAAATACTTTATACAAACTCGACGAAGTATTCTTATTTGAATAAGTATTTTACAAATGTTCAGAATACTTACTCTAAGTTTAATGACGACCTTCTTGTTTCATCCAATTCAATTCCATCATACAGAAATGTTTTAATAAATCCATATAACAGATCTTTGACATTTAGTGGTACTGCGACTAATAATACTATTCAACTGTTGAATAGTGGTGAGCATGGTTTTTATACTGGTGATGCTATCTACTACACTCCAGGTAAATCTATCACTACAACCACAGATAGTGATGGAAATACAATTACTACATCAGTTCTATCAACATTTGATAATGTTACTGAAGGTGTATTCTATGTCAAGAGAGTTGATAGTCTTAGTATCAAACTTTCAAAAAGTAGATCAAATCTTTTTAATGATATCTTTGTTACATTGAATGGTACAGTATCAAAAGTCAAATTTGAATACTTCAATTTCTACAATAAAACATTTGAACCGCAATCAATCTATAGAGAAATACTATCACCTATAAACAAGAGTGGTGAATATAAAACTGTTTCTGGATACACCGGTATTCTGAATAATGGTGTAGAGATTCTAAACTATAAATCTCCTAACAAAGTGAATTATGGCAATATAACCGAACTTAAAATTACAAATAGTGGAAGGGGTTATGATATTATCAATCCCCCTATCGTAAGAATTGATGATAATGTAGGAACTGGTGCAACTGGTACTGTAAATGTCAAGGGTCAGTTAGAAAGAATTGATATTCTCGATAGTGGTTTTGATTATCAAGACAGACCCTTTGTCTCCATATCTGGTGGTAATGGTATTAATGCATCCGCAGAAGTTAGACTTTCGTCTGTAACTCATAGTGTATCATTTAATGCAGAACAGAATTCTGCACAGGTAAGTTTGGGATCTAGTACCATTGGATTTTCCACCTATCACAAGTTTAGAGACAGTGAGGAAGTAATCTATCTAACAGATGGTCAGAATGCCGTTGGAGGTCTTTCTACTGCCGCCTCATATCACGTTGGAGTCATAGACAGTAAGACTGTAAAACTTTATGAAACCATTGATGACTCTGTTGCTGGTATTAATACAGTCCCTCTACGGTTCTTTGGTAATGGTGTTCATAGATTCCAATCTTCCACACTTAAGAATATTGTCACCTCTGTTGTTGTAACTAATCCTGGTACTGGATATGAAAACAAACAGAGAAGTATTGTTGGTGTTAATACTGCAGCAAATGAGTTTACTATTAGTAATCATGGTTACTCCACAAAAGAGGTTGTAAGGTATGCTGCAGGTTCCACACCTATTGATGGTCTTGTAGAATCAAAGAACTATTATGTTGTAAGACTTGATAATGATAGATTCTCATTGACAGAAGTTGGAACTGGTGGTACTAATCCTAATTTCTACTATGACAAAAATATTTCTGTTGACTTAAGATCCATTGGTTCAGGTTCATTTAACTATCAACCTATTACCGTTAGTATTGATGGTATAACTGGTGTTTCTACTAGAACTGATCAAGACTTTTCATGTCAGGTTCAACCAGTATTCAGAGGTAATGTAGAATCTATTGATATCACTAATGGTGGTATTGGTTATGGTTCATCTGAAATTATTAACTTTGATAGAAAACCAGTAGTAACACTCTTTAGTGGTTCTGGTGCAATTCTGATCCCTGTTGTTAACAATGGTCAGATTGTAGATGTGTTGGTTAATAATTCTGGAAGTGGATATAACTCTCCTCCTGATCTTGAACTTCAAACATCAACTGGTAAGAATGCAGTTCTTACTCCAGTTCTTAAGAATGGTGGAATTGTAGCTGTCAAAATTATCAAAGCTGGTGCAGGTTATGTTCCCGATAAAACATCCATCAAGGTAACTGCTGCCGGTAATGAAGTTGTGGTTGATCCAATGATTAACCAGTGGAATATCAACATATTCGAAAGAAATCTCAATGTCATTGGTGATGATGATGGTTTTCTTGATAATAGTATTAGTGATGATGAATTGCAATACTCTTGTTTGTATGCACCACGTCCATTAAGACAGAATACTTTTGTCATTACTGGAACTGATGAAGATAATACCAACTATGGTGTTCCAGATCTCACTCTGGTAAATGGTGTTGAGGTTTCAAATATATTTCACTCACCAATTATTGGTTGGGCATATGATGGTAATCCAATTTATGGCCCATATGGTTTCACTGAAGCTTCTGGTTCAGGTTTTGTAAGGGAGATGAAGTCTGGATATGAATTAAGGTCTAACATTGTAAACAGACCATCTGCCTCCCAGTATTCTTTAGGCTTCTTCGTTGAAGATTACGTCTACACTGGAGGTGGCGATCTTGATGAACACAACGGTAGATTTTGTGTAACACCAGATTATCCAAATGGTGTCTATGCATACTTTGCAACTATTAATAGAATCAACGATTCTATTGGCCCTTTCCAAGGATTCAGAAGACCACAGTTCCCTTATCTGATTGGTGATTCATATCATTCAGTTCCGAACAACTTTAATTTCAGATCATCTTCTAATCAAACTGAATACGATATTCAAAGTGATCGTTGGTTGAGAAACACATATTACTATAACCTTGATAATGAAGAAAATGGGTATAACTATATCTTCAACTCCAATATTGTCAACAAACAAGTTATAGAGGTAACCTCAGCATCTCTGGGTGTTATAGAAGGTGTAGGTATATTGACCGGTGGTTCTAACTATAAGATCAACGATTCTGTAGTATTTGATAATTCGAATAGTGGTGGTAATGGTGCTCAAGCAAGAGTCACATCACTTGATGGTAAGACAATTGATACTGTAAGTATTGCATCAACGATATTTTATGATATTGAATTTGTGCCCTTTAATGATGGATCCTTCATTGGTTTCTCGACACAGATTCACTCATTCAACAATAATGATGTTGTCAACGTAAGTGGTCTTTCATCTTACTTTAGAGGATTTGATAAGTCTTATCGTGTAGGTGTTAGAACTGACAACTTTGTATTGACTCTTGGTATTTCTACTGCAAATACTAATGATGTTGGATATCTATATGTTAATGGTCTCCTTGAGTTCCCATATATCAGACCAGATGATATCTTTAAAGTTGATAATGAGAAAGTAAAAGTTCTAAACATTGACAAGAAGACAGGAAGAATCAGAGTTCAAAGAGCTGTAGAAGGATCTAATGGTGCTCCACATACAAACTCTTCCATCCTCTTTGAGGATCCTAAAAAGTTTAGTATCAATGTTGGTACATTAAAAACTACTAGAACATTCAATATTAACAATATTCTCTACTTTGATCCTGCAGAGTCTGTTGGTCTTGGAACTGTATTGGGAACAGGTATTGGTAATACCATTACATTCTCAAACCCAGGTGTTGGTCTGACTCAGGTATTTGTTCAACCACAAAGTATTTACTATCCTGACCATGATTTGAAGTTGAATGATCCAATCTTGTACTCTACAAACAGTGGATCATCTGTTCAGGTTTGGAATGGAACATCTGCAGGTTATGTAAATCTCTCAACATACCAAAAACTTTATGCAGTTCCACTATCTAAGAATAGTATTGGTATTAGTTCCAATAAAGTAGGACTTGGTAGTACTGGAGTTTATGTTGGTGTTAATACTTCCACATCACTTCTTTACTTTACCAATGTTGGTACTGGTAATACTCATAAGTTCACCACAAACCTCAACAAGGTAGTTACTGCAGAGGTTTCCAAAAATACTGTAACAGTATCAACTTCTTCCACTCATGGGTTGGTAAGAGGAGATTTAGTTAATGTTGAAATTAAACCAAATTTAGAAGATACAGTAATTGTTAAGTATGATGATTATAATAGAAGAATTGTATTTGATCCAAGATCATTTACTGCCGGTGATGTGGATATTGTAAGAAACTCTATTACCTTCTCCGATGAGTTCTTTAAACTTGGAGACAAAGTTATTCACACTTCATCATCCCCTTCTGGTGGTCTTGAAGATAATACAATTTATTACATAGTTCCTTTCAACGACACTATGGTAAGACTAGTAAGAGAAAAATATGAGGTCAACTTAGAGAATCCAAACTTCATTGATATTACTAGTGCCTCTACTGGAACACTCTCCAAGATTAATCCACAGGTTCAAACCAAGAAAAATAATACACTTACGTTCGATCTTTCTGACAGTTCATTATCATTTATTAGTGGTGGGGCCAGATACTCTGCCTTTGATATGAATCTATTCTCTGACAGAGAGTATTCAAATATCTTCTTTACTGCAGGTAAAACAAGTACTTTTGATGTTGTCAAGAGTGGGAGACCTGGTATTGATACAACAGCAACTCTCAAGTTAAATGTTCGTGATTCTGTCCCAACACAATTATACTACAAGTTTGATGTGGACTTCTTGAATATTGTTCCATCAATCAAATCGGATATTATTATTGATGAAGACGTAAGTTCATATAACGGTATTGAAGTTGTTAAGTCACTATATGATGGTAACTATAACATTGTTGGTGTAGGAACAACCACATTTGAATATAGTATTAAGGATGTGCCCGATGTTTCTCTATACAATTCTTCTAATTCGATTTGTAAGTACACCACAAATTCTAGAAGTACATTTGGTCCTATTGCAAAAATTGATGTTAGTGACGGTGGTACCGGTTATAAAGAGTTTCCTGGTATTACTTCAATAAGAAGTGGTATTGGTAGTAATGCAATAATCACATTAACCAGTGAAAGTATTGGTGAAGTTCTTTCTACCAAATTTGAGGATATTGGATTTAATTATCCCACTGATCAAACACTTAAAGTTGTTACAAATGTTCCAGAGATTTTGGAAGTAGAAGCACTACAGTCATTTGATAGTATTGGTATCACTTCTTCTGGTAAAAATTATCTGGTAAATCCAGAATTAGTTATTCTTGATGGATTTACTGGTGAAGTTGTTGAGAATGTAGATATCAGATACACTCTTGGTGATACTGAAGTCAAGATTCTTAAAAATACTAATGGTCTTTATAGTAACATTCCAACGATCATCCCAGTTAAAAACTCTAACGGTGTAGGTATTTCTTCAGTTGTCTATACAGAAGCTACTAAAAATGTCAGAGTATTTTTGAGTGCTCAGTTTAGTGAACCACAAAACTTTAGATACAGAACCGGAGAAAAGGTACTGATCGAAGGTATCTCTATTGGTATCGGTTCTACAGGTAGGGGATACAATTCTCAAAATTACAACTATACATTATTCGAAGTAACTGGATTTGATTCTCAAATTGGTGGTTCTGGTGCATACTTCGACTACAATCTTAATGGATACCTAAGGTCTGGTGAGAACCCAGGTATAATGGATCCTACAAGATCTGTAGGTAGAGCAATTCCTGAAAGCGACTTCCCAGTATTTGACATTACCTTAAAACCAAATCAATTCAATATTGACGAGGTTGTAACTTCTGGTACTAAGAAAGGTGTTGTTGAAAGATGGAATCCAACTAACAGAAGATTAGTAGTTTCTACTCCTAATGAATTTGAAATTGGTTCTAAAGTTATTGGTGGGTCTTCTGGAACAGAAGTCATTGTTCAGAACAAATTAAACTTCAATTCAACTGTTTCGACGGGTGCAGGAACGACATTTGTTAATGGTTGGAAAACAAACTCTGGATTCTTGAATGATAGTCTTCAGAGAATTCCGAATAATGAATATTATCAAAATCTTTCATATTCACTTAAATCCAGTGTAGCTTTTGATAAGTGGGATGATGCGGTCAGTAGTCTTGGTCACGTTGCAGGCCTTGCAAAGTTTGCAGATCTAAGAGTAGAATCTACAGAACAAACCCCAGGTGGTTTAGTTGTAACTTCTGCACAATCTGATGTTGAAGTTGTCATTGATGTCATTAGTGAGTCAAGTATTCATTGTTGGCACGATTTTGATAACGTATCAGAAAATTCATTTTATGTTGATAGTAATTTAACTTCCGATCAAATTAATTTTGATAATAAAATTCTTGTAGATTATAACGAATCTTTTGGTAATAGGGTTCTGAGTATTGATGATTTCAGTGACACTTTCAACAGTGTTGTAAGATTGGAGAAATACTCTAATGTAGGTGTTTTCCCTACAAGTCATACCTATAATAAAATTCTTACATATTGTAGAGATCAGGTTCTGACTAACCAGAGACAAATCGAATTTGTCTCTGTTCTTCATGACAATAATACAGCACATATTTCAGAATATGGTGAGGTTGATAGTGGAAATAATCTGGGCTCATTTGACTTCGTTATAAGTGGTGACCCCACAAAGTGGTTACTAAGATTCTATCCAATCAATTTTGCGTATAACTCTTACGATGTAAATACTTTATCATTTAGTATTCTTGACAATATTAGTGGTGTAGGTACAACCTCATTCGGTGATATTATTCAAGTTGATAGTACTCATGTCAATGTTTCTGCCGGCACAACTACAACAATTGCCTCCATTCCAAATACTTATAGATCTGCCAAGTTACTTGTACAAATTGAAGATACTACTAATAACTACTCTGTAGATGAACTGAATCTGATTCACGATGGAACTAACGTGTATTTATTGGAGTACGGTAACATTTCTACCAATATAACTGGATTTGGCACTTTCAATGCTTATGTCGATGGAAGTAACATTGACGTTGATCTCATTCCAAGTGTTGGGGTCGGACTTACTGTCAATACGTCTATTATTGCTACCTCCGATAATACTGGTGTTGCAGGAACAACTTATCTAAACAGTGCAAAACTAGATTCCAAATTTACTTCAATCGCCGCATCTGGTTCTCCCACCGCGAATACAATCGCCAGTTACTCTGGAATAACAGAAGCTGGTTATCACATTGTCACTGTGGAAGATACCACTAATAACGAATATGAATCATTTGAAGTTATCACACTTCAATCTGTTACTACTCCATCTGAGTTTGTTGAATATGCAAACGTTAAGAGTGGTGGTTCTTTAGGTCAAGTTGGTATTGATACGACTAGTGGTATTCTTAATCTCACATATACCCCTAATACAAGTATTGATGTTGAGGTAAGAGTATTCACTATCGGTATGGAACCCTCTACCGATAGTGGTAGACCAGATCTTATCAATTTGAATAATTTGCGTATTAACGGTGATGAAAAAACTTACATAGGAACTTTACTTGATCTTGCAACATCATTTGACCTGAAGCATAAGGGTGATCAGATTTTCTTGAGAGGATTTGATGGTAGTGATCCTGGAATCGTTTCAACAACAAATAATAGTATATCCATTCCAAATCACTTCTTTGTAACTGGTGAGGAAGTTGTTTATAGTTCTCCTGGTGCAGGAACAACTTCAGCAATTGGTATTGCCGCAACAACAGTTCCTGGTATCGGTCTTACTGACAAGTTACCAACAACTCTATATGTCGTTGCTCCAAATAGTAAGGATCTTAAGTTTGCCACTACTAGTGAAAATGCTCTGAAACTTGATCCAGTTGTTCTAAGTATCGGATCTACTGGTATTGGTGCAGGACATAGTATTACTGCAACAAAACAGAATCAGAAGGTTCTTCTTGCAGTTGATAATATTATCCAATCTCCAATTGTTTCTTTTGGTAATACAACAACTCTCGCACAAGATGTTGTATTCCAACAGGACATCCTACTCACAGGTATCACTTCAATCTTCACTGGCGATAACCTTCGTATTGGTGATGAGATTGTTACTGTCTCATCTGTTGGGGTTGGTAATACAACATCAATCAATGTTCGTAGAGGAAGACTGGGAACCTTAAGAGGATCACACTCTGCTGGTGATTTAGTCGAAAAACTAAGTGGTGAGTATAATATTATTGGAAACACCTTGAACTTTGCATCTGCACCTAAAGGTCCAGAGCCAGCTGGTGTCACTACAGCAGAAAATCCTGATGAAACTGATTGGACTGGTATTACCAGTTACTCATCCTTCCAAGGAAGATCGTTTATAAGATCTGGTCTTATAAATTCGACCAATGAAACATACTATCAAAATTATATCTATGATAATATTTCTAATCAGTTCACTGGTATTAGAAGTGAATTTAGTATGAAAGTTGGTGGTTCTGATGTTATTGGTATTGCGACACAAAATCCATTTGTTATTATTAACGGTGTCTTACAACAACCTACGGGAAATCAGCCACCTTCACTTCAAGTTGGTGATTATAGAATGGCCGAAAATACTGGTGTTACCAGTATCACATTCACTGGTAATAATGGTCTTCCTACTGGTTATGATCCAAATAATGGTGAGTACCCAATTGGTGGTCTGATGGTTTCCGTTGGGTCTTCTAATGGATTTGGATATCAACCTCTTGTTTCTGCTGGTGGAACCGTAACTGTTTCTGCTACTGGAACAATTACCAATGTCAGTATCGCAAATTCTGGTTCTGGTTATAGATCTGGTATTCAAACTGTTGTTAATGTTGGTGTTCAGACTTATAGTACAGGTGTTCCTAATATTGAATTTATTGGAACTGCCGCGGTCAGTGGTGGTCATATTGTAAGTGTTGCCATTACAAATCCAGGTATTGGATATACGGGAACAGATCTTCCAGACTTGGTATTTGATGAACCACTGAGTTATGATAATATTCCTTTGAGTTACTCACCTGGTTATGTTGGTTCTGGCCAAAGTGCAACTGTTGATATTGTAGTTGGTCAAGGTTCTAGTGTTATTAGTTTCACACTTAGAAGTTATGGATTTGGTTATGGTAATGGTGAGAGACTTACAATTGAATCTGGTGGAACTACTGGTATTCCTACTGATCCAAGTGTAACATTTGAAAACTTCCAACTTCTGATCGATGAAGTTTATGATGATAAGTTCAACTCTTGGTCTGTTGGAGAATTAGAGGTTCTCGATACTCTTGATAATGAGTTTGATGGTCAGAAGACTAACTTCCAAATAACACTTAATGAAGACCCATTTACAATTGTTGCTGCAAAAGGTTCTCTTGTTGATGTTGAACAAACTTTAATTGTCTTCATCAATGATATACTACAAGTTCCTGGAGGTGCATATATCTTCAAGGGTGGTAGTATCATTCAATTTACTGAGGCACCTAAGGTAGGTGATACATCTAAGATTTTGTTCTATAAAGGAACCGGTAGTGTTGACGTTAGATTCGTTGATATTCTAGAAACTGTCAAACCTGGTGATAGTCTTGACATTGACAATAACCCAGAACTTGGTCAGGGTATTAGTCTTGAAGAAGATTTGAGAATAGTTACTGACATTATCACTATTGATTCTGTATTCACCAATCCTTATAGTGGTTCAGGTATTACAACTGACGCAAATCTCTTAAGACCTGTTACCTGGTGTAAACAACTTGTCGATAAGATTATTGATGGTGAGGTTGTTGGTAAGGACAGAACTCATTATGAGCCTCTGATCTACCCTTCATCCTATCTGATTCAACCAGTAAGTTTGGCATCAACCGTTGCATATGTTGATTCAGTAAGACCTCTTTATGGGGCAGAGAACGAAGCGACTACAAGATCCTTCCAAAACAGCATTAACATTGTATCACAAAATACTTTGGTTGGAGCAACTGCTGCAGCAATTGTTTCTTCCGCAGGAACAATTACTTCTGTCAACATCACCAATCCTGGAATTGGTTATACAGTTGCACCACAGGTCGTCATTTCTACACCTGTAGGAATTGGATTGACACAGAGGGCATCTGCAACCGCAACTGTCTCTGGTGGATCGGTCAATACAATCACAGTTGTAAATCCTGGAGCAGGTTATACATCTTCCAATCCACCAGTTGTTCTTATTGAAACCCCAGAAGTTGTTAGGGAATTAATTCCTATCAATTCCTATAGTGGAGATTATGGAACCATTGTTGGTTTCAATACTACAAAGGTTGGTTCACAAAACAAATACATATTTGACCTCTTTATTCCAGAAGATTCATTTATGAGGGATGGATATTTGATTGGAACTGGTATTACAGTCAGTACAATTAATGTTGGTGATTATCTAACTGTATTTGATACTAATATTGACGCTGGGGGATCATTTAATACACAGGACACAACGTCCAATGTTGTTGGAACTGCCATTACTTACTCTGACGCAGTCTATCAGGTTGCGGCAGTATCGACAGAAATGATCACCGTTACTGGTTATGGTATTACAGCTGTCAGAAGAATTACAACAAATGTTGGTTCTATTGGTAGTATTAGTTATGGATCAACTGCTACAGGACAATATAGTTGGGGTAAGATTCTCTTTAATACAAGAACAGGAATTGAGACATTTACTGCATATACATCGAATGGATATACAGGAATATCAACTTCTGGTCTTGTTAGTAGAAATAGTCCTCTTAAATCAGACAACTATGTCTAAATAAGTTTATAATGGATTAGAGTGATATTGTGTCAGTTAAGGGGCAACCTACTGTTGAAAGAAAACGATTTTATTTAACTAACTAAATAACAAAAAGTCCTAACAAAATGGCAGCAATAATTACTGATCAACTTAGAATATTGAATGCTAAGAATTTTGTTGCCGGTATCCAGTCCAGCTCAAACTCTTATTATACATTCATTGGTATTCCTAATGCAACTGATTATCAATCGAACTGGGATTCTAATCCTCCCACTCCGATTGATAGTTTTGAAACCTACAGTAACACATGGGATTCAATGCTTGCGTTGAAAAAAATAAATGCAAGTGATGTAAGTCAAGTTGTTAGGAAAGTAACTTGGACATCGGGTACCACCTATGACATGTACCGTCATGATATTAGTAGAAATAATCCTTCACAACCTTCGGGTTCGTTTGACTTATATTCTGCTAATTATTATGTAATGAATAGTGATTATAGAGTCTATATTTGTCTCTATAATGGTGCTGACCCCGAAAACAACTTTGTTGGTAGTCCTTCTCTGGACGAACCAACTTTCACTGATCTAGAACCAAGAGAGGCGGGTAGTAGTGGTGATGGTTACATTTGGAAATACCTCTATACCATCAGTCCAAGTCAGGCAATTAAGTTTGATTCGACTAACTATATTCCTGTTCCTAATGATTGGTATACAAACACTAAAGATTCTCCGATAAGAGATAATGCTGCAAACAGTGGACAATTAAAGGTCGTCACAATCAGAAACCGCGGTGTTGGTATTGGTACTGCCAATAGAACATATACTAGAGTCCCTATTAAGGGCGATGGTAATGGTGCAGAAGCAACCATTGTTATCAACAATGACTCTAAAGTAGAAAGTATTAATATTTCCAAAGGAGGTTCTGGATATACCTTTGGTTCTGTTGATTGGGAATCTGGTGGAGTTCCTACTGGTACAACTTTACCAATTTTTAATGTAATTGTCCCACCACAAGGTGGTCATGGTGCTGATATCTATAGAGAACTAGGTGCATATAACGTTCTGACATATTCTAGATTTGAAAATGATACTGAAAATCCAGATTTTATCACTGGTAACCAGTTTGCGTCTGTAGGACTTGTAGAAAATCCATATACACAGGGTTCAAGTTCAAATCTTACACTTGATAAGGCCAGTGCAGTATATGCTCTTAGATTAACTGGTACTGGTTATAGTTCAGCAACATTTACTCAGGACGCATACATCACTCAAACAGTTGGTCTTGGATCAACTGCTGTTGGTAGAGTTGTTTCATATGATCAAGTTACTGGTGTTCTGAAGTACTGGCAGGATAAGTCAACTGCAGGTTTTAGTACCAATGGTTCATTAAATCCTGATCCAACATATGGATTTAATATGAATAGATTTACTAGTAATACTACTACTGGTGGTAGTATTACGATTGTTGGAGGAAGTGCTAACTTGGGTATTGACACAGTATTTACCGGTGTTTCGACGGTTCTAAATAGTAGGACATATTATCTTGGTCAGTCCTTCACTAATGGTGTTTCACAACCAGAGTCTCAAAAGTATTCTGGAAACATTATTTTCCTTGATAACAGACCTTCCGTAACAAGGTCTTCGTCACAGAAAGAAGATGTAAAGATTATCTTGCAGTTCTAAAGAATTATGCCACAGGAAACTAATCTCAACGTTGCTCCTTATTTTGATGATTTCGATCCTCAGAGTAACTACTATAAGGTATTGTTCAAACCTGGATATCCTGTCCAGGCTAGGGAACTTAATAATCTACAGTCCATTCTTCAGAATCAAGTTGAAGATGTGGGAGATCACCTGTTTAAAGAAGGTGCTCAGGTAATTCCTGGTAACGCAACTTATAACTCAACATTCTACGCTATCCAGATTCAGGAAGAATTTCTTGGAATTCCTGTTGCGCTATATCTTGACCAGTTGATTGGGCAGAAGATTAGTGGTAGAGATTCTGGTGTAACCGCAAAAGTTATTACATATATCACAAATAAAGAGTCAGAGAGAGGAAATTATACTCTATATGTTACATATTTTGATTCTGCAAGTACAGATGCTGTAACTGAGACTTTCTTTGATAATGAAGTCCTGGTAACAGAAGTCAATATTAACTATGCAACCACGTTCATCTCTGCCGGTGAAGGTTTTGCAAATACACTTACAACAAATGCCTCTGCCAAGGGTTCAGCATTTACTCTGAACAATGGTGTGTACTTTTTGAGAGGTACTTTTGTTGATGTGTATGATCAAATTTTGATTCTTGATCAATATTCAAACAAACCAAACTACAGAATTGGTCTACAAGTAACAGAAAGTATTATTTCTTCTGATGTAGATCCAACTCTCACAGATAATGCCCAAGGTTTTAACAATTATAGTGCTCCAGGGGCAGATCGCTTCAAAATTAGTGCAATTCTTGCAAAGAGACCCTTAGACGAATTTGAAGATAGTAACTTTGTTCAGTTATCTGAAGTTATTGGTGGCGAATTAAGATCAGATGTCAATAAAACTGAATATAATATTCTGTCTCAAGAACTCGCCAGAAGAACTTATGATGAATCAGGAAATTACTACATTAAAGAGTTTACTACTTCTTTAAGAGATAGTTTAAATGATGGTGAAGGAAATAGAGGTATTTACGAAGAGGGACAAACCACTGCTCAGGGTAGTGTTCCTAATGAAAACCTTGCAATCTACAGAATTTCACCTGGTAAGGCATATGTGAAAGGTTTTGAGGTTGAAACCAGATCTACCACTCTCATTGATTGTCTAAAACCAAGAACCACGCGTTTACTTCAAAATCAAGCCATTAACTTTGGTTTTGGTCCCACCTTTGAAGTTGATACTGTCTTTGGATCTGCAACAATTGGTTTTAATACTTCAAATACTCTAAGTCTCAGAGATCAAAGAGTCCAAACCAATGGAACCGCTGCTGGTAAGGAAATTGGTGTTGCAAGAATCTATGATTTTGCACTAGAATCGGGTTCTTATGACACTACTAATGCAAATTTGAATAAGTGGGACCTTTCACTGTTCGATGTTCAGACAAATACCGAACTTACGGTCAATGAGAACGTAACTCTTACACTTCCAACCTTTATTCAAGGTGAATCTAGTGGTGCTTCTGCATATCTTAGAAGTCCAGTAAGTGCAGGAGCTGCTGTTACTGCATATAATGTAAAAGGTAACTTCTTTATTGGAGAAAACCTGGTATTTAACGGTGTTAAGGATAATGACAGATATGTAATTGATTCTAGATCATATGGTAACTCTGATATTCAGTCAGTTTATGGTATTGTTGGTGCAGCAAATACGTTTACTGCCAATATTGTTCCAAAATCTAATTTTGTTATTGGAAATGCAACCTTGACTGCTGGTGATACCGCGACTGGTATCTCAACTATTACAACTGCAACCACATCCTTTATTGGTATTGCTACTGTTGGTAATCTGGTAAAATACACCACAATTTCTAGTTCGGTTCCTTCTCTTGGTAGAATTACTGAGAATAGTGGATCTGCTTTAAAAATTGTCGGTGTTGCTACAGTCACTGGTGTTGTCGAAGGTTCTGTTCCTTCTGTACTTACTAGTGTAAATGATCTAGCAATTGTTAATAGTAAGGTTCAAAGAAACTTTGGAAGTGGAAATGAATCCACCAATCAGTCTCTTTATAGTATTTTTCCCAAGAAAAATCTATCTTCTGTTGATCTTAGTTCTTCTAATCTTGTCATTAGAAAACAGTTCCAAACTTCAATTAGTGCTGAAGGAGAGACTCCGGCAATTGATGCAGGAACAAATGAAACCTTCCTACCATTTGATGAAGAGAGATATATTCTTATTCGCTCTAATGGAACCACAGAGGTTCTGACTTCTGATAAGGTTGTTCTTACCAATGGTTCTACTACTATTCAAATCATTGGTCTTTCTGGTGCAGATTCTGCAGGTTCAATCCTAATCACAACTCTGAGAAAGAGTTCTGTTACTGTCAAGGTTAAGAGAAAATCAATATCAAATAGTCTTATTGTTGATAAGTCCAAACTTTCTGCATCTGGTACAAATACAGGTTTTGCAGGTACTAGTCTGAATGATGGACTTACCTTTGGTAACTACCCATTTGGAACCAGAGTCCAAGACTCTGTGATTTCATTGAATGTTCCTGATGTTGTCAAGATTCACGGTATTTTTGAATCTACCAATACTAGTCCTGCGCAATCACCAAGTATGGTTCTAGGGTCTCTTGATGGTCCTACAGCAACAACAAATGACCTCATTATAGGTGAGACCATTACTGGTACAATCAGTGGTGCAAAAGCTTTTTATCTGACTAGAAAGACTGATACAACTGTTGGATTCATTTATTTGAATGATACTTCTTTTGAGAAGAATGAAGTTGTTCAGTTTAGTCAATCTGGTGTAAGTGGAATTGTAGGCACATTTGAAGCTGGATCCAGAAACATTACAGATCAATATACATTCGATAATGGTCAAAGAGAGACCATTTACGACTACTCCAGACTAGTAAGGAAACCAGGTTTTAAATCGCCTGTAAGACAGTTAAGAGTGTATTATTCTAAGGCATTCTACGATTCTGCCGACACTGGTGATATCACAGTTGTAAACTCTTATAATTCTTTTGATTATAATGGAGAAATCAATACTATTGATGGAGTTAGAAACACTGACATAGTTGATGCAAGACCAAGAGTAAAAGATTACTCTATCACTGCAAACTCCAGATCTCCACTTGAGTTCTATGGAAGAGATTTTGATGGTGGAGTAACTGGACAACATAGTTCAAAAAATGTTATTGCATCAGATGAGTCAATGACACTTGATTATAATTATTATCTTGGAAGAGCTGATAGAGTTTATCTTTCTCCAGATGGTGGATTGAGTATTAAGTATGGTACTCCATCAGATGATCCAAAACTTCCTGATGAAGTTAGTGGTTCTTTGAACATTGCAAACATATTCATCCCAGCATATCTTTACACAACAGAAACTGCAAGAGTATCTGTTGTACAACATAAGAGATATCAGATGAGAGATATTTCTAAATTAGAGCAGAGAATTAAGAGTCTTGAGTACTATAGTTCTCTAAGTTTGATTGAAACTAATACACTAAATCTTTTTGTTCCTGACTCAAATGGTCTGAACAGATTTAAGAGTGGAATCTTTATCGATAACTTCTCTACTTTGAATCCCCAGGATACTACTATTGGTGTTAAAAATAGTGTTGATCTTAAGAACAGAGTTCTGAGACCATCTCATTATACGACTGCAATCAATCTGGAGGTTGCATCTACCGCAATTACAGGAATTGGAACTACAACTCAAGCAAATCAGGATTCTAGATTTGCTAAAATTGTTGCAGAAGGTGTTAAGAGAAAAGGACAAACAGTACTTCTTGATTATACAGACTCTTCTTGGTTAGTGCAACCATTTGCAACTAGAACTGAAAGTGTAACTCCTTACCTGGTTCAATTCTGGAATGGTTCTATTTCTCTTGAGCCGGATGTTGACATCTGGATTGATGTCAATAGACTAGAAACTAGAGTGGTAGAAAATGAAGGTGCATTTGAGGCAATTGCTTCGGCACTTCAAGCAGAAGTCACCACTGCAGAAGATGGATCTAGACTTGGCGTCACCCCTGTTCAGTGGGACTCTTGGGAAACAGTTGGTGTCAATGTTGACATTGATACAGAAAGTACTGGACAACGCGGGCAACTGTCTAGGGAACAAATTAATCAGGCAGGAATTAATGCACCATGGGGTGCATCTGGTGAAGCAACTACAATTAGAAATACCACCTCTTTGGATCAACAGAGAGCAGGTTCACAATCAACTGTTACTGAAGTTATCAATAATGAAACTCTTGGTGATAGAGTTGTAAGTAGAGAACTGGTTCACTTCATCAGATCTCGTAATATCGAAATTACTGCAAAACGTCTGAAACCATTCACTCAAGTTTATCCATTCTTTGATGGTGTAGATGTTTCCAACTTCACCTTCAACAAATTGGTGGAAGTTGAGATGACTAGTGGAACATTTGTAGTAGGTGAGACTGTTAATGGTGAAATGGCTGCAGCAAGTAATACTCAAGATGTTCAAGCAATAACCTTACCCGCAATTTCATTCAGAGTAGCAACTTCAAATCATAAGTACGGTCCATACAATAATCCATCTGATACTTATGTAGAGAGTCCATATGATAGGAATAATAATGTTCCTGCAACATATTCAGAAACATCTACAATTTTGAATGTTGATACCTTTAGTCTTCAAAATGAAAATCAACCAGAATTTGAAGGTAGAGTTAGACCTGGTATGGTTCTTATTGGCGCTACTAGTGGTGCAACTGCAGTAGTAAATTCTGTTAGATTGATTACAGATAGACTTGGTGTATTGATTGGATCATTCAGAGTTCCTGATGTATCTGACCTCAAGAACCCTGTATTTGAAACCGGTAGATCTACCTTCAAACTTACTAATGACCCAACTAATAGTCCTATTGAAGGATTTGCAACAACTGCTGGTGAAGAGATCTTCTATTCTGAAGGTAGTATTGATAATACTCAAGAAGTAACACTTTCACTCAGAAATGCAAGAGTTGAAGTCAATAGTGAGTTTGCTGAAAGTAGACAACTATCAGATACTGGCGAAGGTCTTATTCTAAGTGATGTTACCATCAACCCACCGCCACCACCACGGCGACCACGTCCTGGTCGTGATCCTCTTGCACAAACATTCTTTGTTGATGATGAGACTGGTGTATTCATAACAAAAATTGATTTGTTCTTCAGTCAAAAGGATGATGTACTTCCTGTTACTGTTCAACTTAGAGAAACTACTATTGGTACTCCAAACCTCACTATTCTTCCTTATTCTGAAATTGATGTTGATCCTAAGGATATTAACTTGTCTCTTGATGGAACTGTACCGACAACAGTTGAATTTGAATCACCTGTGTATGTTGCAGGCCAGAAAGAATATTCTATTGTTCTCTTATCAGATTCTATAGAGTATAGAATATGGATTTCCAGACTTGGCGAACCTGACGTTACAACTTTGGGACCAGAGTCTGGACAGAGATTGGTATCATCACAACCAATTCTTGGTTCACTATTCAAATCACAAAACGCATCTGTTTGGACACCAAGTCAGTATGAAGACCTGAAATTCCGTCTTTACAGAGCAAACTTTACGGGACAAGGTTTTGTTGGTTTCTTCAACCCAACACTTCCAACTTCACTTTCTCGTATTTCTAAAGATGCTATCAGTATCGACTCTAGAAATATTAGTGTAGGTATTGGAACCACACTTCAAGAGGCATCACTTGAATTTGGTAACACTGTTCTTCAGGTAGGTAAAACTGGTCGAGGAACATTGGTTGGTTATGCAGGATCTGCAACTTCAACACTTTCAATTACAAATTCTGGTATTGGTTATACACCTTCTTCAGGTGGTTACACCTTTGCAGGTGTTGCACTTACTTCAATAACTGGAAATGGACTAAATGCAACTGCAGACATTTATGTTGAGGGTGGTATTGCAGTTGGCGCTACCATTAATACTGGTGGTAAGGGTTACTCAATTGGTGATGTCTTAAGACCTCTCACTGTTGGTAATACTCAACTTGGAAGAAACATGAAACTCTCAGTTAGTGAGATTTCTGGTAACAATGAACTTATTATTGACAATGTTCAGGGTGAGTTTGATACTCTAACACAACTCTCTTATATCAATAAGGCAGGTATTACTACTGTAATTAATTCGGGTATTGGTGGAAATGCAATTCCAGTTGCACCAATTAGGATTAATAGTGATGGACTTCATATGCAAGTATTCCAGAGAAATCATGGAATGCACACAAGAATCAACCGTGTTACTTTAACAGATGTTGCATCTGATGTCTCACCTTCCACTCTGACAGTAAGTTACACTGGAACTGATACTGGACTTATTAGTATTGGGAATACAAATGTCTTTGGTC
>Ga0222716_10000887_pt1 | contig 25435 bp, 24 predicted proteins | sample C33_13DmetaG_FD_165044 | JGI IMG/M metagenome (GOLD analysis project Ga0222716, IMG submission 165044) | Estuarine water microbial communities from San Francisco Bay, California, United States - C33_13D | ecosystem: Environmental > Aquatic > Marine > Unclassified | place: USA: California... | reverse complement strand
GTCATAGACATGTTAGATTCCTTTCAGGATATCATTAAGTTTAGCAGCGTTATTTTCGTTGTATTCGTGTTGTTCTCTTAGGTGATGGTTAATTGGTTTACCATACTTTACGTCCATAACTAGTAAGAACGCCCATTTAATAAAACACGCAAAGTCTTTTACAATCTTTACAATTAGTTTAGAAGTCATACTTTTTCTTTACCTCTGACAAAAGGGTTAACAAAACGGTCGAGCAGTTTTGCATACTTAGGCAAGTAATCGGTTTTACATAACGAGTAGTAAACTACATCGATAATAACAAACCCGATAAGAACAGGCGACATCGTCCAGATTCCTAAGCCAATAAACGCAACAAGAGGTAAGCCATGTATAGCATGGATTTGGCCTTTAGCGAAAATGCCGTGGAAAGCAAGCCGTGCAGCGATGCCAACAACCGCGCCTATAGAAACGATTAGCATAAGATTCTCCTTAGTGATTTAATCTTTCTATTATAGATGCCTTGTTTTTCTCACTTTTTATACCCCCAGATTTGATAAAAAAGGGCCACCCCCGAAGGGGTGACCGTAGTGTAGTTTATTATCTTCCTCTGAAGTTGTTTTCTTTGTTAGTGTTGTTAACACCGTTAGCAATCTCAGGCATCATACGCACGATTTCTTTACGTGTTTGGCGCGTAACATCACCTTGGATATTTAAATTGAAAGTTGACATGCTTCCACCGTTGTTACCAACTGCTCTGCCACTAAGGACATCATCAATCTTGTTTTGTGGAATAACCAACTCACCTGGAGTTAACATAGCAGGGACAGAGTCTCTACCTGCACGGCTATAAGAAGTATTAGGAACAATACCACCTTGAGAAAACCCAAGGAAGCCGCCAATACTACCTGCAATACCGCTAAAGAAGCCATCGCCTCCTGATATATTGCCTAACCAGCCAGCAAGAGCGCCTCCTTCGCCTCCTAATATTTGACCAAGACCTTTACCAAAGCCAATTATTGCATCTGAGAATCCACCTTTTAAGGTGTCAAAGAAACCAGTAAGACTTTCTGGAAGAGAATCAAAGAGCTTAGAAAAGAAACCGCCATCACCGCCAAGAGCGTCTGTAACACCCTCTTTAGTTTCTTTGCCTATTGACAAGCCTTGACCAAAGAAGAACGTTCCTAAATTACTAAACATGTTAGTAAAGAAAGTGTCTAGCCCTGCTGAAGTTATAAACGCTGTAGTAAACGAGCTAACAACAGTGTCAATAATAGTGTTAGACAAAGTTTCAAGAATAGAGTCAAACGCAGTGCTTAAAGACATATCTTCTTTTAAGGCACGACTAATAGAACTACCAATAGAGTTTGTTACTTCGTTAGAAGATGCGATTGCATTATCAAACATGATAGTTTGAAGCATCCGAAGACGTTCAAGTTCATTTGCTGCCTCTGCTGCACCTTCTTCTCTAGAGTTAGCTAATTTTATTTCTGCTACTCGAATTTTCTCTAAAAGGTGGAGGTAGTGTTGTTGTTGGCTAGTATAACCATCCCCCATAGAGAAAAAGTCTTCTAAACTTCCACCGCCTAAGTTATCAAGAACTCCGCTTAACGCAAAGTTATTATCTGCTTGCACAGTTAACAACGCACCACGAACTTCTTCACGTATTTCTGCTAGCCGCTTTGAAGTTTTCCGTCTTCCATCTTCGTCTACTAAAGGAAGCTTAGCAAGTTCTTTACGAAGCTTCTTTTCTTCTGCAAACAGTTTGCTAAGTCCGTCTAAAGAGCTTTTTCCAAAAGTTGAGATTTCTTCTAAGTTAAAGTTGTAACCACTGTCACTTAAACCTTCAAGAACTTTCTCAAGAGCTGTTTTAGCAGCTTCACCTGTAGCTGTACCAAAGGGTTTCATAAGCTTTGTAATACGGTCTTGCTGCTCTTTAATTCCTTTAGTTAAAGACTTTGCAAGGTCTGCGTCTAAGGTGTTACCTGCAAAGGCAGTATCAAGTTGAAGTTGTAAATTTGCAATTAACAACTGAGCTTCAACAACTTTAGCTAAAGTTTCAGGCTTGATTGCTAAGACCTTATTCATGTCAAAAGTCTTATCGTCAATCCCGCTTAAAGCTGAGTTCAAAAGACCAATGCGGTCAGTTGCGCCTAAACTGTTTGTTGCAATAGTTGCAAGCGTTCTTTCAATGGATTTCTTAAAGTCTTCCATTTCGCCTGTAAGCTGTGCTATCTTAGCGATTTCACTAGCATTAGCAAGCTCAACAGGTGGCAGTTCGCCTAATTGAAACGCGACTGTTTCCAAAGCGCTTAAATCAGAAAACAGGTCATTTTGACGGTCTCTGTTATCTTTCCGCTTATCCGGAGAAATTCCGGTCGTATCATAAGGCAATGCCCCAAAACCAAAACTTTCAAGACTTTGATTAATAGAAGGCAGATTGTTTCCAAGCTTTTTCATTTCGTTACTTGCAGTGAAAACATACCGCTTAAGAGCTTCTTCTAGCTTTTCTAGGTTATCAATTTCTTCGCCTGTAGCTAAGCCTTGTTCTATTAACTTTGCAGTTAAAGTCCTAAGTTCATCTGGCTTTGTTGGAAGTTCTTGAATGTTCATCGCCTTTCTAATCTTGGCGATTTCGCTCATTTTAACAGCAATGTCGTTTAGCTCTGAAAGGCTAAGCCCCAAGTCACCTTGGTTTCCTGTTTCTAAGTTGCTGTCTTTATTTATTGCATCAACAATCTCTCTTCTTCTGCTAAGAACACGCTTAGCATCGTCTCCTACAAGAGTTTTACCAACCACATCGCTTAGCGCTTGTTGGCTAAAGAAATTTTGTTGGTCGCCACTAAAGAACTTTTGCAGGAAGCTTTGTTGATTAAAAGCAAGAACGTCTGATATTGCGTTAGCTAAGTCAGATAAATCAATGTCTTCGTTTTTGCCGTCATCATTAGCTAGACGGTTAATTACATCCATCATGGCCCCAGGAGGTATTGACCCGTTTGGGTTTCCTTGTTGATTTAAATCAGTTAACTCATCATAGAAATCCATTTGAAGTCGAGCAGCAAGCGCAGCACGTTGCGACCTATCTTCTAAATTAAACTGACCATCTTCAAACTCTTGTTTAAGTCTTTGTTGTGGAGTACGAGTATCTCTACCAAGAATTCCAGCAAGAATCGTGCTAACAGACTGAGCCTCAACATCTTTAAACAGCGCGTCAGTAAAGTTTGTTAAAACTGTTGCATTGGAGTTTGTGCCGCCCTCTTTTCCAGCAGCTCCTCTTGCTTCTTTAACTAATTCTTTAGTAAGAGCTTTTATTTCTTTACGAGTACCTTCGGTAACTGCACCAAACTGTGCTTTCTCTTTTTCTGCTTTTCGACTTGCTTTATCAAGTTCTTTTACAGACTTATCGATAGCGCGAAGCCCAGCGTTGTCTGCGTTAGAAAGATTTAAGTCTTCAAGCTTAGAAACCAAACGAAGTTTAAAATCTCCGCTTAAGCGCTTTTCGATATCTTTGCTTGTATCAAGCATGTTCCTTCTAGTTTTAAGGATGCTTCTGTCAATCAAGCCAAAGTAATCAAGTACGTTGTTCTTAAAGTTTTCAAGACCACTAGTAATAGGCTCCCAGAACAAATAGCCAAGAGTTAAGGCAGAAATAGCTGAAACAATGGCTGCAACAATACTAGCAGGTATACTAAGGACACCCGCTACGGCTGTGCCAACAGCAAGGACAATCATCCGTGAAACTTGTCTAATAAGGCCACCAAACAAACCAACTAGAACTCGTTTAATGCCATTAAAAGCAAGCTTAAGCCCATCGGCAATTATAGTTGGAAACAACGATACAAAGCTAGCTGCTCCGAGTGCCATTTCTAAACCAAATTGAGAACCAATTCCTTCTCCGTCTAAACCTTCAGCAGAAGCCATTCCTGTCATCGCTGCTGTGGCTAGACCTACAAGGGCTGCAATACGACCGAAACGGCCTATAGAGAAGGCACTAAAACGACTAACAGCCACCGTAGCAACAGCCATAGATGCTCTTACTGAAGCAGCCACACTCGCCATGCTAATAGCGGCTCTAGTTCTAAGTAAGCCGAATACAAGAGAAGCCTTTACGCCAAACCCTGCAAAGAAAGCGGTAGCTGTGGCTAAGTGAGTAGCTGCAAACGCTGTAATTGAAGCATAAGCTGTTGCTGCAGCAGCGGTTACAGTAGCGTAAGCTGCCGTGGCTGTTGCGCTTATTTGAGCAAATACTAAAGCAGCTTGAAGCTGTAAACCTGCAAGACCGCTAGCCGCAAAAGCAGCTCTCATAGAAACACCAAGGGCTTGTATAGGGGCCACTAGTCTTTGAAGAAGTGCAATAGTGTTTTGTTCTCCAAACAAAGCATAACCAATCATACCTCCGCTTAACACGTAGTCAAACAAAGAGGCTTCAGCATCACTTGTGAAAGTTGCAAATAGAGATTGCACACCAAGTAGGCCAACACCTACAGTGGCAAGTCCGCCTCTTGCGCCTGTGGCACCGTACAACCATTGGTTAATAGCACCAGTAGCACCAATTCTTCGAGTAGTGCCTTGAACTAGAGAACCAAACTGACCGTTAATAGTTCCTATAAGTCCTCTAAAGCTACTAGAGAATACGGCTAAAGTCATTGAACCAAAGAGTATGCCAGATATCAAGCCGCTTCCTGGAAGTAAAGTTAATAAACCTCCAATAACACCACCTATTTGGTCTCTCATTTCCTTGCCAAAAGCAGAAATAAACTGGAAGAAACCTGTAATTATGTCAGGTATACTGTCAATTAAGAACGCTACAAAAGAACCTGCGGCCTTTCCGAGAGCAACCCCCATATCTCCAAAGAACCCAGAGTCGCTCAGAGAGCCAAAGAGTGAGCTGCCTATGCTAGTACCGATAGCTCCGATAATACCTAGCTTTAAAATAGTAAGTGTACCAGCTATGGCAGCAGGAAAGAACGCTGCGGTTAACCCTGCAAGTGCCGCACCAGCAATAACAGCTGCAATAGTCGGGCTAGCTTGTTTAATAGAGTTATAGATAGCTGCGCCTGTTTCACTAAGAGGCCCAAGGATAGCTTTTATAGTTTCTCCTAAACCATCTTCCATAGCAAACTTAAGCGGATTTTCTATTACTTTTTGAAGACCACTAAAGTCAATATCAGCAGTTATCTTTGAAGAGTAATTCCCGATAGAATCAAGAATAGGCTCTATTTTGTCTTTTGCTATTCTGTAGTATTCAACTATCTTGCTAGCAAATGCCTTTACACGGCTTTCTGTTTTACCTAAGAATTCTTGGGCAAGGGAAAAAGTCATTTCCATAGTGTCAGTCCACCATGAGTTGCCAATTACCTCATCATAAACCCAAAAGAACTTTCTTTCAATAAGTGTTAAGTATTTATTAACTGCGTCCCACGCGGTCTTTAGACCTTCGGCTGCAACCATGCCAATGTTCTTATACATTCTTGTACTGTCGTCTAGGGCATCCATTGCAGAGCCTCGGAACATACGTACAATACGTTGGTTAGCAGTAAGGAACGTGTCTTCATAAAGGTTTGATATTACTCTAAAGCCTTTTTGATACGCCTTAGTAACTGTAGCTATGATGTCTTTTGTTGTAGCTAAAAACGCTTCACCTGCTTTTTCTAGAGGCTTAAGAATTTCTTCAGAGTTAGCAGAGAAGTTTGCATAGAGGCGTTGTATAATGTCAATGATTCTTTCACCAATAAACAACACACCAGAGAAAGAAGACTTAATTGCTCTAGCATTCTCAACAATAGTTCTTACAATTTCTGTTCTGTTTGCTTCAATCGCATCAGTTAACTTTTGAACTCTTGTAACAAAAGAACCCGTTATGTTTAGTTCTCTACTAACTTCAGCAGTAACCCGTTTAATTTGGTCTCTTAACACAGTCATTGCCTGTGCAGAGGTTACTTCCATTAGTTCGAATTCTTCGTTTAAAGCTTCTGACTGGTCAAGCAAGGCTTCAAACACTACTTCTGTAGTAATCTTGCCTTCTTTTGCTAAGTCTCTAAGAGCGCCTTGTGGTTCTCCCATTGAGTCGGCAATAGCTCTAGCAAGTCGTGGTGCTTGTTCTAACACTGAGTTAAGTTCTTGCCCCCGCAACTGACCAGAGGCTAAACCTTGACCAAGCTGGAATAGAGCAGCCCTAGCAGACTCAGCAGAGCCACCAGAAATAGTTGTTGCTTTAGTTACCGAGTCAATAGCTTTAAGGATGTCTTCTGTTGATTCTCCTGCAGCTTTTAAAGAGACACCAAAGCGGTTAAAGGTCTCAGCAGCTGCGTCTACAGGCTGACGACCATTCTTAGCAATCTTATACAGAGAGTCTAAGGTTTTATTCATTTCTTTGTTGCGACCTGTAACGAGCGCAATACGGTTTTCCATGTTAGTTAGGGAGTCAGTTGCGCCGTTAATAGAGCGCGTAACGCCTCTAATACCGAAAGCAGCACCAACACTACCCGCTAGCCCAATAAAAGACCTGCTAATGTTCTTAACACGGCTATCAATACTGTTCATACTCTTGTTGAGTCTGTTCAGGTCATTTCTTGCTTGAGCACTATTACTGCGTACTCGAATTTCCACGCCACTCATGGCATACTCCTTTAATAAAAATGCCCCTAACGTTCTCCATATAAGAGAGCCATCAGGGGCAGTGATTAGTCTATTTCATCAGTTATAACACCGACAGTAGATAGTACTTGTTCGATAAAGTATTTAGGTGCTTGTTGGCTGTGGCCTTTATTAAGCTTGCCAATATAAGGAACCTTGTTCTCAATAACAGCACCGTTAGTGCCATCCATTTCTTTTACTGTATAAGTATTCCAGCCACTACGGGCCTTGCCTGTATCTACAGGAGTTACTTCTCTTAAAGTTTTAGTTGCTAAATCAACCTTAGCGGCTATTTCATTGTTAGCTAACTTTTCAGCTTCGCGGCGTACTCTTCGCATTTCTTTTTCGAAGCCTACTACTTTTAGTGATACACTGACTGACATTTATTTCTCCAAGTCGTTAAAGTTCCAGTTTGAATCGTCACCACCTCTGGCATTCTTCATCATAGAAAGAATAAGCCCTTTAGGTTGTGCTTGTGCGTTGTCTGCTTCAGACTGTTTCTTCATAGCAGCTATAGAGGGAAATAAGCTTTCAGGTTTACCTTTAACACCTTGTGCTGCAAGCAACATGTAGGTTCTTTGGTCATCCTGCCAACCTTGTGGTCTTTTCTTAAAGTACGTAATCCACTTAAGAAGCTCTGTGTAAGACATTTCATTTTCCAGTTTGTATACTGGCATGTGTAACATATGAGCAATCTCAAACATAGTTTCTTCAGTGGGCGTTAGTTTCCCGCTGCGGGGTCAGTAAGACCAGAGAAGGACATTACTGTCTCTGATACTGTAGTCAACTCTCCTAGAGGGAAAGTATCAAATTCTTCATTAGTCATTTCAGCCGCGCCAACGACAGCCATCCGTAGAATTTCACGGAGTAAGTCAAGTTGGTGGTCATCTGAAGGATTCTTTACTTTGGCTGCTTTCTTAACCATTTCTTGAATCGATAGGACTTCTTTAACTGAAAGCTTGCGGATTTCCACTTCATTTTCCATGAAGGGAACTTTTTGTGTAACGGTCTTGCCAACTAAATGTTTCATAGGGTATTTTCCTTAATTTAACTTATCTGTTTCTTTAAATAAACTGGGATTTGCTTCTTGAAAGTCGTCTAACATTTTACGACAAGTGTGCAACACAGACAGGGTTTCCATAATTTCTTTACCTGTTTCAGTGTTGTTGTCAAAGTCTTTAAAACGCTCAAACGATTTTCGTATACTAATATCAATGCTTCGTCTCATGTGGCGAAAAGTAGTTCTCATGACGAAGGCTTTGCTGAATGGTTTATCCATACTAATTCTTCTTTCAGGGATGTAGTCGGAGGCCTCAATTAAGAGACCTCCTTAACTTACTTAGCTTGCTGCAAGAGTTGCAGGGCCAATGAAGTCAGACTGTGTTGACAAGGTAACAGTTGCAGTAGTTGCGTCTGTTAAGCTTGGGTTTACCAAAATAGCTTCAACTTTGCCGTTAAAGTAGAACATGGTGTTAGCTTTCGCCAGAGTAGCGGCAGCTGCTTCGTCTTGAGTACAAGCAGTGTCGGTCATCATAAAGCGGAAAGTTACAGCTTTGCCAACCAGCTTGTGCAGTTCGTCTGCGTCAGCTGCGTTGTAGTTGATTGTTACGTCAAGGCTAGGCGCGTCTGCTTGGCCTTGTACCTGTGAAGAGGTCTTTTGACCGTATACAGGGACGTTAACGATGTTTGCAGGTGTACCAACTGAAGGGAATTCCCGAACAGAAGGCATACGGTAATGCCCAGCAACACCAGTAGTGTCGCCATCGGCAGTGTTAGCAGTTCCAGGGGTCGAGCCTACAAACAACGCAGCGTATTCGGCTGCAGTGTCGGTAGCCGCCAGCGGTGCTACTGTGTTAATGTCGAGATAGGTAAAGATACCCGCCCGAAGGTCAGAAATATGAGCCATTTTAATTATTCTCCGTATTTGGTAAATGGAATTATGTATGATGCACTATAGAGTGAACTGTTAGCAGGGTCAAGCCCTTCTATTGATAAATAGGACGCTCCAAGTTCTGTGCCATTAGTTAGATGTTTATGTTGCAAAAGAATGTTAAGGAATTCGGCAATAGCCATAACTCTCCTTTGGCCTTCTCCTGCTTTTACAAATATTTTAACTGCGACTAGTCCTTTTTGCTCTTTATAAGCATCGTAACCTACAGTCTCACCTGTCGTTGGCATTACTTTAAGTTGAACATACTCAGTAACATTCCCTATCTTGCCCATATAGTTGTCAGGCAAAGTAACAATGTTGTGTGTAGTCCAAGTTGAAGAGGCAAAAACCGCTTCGATATCAGTAATAATTTTATTATACACTATATCTTCTCCTTGCTCAAGTTAAGAGATATGACAAAGTCATCATCTGAGAAATCAATAATGTTGTACACTTCTTTACCGATAGTAAGCGTGTCGTACAAAGTAACAGCCTGTCCAGACTTCATCATAGCAGTTGTCTTAAAACTTTCACTACCAGCACGGCGTGTTGTTTCAAGAATTACTTTAACTGTTATCGATTTGGAAGTAGAGGAGTTTTGTCCTGTACTGAAGTCATAGCCTGTTACAGTCTTTGTTGACAGTTTGCCGCTAACAACTAAGTCTCCAGCAGCAGTAAACGCTTTGTCTACTGCGCTGTTGATTTTAGCTCTTAATGACATCAGTTCATCCTCCACCATGAACCACCTTGACCGCCACTATTTTGACCAGACCGAACTAGGTCTTTTAGTCTATTAGTGACAAGCGCAGGGGTTTTAGAGATGCGTGTTACATCTCCATTGGAGTCGGATATACTGATTGAACCAACAGTAATGCTCTCGTAGGTTTGAGTGCTTCCTGTGAGTAGGTCTTCGTTGTTGACTAGGTGCAAAGCCTGTTCATAAACAGCAACTTTAACTTCGTCAGGCACCACAGTATCCGCTAAAGTTATTTGCAAACCAAGACGGTTTGAGTAGTAAATAGCGTTCTTGCGGGGCCAAGCCAGAGCTTGGGAGGAACTAACAGCATAACCAATCCAAGCCCTGTCATCTACTAACGATGTAGCAGTGACAAGTGCCTGTTCTTTGATTTCGTCTGTAGCATCAAACCAATTTGCACTGTCTATGCGAGTTTCAAGATACGTATCCGCACCATCAACTGACACATAGCTGTTTGTGTTTAGCGTTAATGCCATTAGTTCGCTCCTATTATATTAAGCGTGGAAGATAGGCAGGATGCCCAAGTTCAATGCGTCCATTTTACGAGCGTACGAAGCGGCAGCTGCAAAGTTAGCATTAGTTGCGAAAGCGCTAGTTGCGCCAGCCCAGTCGTAACCCATTGGGTGCATTGCATAGCCCCAACGGTACCATACGTTAGTCGAACCACCACCAGTGTAAGAAGCCGCATTACGGTCTACTTCAACAGGAGTTGGGACAGGCATGGCAGCAGAAGCAACAACACCTGGCTTCAGAACGAAAGAACACTTGGTGCTTTGTGCGTTCAGGTCGCCAGAGGCAGCGCCAGATACCATTTGGTTGGCACGAGTCATAATCAAGCGGAATTTACCAGCAAAGATTGTGTTGAACTCAAGGTTACCGTCTGTGACGAGGGTTTCGTCAATCAGGTTAGCAGCACGCATTTCAGCCATAACTTCTGGGCTGGTTACGAGGTACATGAAGTCTGGTTCGTAGTCTTTGAAAGCAGCGCCGATAGAACGGAACAAACGCTCACCACGGGCAGCGCCAGCAGCAGATGAGTCGAACAGTTTACGGGCATCCGAAGAACCAGTTGCAGCAGCGCCATGAAGGCCAGCAGCGTTGATGTCGCAGAACATGCCAGTTGCGGCTGCATCTACGTCTGTATCGAATGCGATAACACCACCGTTACCTGAACCACCTTTGTCACCAAGGGTAACTTCGTTCAGTGCAACGCCTTTGAGTACGGACAACAGAGCGTCATGCTCGTCTTGTGCGCGAACTTCTGCGAAGTCACGGGCAATCTTGGCCAGACCGTCTTGCTTCGAAATGGTTTCTTGCATGTTTACTTGCTCTGCACCGAAGGTACGAACAGTCTTTACAAAGTCAGCAACGTCTGTGCTGATGCTTGTGTAGGTTCCGTCAGTTGCGCTTGAAAGACTTGCAACGTTGACAGTGGCCGACAGTGGCTTGTACCAGCGGAATTGACCGATGAAAGACTCACCTGACAGGTCGATACGCTGGTCAGAGGCTACGATGCCTGTGCCGTTCAGTTTCTTAGCAGTAGTGTAGGCTTCATCGCTATAAGCGGAAATTGCCAGAGCAATATTCTGGAAATCAGTGTTAGTAATAGGCATTTTAATAATTCCTTATTAAGAGGTTGTATAGGTCAGTAACCCATGTTACCGAGTTTTCCCTTTGCTGCAAGAGCAAGGATTTCAGAGGTTGACATATCTCCAATAGCTTTCTTAGCTTCCATTGAAGGCGCGCCAGCCGAGTTACCTGTTCCTGCGCCAGTATTAGATTTAATACGGAATAGGAACGAGTTGTCTTCGCTTTGAGCATAAGATTCTACGAAGTCTTTAATGGTCATACCAGAAGTATGTTTCCATTGCCCATCGATTTGTTGTACGGAGTCTAAGATGTCTTTACGAGCCATTTCACGGCTTCTATCGTTACGGAAATCAAGACCTGAGAGTGCATCGTTTAATACACCATCGCGAGTTAGTTTAGTATTTTGTTCTTCAAACACCGCTAGCTTTGCTTCTAGTTCTGCAACCTTCATTTCAGCTAACTCTTGTAGTTTACCCTCTTCTTCAAGTCGTTTCATGGTTTCAGCTTTCTTAGCTTCTTCCATTTGTGCTTGTGCTTTAAGAGCCGCATCGCGTTGTTCTGCCATGCTGTTCATGTTTGATTTCATTTTAGCTAAACGCTCTTCTACGATACGTTCAATTTCATCGCTCTGTGTAGGCTCTGCTTCAGCAGGTGCTTCTACTACAGGGGTTTCTTCTTCAACAACATCAACGGTTGCTTCGACTTGATTATCTTCACTCATAGCTTTTCCTTTCGAGCCACAGACTCAAATTATAATGTTAAGAGGTACAACCTCATTTTAAATATCATTATGGTCAGGTATTTACAAAATATCACGGACCAATACCATACCAGTCTTCCCCTTCAGGGATGTCAGCTAGTATGTCTTTTCTTGTTATTTTATTTGGAGGGTCAATAAGACCTTGTTTCTTAGCTAGAGCTAAAAACTCCTGATACTTAGAATTACTTAAACCTTGACGTTTCATTTCTCTCAAAGTTCTTCTTATAGTATCACCGTCAAGAGCATCTGCATAGATGGTTCTTAACGCTTGTTTAGCGGCTTCTGCGTGTCCTATGTTAGTAAAGAAAGCATCGTGAATGGTACCTGTTCCCACGTTGTTCTTTTTACCCCATAGATGAAAACGCCGTACAATAACAGCATCGTTACTGTGGTTTCCATTAACACCTAAGCCAATAGAAGCGTCTTGAATAGAAGCTTTACCAATAAGCTTTCCATCTTCAGCACTAGCTTCATAGATGTTCGCAATCTTACGACCTGTAACTGGGTCAGTAAACTCGATACGTTCTTGTATCTTAGGACGATACCTTTGAGTCATAATCTTCCCATCGAAAGTAACCCAAGGGATATCAACCTTACCTGTGTCCTGTACAAAATCTTTAGCTACCTTCTTCCAGAAAGTAATAAAGTTATCAGTAACAGGCGCACGTCTAGCAAGGTTCTTAGACATTATTCTAGAGATTTCAGCGAAGTCCTTTGGGCCTACTAGACCTTTAGGTGCATTCATTATTTTCTCTACGAATACAGCAGTATCAGGATGAATGTCTTGAGCTTGTTTTAACAGTTCGCGCCCCACAGGAGTGCTTTTGTTTACCATTTCATTTAACTCTGCCCTGAAAGCACGGAGTTCGTCTACAGCAGACTTGGCTCCAAGCTTATCTGCTTGTTTAATTTTCCCATCGATAATCCGGAGTTGGTCTCCGAGAGTTTCTTTAGTTATACTTGCGTAGCCTTTGTTATCAAGAATTTTAGCCATCTTGCTAGCTACGTTAGCAGTCTTTGTTGCGTCTCCCGCACCATAGAAGGAAACCATGTTTTGAGACTTGGCACCTTTAGCAAGGTCTTCCCAAGTCAATCCTGAGTTTCTTAGTGCAGGTATTTTGTGGAAGTCAGGGTCATTAACAGTGTCCATAGCAATAATATCGTATAAGCGGTTTTTCTGGGGAGTTGCTAATACGTTACTAACCATAGAAATGTCTCTATCGCCTGTTGATAAACCAATAATTTGAGCTCCACTAGAGGAGGCATCGTTTTCAATCATTAGCCTTGTGTTATACTTAGACAAACTATTAGCGTCAAATTTGCCGCCTGTTGCCTTATGTATTCGTGCATATTCTAAAGCAAACCGAGCCATCTTAGGTACGTGTGGTCCTTCGTGACCTTTAATAAGAGGGTGTTCTAAGAACTCTCTCATACGCCTGTCGCGTTGTGTTGTTTGCTGTAGTAAGTTTCCTAGTTCTAATAAAGACTTTTTGTTTCTTTCAAAGATAGCATAACGACCTGCCTGAGTAAGAGCTTCAGTTCCTGGGCCAATCATAGCACCTACTTGGATGCGTAGCTCTTGCATAGCTAGGGGAGTCATCCGCATAGCTTGACCAGAGTCTAAGAAAGGTCTTACAAGCTCACCTCCTGTAGGAGTTAAGTATCCACGATGATAAACACGCCCACGCGAGTCAATAAAGACCTGAGTCTTAAACTTTTCTCCACGTTGCCTGTGCCATTTGGCTGTAGTCATAAGACCATAACCTTGTTCACCACGGTTTAAAATCTCATGACGCAACTCATTGATAGAGTCATAGTACTTACTATTACCTCTAGGGTCACGAAACCGCACCACATCGTCCATAAAATCAAAGAACTCGCCATCAACTTGATACTCCGTATTGCTAACATGATTCATCATGCTTGCCATTTCGCCGTCTATTTGTTTGGCATCATAGTCTGGGAACTTGTCCGCACTAATGATTGGAATACCTGTGTCGTTGCCTCTTGCGTCTACAAAAGTTTTCTTGTTAGCTTTAACATACAAACGGTCTCTATCGTTCGTAACACCTAACCGTCTAGCAATTACTGTTCTACGTTCTGCTTCTTGAAGCTTAAGTAAGTTTTTGTCAATTACTGAAACTTCTCTAGAGATAGTATCTCCAAACCCGCCAGACGCTCTGCCTGTATCAAGGTCAATAACACCTCTTCGAGTCTTGCCTCTAAACTGAACTCTTATTAAGCCTTGGCTAACTAGGTCATCTAGTATTCTAGAGCCTTGCTTGTGATGAGCTTTAAGAGTAGTAGCAAAAGGAAGAAGCTTGCCAAAGTCTTTTTCAAACTGTTTACCAATAGCTATAGCCAAAGAATCGTAGTCAGTTGATTGACCTGAAACAATAAGCTTAACCGTTTTAGTAATGCTGTTTAAAGCTTTGTCGTCCATAATTTTAGAAGAAGGTTTTGGCTTACGGCTTTTGAGTTCTAAGTCTACTACACTACGGTAGCTTTCTCGAACATTAGCTGCGGCCTTTACCCACCAAGAATCAGAAGGTTCTTCAATATATTTCTTTTTATAGTCTTTGTATTTCTTTCTAAGAGGAATAATGTTATCTAAAAGCTTTTTCTTAAAATCTTTCTTAGAAGGATACTTAGTGTATAGCTTTTGAAAGTAAACCTTTAACGGAAGTCTACCTTTAAAGTAAAGCTTCTTAGCCAGTTTAGTCCCTTGCTTAGACCTCCAAGCATCAATGTATCTTTGGTCTTTTAAAAGGTTATTAGACAAGTCATCTAGGGTGTAGTACTTGCCCATAATCTGAACTTGAGGTTTATCTTTAGCTAAATAGCTAGTAAACATTTCTGACCTTTTACGAGAGCGCACATCGAGTGCTCTTGAAACGTTTTGTACTGCAAACCTGTTTTCTGCTCTAACCACACTAGCAAGGTCTCCCCACGGTTCTTTGTCTCTAGCTTGACGCTGAAACACAACACGCAGGTTGTCAACTATTACTGTTTGTTGGTTAAGAGAAACTTTGTCATCCAAGGAGGAAGCAATAGATTCAATAAAGTCTTTCTGCTCTCTGGACAAGTCCTTAGCATTCCGCATAAAGTCAATACGCTCTTGATATAAAGTAAAGTCTGGGTCATAAAGATTATTGTTCTTTACCTCGCCTGTAAGGGAGTCTACTGAGAAGTTACGCTCATCAAGTTGATTACCAACACGCCTACGTGACGCTTGTTTACCTTGAAGGCTTGTACCTTTGTAATCTGTTAGTGACATAGTTTTATTAAAGTCACTAGCGTCATTAAGAAACAGTTCTCGTAAAGCTGCTTTGTGTTTAGGGTTGTTAAGAAGTGAGTTACGAGTTTTAGCGTCTACTCTTATGCCCTCTTCAATTACTTGTTGTCTAGGTCTAAATACCGCAGTAGCTTGTGCTGCTCTTGAACGCAAAGCTTGAATACTAAGAGCTTTACCCTTTGGGGTAATGAACTCTCTAGCCTTCATTTTACCTTGCTGAAATAGCGCAACAGCTTCTTCTGAGCCTAACATTTTCTTTTGTATAGCCATAGGTTGAGTAGTTAACCAGTCTCCAAAGTTCTTTAAAGCAGGAGGAAGCCCGTTAAACATTTGCGGGTCTTTCTTTTTGAGATTAGTCTTATTAACTCTAGAGCTAGTTACTCCAAGAATCTCGTCTTTGCTTTTAAGAACGGGTACTAAACTAGAACGACAGTTCCAGTGAAGCGGTGGCTCATAGCTCTTATCACCAACATCATAAATCTTTCCATTGTGGTGTTGACAAATAGGGCTTGTCCTAGAGTCTAAGATAGCTGTAAACATATAGCCTTTAATAATGTCTTTATTTGCTTCCATTACTTTTGCTACAGAAGTTGTCTGTGTAGAAGTAATAGCAGTTCGAGTAAGGGTCTTAGCTTGCACCTCAGTAAGCTTAGTAGTCTTCATTACGTCTTTAATGATTTCGTTTTTGCTTACACCTGCAGCCAAACCTCCTTTAACCTTAGAACTAATACGGACTAATTCTCCTGAAGAAATGTTAGCAATGTTTTTAGAAATACTTCTAGAGCCTTTAATGTTTGGTCCTGCTATTTCTCCAAGAAGTTCTTTAGTTCTGGGCTTCTTTACCCTATAGAAGTCTTTGACTTCCTTATATAAGTTTTCTGATGAAAAGTCTAGTTGAGAAGTTGAGAACTCTTTCAAGCTTGTTTCCTGATGCGCTGTCAACTCTTTCCCGAAGCGTCTAGCTTCTTTTCCGAGGTCAGCACGAAGGTTGCCTCTCAATAAGTCTTTTAGTTTGTTTCTGTGTCTTTTTAAAATCCTACGATTTTGAAGCTGAACACCTTCTTCGTATAGCCGTACATCGCCCATATGGTCCACGATACGGTCAAAAATTCTATCGTTAATATTCATCTAGTCCACCATTGTAGAGTTAGAGGGGGTGTGACTTACTATTAGACCACGCCCAAAGAAGACAGTTACCAACGTTGTAGGCTGGCCCTTTCTTCTCTGGGTGGTGGTTTTCTCTTAATAGTAAATACCAAGCTTTAAATTGCTTGTATCGGTTCATCCAAATCTTCCTAAGAAACGTGCAACGTGATGCACGAAAGGAAGTAGCATGATAGCCATCATAAGGTTTGCACTGGTGTGCATGATAGCAATTCTTAGAGTGTCGCCTTTCGGCAGACCGTCAGAGGCCATTAAGCCAGCTAACCAGATAGTTCCTGTAGTACCAATATTGGCACCTAGAACAGCAGCAACGGCTGCAGGAAGAGGTATAACACCTCCTGCTACAAGACCAATAATAGCCGCTGTAGAAAGTGAAGATGATTGCCAAGCCAGTGTCATACAGATTGCTCCGAAGAACATGTAGATAGGGTTAGCAATAAACCAGTTTAAGTGGTCTATGTTTCCGAGGTTCTTAAAACCACCAGAAAACATCTTTAGCCCGACATAAAAGATTATTAGGCCAGCAACAATTTGTACATAAGGGTTAGACATAGTTAAATTACTTCCATACTGTCATCATTAGGTTGTTGAGTCAAAGGGTCTGTTTGAATCTCCTCTTGAGCTTCTACATCATCATAATCGGCAGGTAAGAAGTCGTTATACTTAGCAATGTTAAGGAAAGTAGTACGTCCGATAATACCGCCTGTATACCATTCGGAAACAAGACGCATAGCACCTTCTCCACCAACCATAGGGGAGAAATCAGCACTAAGTTGAAATTCAATATCATTGCCTGAAAAGTCAGTTCCATATTTCCAGTTAAGCATAAAGGCAATAATCTCCTGCATAGTGCCAGAAAGTTTGGCGTTCATTGTGCCTAGTTGGGCTGTTTGAGAAGCATTGCGGATTTCAAGAGCAACACCTGAAGCCGCTTGTTCTGGCGACAACATGCGAATACCCATTTTAGCCATTTCTTCTACCGTAGCTTCAATAGCTCTGTCCATGTCGGCTAAAGCAGCTGTAGGGGTTTCAAGTACAGAAATATTTTCGTCTTTACGAACACGTAGCCAAGAACCTAGACCTGCATTAACAACATCTGAGAACTCTTCGTCAGTCATATCAGACTGCACGACTGGTGTATAGGTTGCCGCACCGTATAGTAAGTGATTGCGGCGAGACACCTTGTTGTAGAGCGATATCTCTCTGTCGATGATTGGCATTAGTACAGGCTCAACAGGCTCTAGTTGACCGTTAAGAGGCCAAGCAGGGATGCGCTGAAGACGCTCACCAAAAATCATAGGAGTTACTGTGTCGTATTTTTCAAACTTAGCTTCCATGTCATCACGGTATTCTTGTTTTACTTCACCGTTAAGAACTGCTACTTCGTGCATAGAGTCTTTCTTACGGTAGTAATCTAATACTAAATAGCCCTGTTCATCAAGATAGTGGTCACAAACAGTGTCAATATAGTTAGGATGCCAAGGGTTGTCTTCTGTATACTCCTGAGAGATATAACGAGTAACAAACCGAGTTAAGGTCTTTTGACGAGTAATCGGGTGTACTTCTGTTTGGATGTTGATTACATTTTCTGCTTTAATAATTACAGGGTAAGGGCTAATAGACATGCGCTGTTCAGCGTCCATCATATCAAACTCAGCATCACTAACGTTAGGGCGGTCTACATAAACCCAACAACGTGAGGTTTGTAGTTCTTCCCAAATAGCTGAATCTAAGAAGTTAAACATAGAAGCCCCATCAAGGGTAAAGTCTTTCTCAATCCAGTCTTTAGCATCTTCAGGAAGCTCTTCAGGTAAAGCCATTATTGACTGTTTACGAAGCAAAGAGCTAATAAGAACTTTAGCATACTGAGCAGTTAATCCTGGGAGTTCTGCTTCACTCTTATAGAAGTCATACTGTTGTTGTGACATACTAGGAGAGAAAGGAAGTAACAGGTTAGAATAATCAGACATCAAATATTCATCATGAGCCTTAACATTAGCTTCACCTTGAAGTACTGCTCTAGACTTTTTCCACATAGGCGATAATGAATGATAAGAATCACTAGGGTCAGCCACAGAGGTCTTCATGGCCTTAGATGGTTTATTAATCAGGGCCATTAAAGACTCCTTTCATTTGTTAATTAGTTATTAAGACTAATATAAATATATCCTTAAATATGTTTATAATAGCCCTAAAGTATTCGCTACGCTCATTATGGTTAGGTATTTTTAAGTATTGTTTTCAGGGGGATATCGCAGTGCGAATCCTAGCCAATCCCCCCGAAATAGGGCTGTCAAGTAGTTACCTACCTGCCCTTGTATAAGCCTATATCATAATGGTAAGGTATTTTATTCTTTACAAGCCTTTAAGAAAACCAGCAAAGAAAATAAGACCAATTATGCCTCCAACTAAGGTTAAGGCTATGAGACCTATACCTATTCTAAACATAATTGTAGCCATTAGTTTGGCTTTCCTATCTTCTTCTGCTTTCCGTGCTTTCCTTTGTTGGCCTTGAAACCGTACCCAATCATTCCACAAATTAGCGCGACCAGACCATATCATAAACTCTTTCAACTCTTCTTCATTCTTACGAATAGACTCTAATGCAAGAAACTCTTCCATATCGTTGACCGCTTCTGGGTCTCCAAATAGGCTCTTTTTCTTTTTGTTTACTTTAGCTTCGAGGTCTGTTTTTGCTCCGACAAATTCAGCCATCTGAGTTGCAACCCTAGCCAAGTCACCTGTGTTCTGTACAGTTTTCTTGATTACGGCAAATGCTGCGTTGGCAGCGGCGAGTTCTACTAGCATGGCCTTTCACCTCTTAAGCTGGATACTCTTTCTTGTTTAATTCAAAGTGTGGGCCATCAATAAACGGTTTTCTACCTTGACTTTTGCGTAGTGCTACGTAGGTGCCTTTAGCTTCAAAAGCATCCTCATAGGTGTTTAAAGGGGCAAGCCAAGCAGCTCCCCACTTTACGGGTATATCTAGTTCCTTAGCCGCTTCCGCTACTGCATCAGCAACTCGACCGTAGTATTCAAAGTCCCAAGTAACCTTACCGTCTTTGTAGCAGACAACGTCTACTGCGTGACCTGTAAGATGACGAGATTTCTTTGTTTGTGATTTACCACTAGCTACTAGTTGATTTTGTTCATGTTGAGCGCGTAGCCCACAAGTAATTCCAAAGTCTACTGTGCTTAGTTGCAAAGCCCGTTCAAACACTGCAATCAAGTCAGGGTGGACACCCTCTAGTCTTGCTTTAGAACGTCCACCGAACTTAAATCCAGAAACAGGCTTGTCTTTCTTTTTAAACATGCTTGTTAATTTCATCATTACTTTTTCCATTTATCAACCATCTTTTCTCCTGAACGTCCAACAATGTAGCCACCTACACCAATAGTAAGGAGGTTCCAGAGTTCTTTTGGAAGTTCAAGTGCGAATACCTTACCTGTATCAACAAACAAAGCGATGACGGGAAAGATAAGATAATTCATTGCTACAATAGCAGTGATAATAAGCATAAGAATAGGACGCCAAGCGGATGTCAACCAGTTGCCTGAAGCTGCTTCAGTCTTGATAATTTCAGCGCGAGCCACATCGAGGTCTTTAACGTTGTTCATAAGAGCAAAACTAATTTCTTTTTCGATGTTTGCAGCTTGGTCTCTATCAGGGATAGCGCGTTTAACTACGTCACCAAGGATAGGGGTTAGTAAACTTAATAATTGTAACATTTATTCTCCTTCTAGAGAGTCCATATAAACTTTTATAACCCTCTCTGCAAGTTTATCACGGTCCATTGAATGACCGTCAAAGATTTCCATTTCAACTGAGGCAATAGTGCTTTTAAAAGTTGCACCTTGTTTTACTATATCAGCCTTTACCCAACAATTATTTCCTACTGCTGTGTAACGGGCTTGTTTAATATCGCATTCATACATAATACTGTTTCCTAATTAGTAAATTTTCCAACATAAAGGTCAAAAACGCAAGTATAATCACTGCTAAAATCTTCAGTGAGAAACGAGTAAGGCGGGGGGCTGTTAGGATAAGCACAACTCCCATAAGTCACATGGTTGTGGTCACTCATCCACCAATCGTTAGAGTGTTCAAAATCAGCTACAATAGTCCCGCCTGTAGTTGAATTTCCAGGAACATAAAAACAATGTAACGCCCGTGTAAACCATTGCTCACCTTGGCCTGTATAAGTTGTTTCTAAAATAGTAGTTCCTGTAAGATTTATTTTTCCGGGACTCGCATAAGAATTTGTTGAAGAATTATACACAGTTTGTGGGGTTCCTGGGGGTATTACCCCATAGTCTCTTTGCTGCGGATGGTCTGTTGAAGCAACCCCTGTAACAGAAGTCCTATAAACTTCACCCATAACCGTGATAAAATCAGGTTCAAAGCCTACATCAAGAGTAGCAATAGTGCCTCTTAAGGTATAAGCTGTTGGGGGAGTATAGGCGTGATTGCGACCTGCTGCAATAATTTGGTTGTAACCGCCGCAAGGTATGTATCCGTTAAGGGTAGGCTCTAAAAATTGTACAGCATACAATGTGAGATTTTGAAAAGTCGCATTAATTGTAACCCCTAAAGACCAATCAGTAATGTGAGGCATCGGAGTGTCAGTATTAAAAATTTCCTCGTTATTTGAATTCTTTATAACAAGGTTGTTGTTTGCTAGTTCAAAACTCATAGCTTTACTCCTGTACCGTTCCCTGCAGCTGGCCAGCCAGAAATAGTTGTACCTTGCGAAGTAGAAGCGCCTCCAAACGAACCTTCGTACAAAGGGTCGCCCACATTAACTTGAGAAATAATATTTCCATAAACATTGATTCGATAAGACCAAGCAGGGGAAGGCATAACAGGGTTAAAAGTAACCTTGCCACTAGGCGCAATAGCTTTTAACTTCCCGCCTTCTAAATCGCCAGTTGCAGTTCTACATAAATAAAAGTCAGGATTAGTAGCTTCTCGTCTAATATAACCAAAGTCAGTATTCATTTTGCCCTTACCTGCTTTTAAAGAAGTAGGTGTTATTTCCAAATTATCTGTTTCTGATGCAACCGCTGCTGTTGTAAGAAAGTCAAAAAGGTAAACAGTATAAGTTTTAGTTATAGCAGGTAGGCTTTGAGAATGAGTCATGTAAGTTTCATAGATGTTAATATTACTACCATCATTAACTGAACACACTGCTCTTGTACTAGCCCCTACGTTTTGAATTGGCATACCTTGTAAAAGTTGGTCTCCATCTAATTCTGTAATAAACAAAGCCCCTCCACCTTTGTTATGGCTAGTAATATTGTAAGTTGAAGTACCATCAATAAGGTTATAAGTTGTATTGGCATGTTTACTACCAGGAGGAGAACTACTAGCTGTTCTTGCAGGGTGATAGATAGTTGTGGTTGCCTTAACTGCACGCCCTAAGTACGAATACCCTGAATGAAAATACAAGTAGTTTAATTTCTCTATAGCTGTTAACGCTCCTGGAACTGTCAAGTCAGGGTCATCTGCTAGAGAAGCAAATTGAGAGAGTTGAGACTCATCTCCCTCATAAATTATAACACCTGTTGCATTTGCAAAGAAAGTTTTAGACATTTAAATTCCTTACATAATTTACAGTCCATTGTTTCCATCTAGGCGAGTAGGGTTCAATACAACTAGTTCTGCCTATGTAATGGTGAAGAAATGTGTCATTGCCCATATAAACTCCACAATGATTTGGATTGCTATTGTTAAACGCTTCTACCCCAACCGCCATCATAACTACATCGCCCACTCTAGGATTTACAACGGTATCCCAGTTAGCATTTAATTCTGCGTTTGTGTTAAAGGCTGTTGTAGACCAACTGTCTTGCACTCGCTTAATATCATAAGTAAATTCTGGCAAATCAATATTATGCTCATTCTTATAGTAGTCTTGGATTACGGTATAGCAATGCCAACGGGCAGGGTCATACGGCCTTCCTACGTAGGGCGCGTTAGTCTCCCAACTATCTGGAAGAATTAAGCGGGAAACCCCGCTAGGCCATTCGACAAAAAACGTAGGGTCACCAACATCGGGGATATTGTTGATATCTTCACAAGTTTTTATTGCCGCGTACGCCCCAACGGAGTCGCCAACTGTTTCATTAATGTGGAGTTTCCCGTTCTGTTCTTTAACATGATAAACATTATCAGGGGAAGTAGTTCTCCACAATTCCGAAGCTCTCATAAGGAGAGATAATTCTGTTACTCTTATTTTCATAATTTACACCACTATTAATATTTGTTTATTAGTTAAGTCTATTTTAAACTTACCATCTGTACTTTCTAGCTTACCCGCAGTTAACGTTCCCATATCAGCATTTACTGCCGCTAGATTTGTTACGTCCAGCTTTGCTGCGGTTACAGAACCAGCAACCATTAAATCCCCGTCTAAGAACTCTGATTGAGCTGACCAGCTTGTGCCATTATAAATATAAGCTTCAGTAGCATCTGTTGCTTTAATAATAAATCTGTCACCGTCAGTGGGGTTGTAAGAAGTTGCTGTTGAAAACGCACTAGTAATGGCTGATTGGTTTCCTGTGCCGTAAAAAGAAATAGCATTGGTTGTGTCTTCAAACCGCCACCAGCCAGCACCCCTACTTCCTGCAGCACCATTAGTTCCGTTAGTCCCGTCTACACCGTCTGTACCGTCTACGCCATCTGTACCAGAGAATCTAACAAAAGTAATTCCGCTAGTTATAGGCAAAGAAGGCAGAGCGCCTGTGTGAGAGTAATAGGCTGCAAAGTCTTGACTACCATACGTGGTTGTTTGGTTAGTACCTGACGCATCGTCTGCATAAATAACTGTCACAGTGCCACTAGCAACAAGTTGAAGAGTAACTCCTGTAACTTCTACTCGATTAGATAGTCTGTTAGCTACAGACCTAGACCTTACTGAGAAAGTATAAGTGCCTTGCTTCATGCCAAGAACATCAAAAGTTAAACCTGCTGTAGTTCCGAGTTCTTCGTAAGTCGAACCGTTGTCAATCGAAGCTTCAATAACATAATCCTTAACCCCAATATCGTCCGCTGCTGTCCAAGTAAGCTTACCTGCAGCACTGCCATAAAGTTGGTTAGTACCATTAGTGAAGGCTAGATTAGTCGGAGGGGCTATAGAGAAGTCAACGTCAGGAATAGCTGCGTACGCAACATCATCAGCAACGTTCCAAGCAAGAACTGACTCATCGAAGTAATAACACTTAATTCTAACTGAGAAATCCTCGTTAATTTCTGTAGCTTCAACCCTAAAAGTATAACCGTAACCATTTGAGTCTTCAAGGCCAAGAGCATCAGACTTGATATTTATAAGGTCTCCTGGCTCCACTGTAAAGGCTTTACGAGTCAAAGAGATATCGAGCGTATAAATACTTCTAGATTTTCTTACTTGCTGCTCTGCATAAGCCAAAGCGTGATACTTACTAGTAATGCCATCAGGGGTTAAACTAGTAGTTAGAGGGTTCATATTGTCTTCTCTAATGTACACGTAGTAAGGGTCTCCCGCTTGATTTGATGTTGGAGGCCAAGTTACAGAGTCGGGTTTAAAGTTTTCTGCTTCATTATCAAACTGCACTGTTACTTGAGTAAACCTGTCTTGAGCACTAGGCCAAGCTAAACTCACATCGTCTCTGATAATATCATCGTCAGTAAAGTAATGATTAGAGTTAACAAGTGCCAGAGTAGCAGCAGCGTTTGCAGGATGGTCTAAAATAAGTTTGTATTTACCTTCAGGTGTCCAAACAAAGTCTGCCATCCCCATTGTAGCAATGAGCCGTTCGATGTTGTCTCTTATGCTTTGCTCTGTGTCTAACGTAAGATTACACTCATATAGTCTTATACTATCTGTAGCAGGAGCCGAAGTAACCGTGTAGGTAGGTGTTCCACTAGACTGAGTCATAGAGTACAGTGTTGTAGTGTCTTCTGCGTAATACAAGAAAGTAGCCTGTTGAGGGGTTACGTTAGCTGAAGGAAACGCAGATTGACTCACATAAGAAAATATTGGCTTGACTCCGTTTACACTACCACCGATAGTAGCTCCTGTAAGAACTACAGTGTCGCAAATAGAGGCTGCGTGATAAAAAGAAGGCAAGTCTAATTGACTTGTTGATAAGCCACGACCAAAGTCATCATTAAGCAAATAATCTAAAAGGCAATAAGCAGGATTGTTTGAGTACTCATAGCTGCTATTAAGAGTGTGAGTTGTACCATCAAAAGATATCTTTCTTATCTTGCGCCCTTTAACAATGTACTGAGCTTGTGGGCTTCCGTTGTATTGAGGGTTAACTCTGTTTAGTTTATAGAAAGAAGTTACATTAGCAGTGTTTGTAAAAGTGTTTGAGCTAGCAAACCCGTTTACTGAAGCAGACGCATCTGCTGTACCGCCATCTTTATGAATATGAAAACGATGAGAAAACTCTGCATTATCTTCTTTCATTTCTTTTGTAAAACCACGATAGTCAATGTCATCTACTTTAATGTGTTGAACACCTTCGATACCGCCGTGGCATAGCGCGGTTTGAACTGCAAGAAACTCTCGTTTAGAACCTGACTGAGTACTATTAGCAAAGTTCTTTTCAAACTGCTGGTCTGAGTTTAAAGTTGCTGCAGTGTAACCGCTATTAACTGTGTGGGCGGTTTTAATCCCGCCAATAATTTGTTTTCCATAAACGACAGGCAAGGCTGCAGCTTCTCCTGATATTGAGAACTTTTGACCTCTTTGTTTATCTGCTGCTAATTCTTGCGCTCGTTTTTGTTTCTTGTATTGTTTCTGTTGGTAAACAACCGAAGCTGCTCCAATAAATAAGTTCGCTACTATTCCCCAGAATGCCATTAGATTTTACCCCATGCAAGATGTGTTTCGTTATCTTCGTATATCTTGTCAAAAGAAGTATCTGCTGCGCTCTTTTGGTCCATACCGTCCTTAGATACCATAAACAATTTAATTTGGTCTAAGTCAGCCATAGGCGAAGTTCCTTCTATCTTGGCAGTCTTTACATCCCAATCTACTGCGATACTAGGCGCGTCAATAAAGCCAGAGTAAATAGATACAATGTCTGAAACTCCGTTGCTATCTACACCAGTGAGAGGGTCTCCGTTGGTGTCAAGAACTCCGACTCGAACAAAGATGTCGTTGCCAATAACGCCTGTTTTAAATATGTCTGAAAGAGTGTTGTCTTTATCTTGCAACACTACAGTATAAGCCTCTCTGTCAATAATTGAAGAGAACCGAGGAGAGTCTATTTCAAACAAACCCCCGTCACCACTCCAAGTTTGACCGTTCCAGCTGATGTCTCTTTCAAAACTAGTAT
>Ga0222716_10000884_pt1 | contig 25482 bp, 13 predicted proteins | sample C33_13DmetaG_FD_165044 | JGI IMG/M metagenome (GOLD analysis project Ga0222716, IMG submission 165044) | Estuarine water microbial communities from San Francisco Bay, California, United States - C33_13D | ecosystem: Environmental > Aquatic > Marine > Unclassified | place: USA: California... | reverse complement strand
TACGCGCCGTGAAAACCTTCGCTTTTACACAGCGCGCCGACGTCGATCCTCTTCGCGCCGATGCGCGCCGCGAGCGCGTCCGCGAGCGTCGTCTTCCCCGCGCCGGGGACGCCGGTGATGAGTATGAACGGCCGCGCGCGCGTCGCGGGCGTCGTGGGCGCCATGCGCGACGGAATTCGACGCCGCGCGCGTCACAGTGTCGCGCGCCGACATCACTCATTCATTCATGTTGGCGCGCCTCGAGGCCCTGCGCGGCGCGCGCGCGTCGGACGACGACGACGACGACGACCGCGGCGCGCGCGAGGTCACCGCCGGCCCGCGCGCGGCGCTCGACGCGCGGGCACGCGCGCAGGGCTACGCGCGGTCGCCGTGCGAGGACGTCGCGCTCGCCGCGGTCGCCGCGCTCGGCCACTGCGCGCGCGCCGCGGCGGCGTGCGCGGCGCTGGCGATCGTCGCGGCGCGCGCGTTCGTGCCGCACCGCGTCGAGCGCGGCGCGAGAAAGATGGCGTTCGCGGCGGCGTACGCGGCGTACGGCACGAGGCTGGGACGCGCGGCGCACCGAGGCGCGCTCGCGGCGACGCGAGGCGAGGAGGCGCACTCGCGAGCGCGAGCGCCGACGGCGTGCGGCGGAACGTCGGTGATCGTGACGGTGCCGTTCATGCACGATAATTATTCGTACGTCGTCGTGGACGCGGAGACGCGGGAGGCGTGCGCGATCGATCCGGCGGATCCCGAGGCGACGCTGGAGTGCGCGAGGAAAATCGGCGCGCGGTTGACGACGGTGTTGACGACGCACAAGCATCACGATCACGCGGGAGGGAACGGAAGGTTGGCGGCGATGATGGCGAAGGAAGAGAACGGGAAGGTGGCGCTGAGAGTGTACGGACACGCGCGAGATGGGTGTCACGGGGCGAACGCGCTCGCGGAGCACGGGGACGTCGTGCGCGTGGGGCGAGGGACGCGGTTTTTGGTGACGCACGTGCCGTGTCACACGCGCGGGCACGTGGTTTATGGATTATTAGGGCAGGAATACGAGGACGATGGCGAGACGGCGCCGTCGCTGGCGGACGTCAAGGCGATGTTCACGGGAGACGCCATCATCAACGGCGGCGTCGGGGCGTTTTTTCACGGCGACGCCGAGGATTGTTACGAAAATCTTCACGAGCGTCTGGCCGACGTCTCGGACGATTGCTTGGTGTTCAGCGGGCACGAGTACATGGAGACCAACTTACGATTCGCCAAAGCGATCGACGTCGCGGATGAAATCACGGCAAATTGCTTTTTCGCCATTCTGTTGCACCGGCACAAGCTCGAGAGCACGATGCCGTCGTCGTTTCGCGTCGAGCGTCGACTCAATCCGTTCTTCAGGTGTCGCGATCGAGAGTACTTGAGAACGCTCATCGAGACGAAGAAGGAGTTCGTCAAGGCAAAACAACGGCCGTGGTGGCACAGATACTTCGGGCCCGATGCGGAAACTTTCGCGGAACGGCGAGAGCAAGAGGTGGAAAACGGCGCGCTCGCTCGCCTCCTCGCGTCGGCGAATCACGAGTTGACGGCGACCAAGGAAGAGGCCGTGGCGGGTATGAACATGGTGATTGATTTGATGTCAGACGCGTTCGCTGTGATGGATCTGAGGAACGGCGACGATGAGGAGCGACGCGTGTTCGTGCAGTACGCGAAGCACGCCGCCGCCTCGGGCCACACGCGCGTCGTCGTTTCGCAACTCATCGCGCCGGGGCTGGTGTAGAGAGGTAAAGGGAGTTTTAGAAGTAGAGAAATGTATTAATCACACGTCGCACGCACGCTCAAATTTTGATTTGAAACGCTTACTTGCCAAGAACCGTCTTGTTGAAGCGTTCGACTTCCTTGGCGGAGCCGATGCAGAGCGCGGTGCGTTGGTCAACGGTGTTGATTTGGACGTCCAAAACGGAGCCGCCGGTGACGCCGTCAGACGTCTTACCACCAGCCTTTTCGACGAGCAAACCGAACGGCGCGGCTTCGAACGCGAGGCGAAGCTTGGCCGGGGATTTGGCGGAGGTCGGGTTGGAGAACACACCTTGGTTCTTGGTGAATTGCTGGTACACATCCGGGACGAGGCCGCCAGAGTAGCGGAGCGTGTAGCGTTCGTCCATGTAGTAGTCCAACAACTTCTTGTAGCCTTCGGTGTCTTGCGCGGCGCGCATGTTCGCCGGAGAGAAGATCTTGGAGGTGTCGTTGATCTTAATGTTCATGCGGGAGCAGATCCACGGCTCGAAGGAGCCGTCCGGAAGTTGGCAACCCTCCGGCGTGCAGCCGTAGGAGAATTCGTAGACGCCGTCGTCGAGGGCGACGATGACGGTGGTGCGCGGACCGTAAAGCGCGACGAGAGACGTGCGCTGGTCGCGGCCGGTGGCACCGATCAAACCGTCGGCGCCGGTCCCGGAGGTCGAGTCCCAGATACCGATGATGGTACCGACGGCCCAGTTGTTGTCGACGATGGAGGAGCCGTCGAGCGGGTCCCAGCACACGGTGTACTCGCCGTTCGGGTTGCACTGCACAACTTCCGGCTCTTCTTCGGACGCACCGTACGCCACGGTTTCAGAGCTCTTCACGCAATCCCACATGAGGTTGTCCGCGATCACGTCCACGGAAAGTTGCGCGTCACCAAAGGTGTTCGCGCTCCCCTCCACGGTGACGAGCGCCGAGCGCAACGCCTCCGTGATGTCCGCGCAGCAATCGAGCATCTCGACGATCACCTTGCGCAACTTTTCGTCCGCGCAGTGCTTCGTCAAGATGTTTTCAAGGCTCGGGTACGAGTCTTGCTTCTCCGTCGTCGTGTAGAACGACGTCGACGAGGCGCCGTATTCGTGCGCTCGCACGTCCCGGCGCACCGGCTTCGCCGCTTGGCGTCGCTTCGTCGCTTGGTGCGTCTTCGCGGAGCATCGCGCGCGCGTCGCCGCTCGCATCTGTCGTCGTTAAAATCACATCCCACGCCTCCGTCAGTCACCGCGTCCCGCGCGTCGCCGTCTCGCGTCGCGTCGTCGCCGTTCTCTCGCGCGCGTCGTCCCGCCGCCCCGATCGTCCCCGCCCTCTCGCGCGCGCGTCTCTCTCGCGTCGTCGTCGCGCGCGCGCGCGCGTCTCTCTCTCGCGCACCGTGGTCGTGGCGGACATGATCGACGTCGTGCGCGTTCGGGCCGTCGCTCGTGCGAGGCGCGGTGTGCGTCGCGCGTCGTCGCGTCCGTCCGTCGCGCGCGAGTGGATAAGATCATTCGTTCCGTGTGTCGGTTCGTCTTTCATTGCGGTCGCGTCGCGCGCGCGACGACGGCGACGGCGGCGCACACGGCGACGCGCGCGATGTCGACGGCGCGAGCGCCGGCGCCGACGACGGCGCGACGCGCGACGGCGTCGAGCGCGCGCGGCGCGACGCGCGCGCGCGCGGCGCGGCGACGCGCGATCGCGCGACGCGCGACGGGGGACGCGACGACGAACGAGGACGCGGACGCGGACGCGGACGCGGACGCGGACGCGCGCGCGGCGAAGAAGTGGAAACCGAAACCGCTGCCGTCGACGTTCGGGGACGCGGCGTCGCCGAGAGCGCGGTCGCCGTTCGACGCGAAGACGGGGGCGACGTCGCCGTTCGAGACGGCGCCGGGACGCGCGGCGTCGCCGTTCGGGAAGGCGACGAGCGACGGGACGGGGAAACCGGCGAGCCCGTTCGGGGCGGTGGCGACGCCGGCGGAGGAGGGCGGGGCGGCGAGCGGGGACGCGACGACGACGCGGGCGAAGGCGGCGGCGAGCCCGTTCGGGGCGGCGGAGGCGAGGTCGCCGTTCGCCGCGGCGCCGGGCGCGGCGAAGAGCCCGTTCGGAGGAGCGAGCGCGACGAAGAATCCGTTCAACGAACCGGAAGCCGCGCTGTACGGCGCGAAGCCGGTGGCGAAGAAGCCGGCGGCGAAGGTGGAAGAGTCGAAGTCGTTTTTGGAATCTTTGCCGCGACCGACGCTCGGGCAAGTCTTCATCGTGTTCTCGTTCGTGACGATTATTTCTTTGATGCTCGGGACGTTTTGGGTCGTCGTCAACGCCGGAGGCGTGCACTTTAACGATTCTTAAAGCCGAGCGCGACGTGCTCGCACTCACTTATCGCTCGCGTTGCTTTACATTATCTTTGTAGTCGGCAAATAGGTCACACATTCATCTTTTGTTCGTTTGTTCGTTCGTCGTTCATCGCGCGCTCAAGCGGCCTTCGAGGCAAAGCGCGCATATGTAGTCGAACGCGTCGCTCGCCGTTTCGGGCGTTCGGCGCAATCGCGGGTCGGAAAGAATGGCGGCGAGCCGTGAGCGCTGCGCTTCCAGCTGCCGAACGAAGCATTCGCGTTGGAGAGCGTCGAGCGAAAGCCGATGGAGCTCGAGCAACGCGCCTTGCAAGCGCTCGGAAGGCACGCGTCGAATCGCCGCCGTCAGTCGACGTGTTTGCTCGGAAATCTCTCGCTCGATCGTGTTCGCGCTAAAAGCGTGGCGACTCGCTTCACCGTCCAACGCTTGTGCTTCCGCGTCGACCCATCGTAGAAAACTCAAGCCGATCGTCTGCGAAGGCGTCGTTCTCGCGCGAGACGTTCGTGGAAGATTGGAAAGACGATACGTCAACATCCGTCGCCAAACATCATCGTCGTCGTCATGCCTCAATTCCTCATCCTCATTCGTGCTGAAGGACGAAAAGTCGCCGAGCGCGTCGTGGATGCTGGCGCGCATGCGCTGCGGAAAAATTTCCCTCGGCGCCCACGCGGCTTCTTCGGGCGACGACGAATCTTCGCCGACGTCGCCGGATGAATGCAGCGCACCGAGCGATGACGGCTTCAACGACGAGCTCCTTCGCAACGATTTCACGCCCGAACGCTCGGGCGTCACGCACATCCGCGTCGGCGATTCGGAATCGGAGCTCTCGCTCAACGTCGCCGGATCGGCGCTCCGTCGACGCATGGCGTTCACGCGCGTCAGTTTCGGCGTCTCCCCCCCCACGACCACGGCGCTGTGATAAACATCAACACCATCAAAACTGACGTCATCGACCGCGCACGCGAGCAACAAAGGTGCGCCCGAACTTTCCGAAGACGTGCGCGCCGACGCCGCCGATTCCGACGTCGTCGAGTCCAATCGCATCGTCGCGTGCGCGCTCGACATCCGACCGAGCGGCACCACCTCGAGCGCCTCGCCCATCGTCATCGTCACCGACCGGTACTTCACCCGCGCGTCGTCGTCCAGATACGCCAACAGCTTCCTCGTCGCTCGCTCGTCGTCTTCCCCTTCGCCGCGCCTCGCGATTCCATTCTCGGCGTCCGCGCGCATCTCCTTCGCCGTCCTCTCCAACCGCGCCAGCGTCCCATCTCGTCGCAGCGCGTCGACGAAATCCTCCACCAACCCAACGCTCGCGCTTCCGTCGCGCGCTCGTTCGCTCGTCTCGCTCGTCGTCGTCGTCGACGCCCGACCCGTCGTCTCGTCCTCGTCGCGCGCGCGCGCTTCGCCTCGTCTTCGCGCTTCGTCCTCGTCCTCGTCCGCCTTCGCCTTCGCGTCGCGCATCGACGCGCGTCTCTCGCGTCGCGCGAAGAGTTTTCGCCACGCCTTTTTCGCGCGCGCCATGCGCCGTCGGCGCGTCTCCCGCGTCGCCCGTCGCGCGTCGAGCAGTGCCGACTTTCGCGCCATCGATCGATCGATCGATCGATCGATCGATCGATCGATGCGGCTAAACCCTAAACCCTACCCTATTGATGTCAATAGGGTTTAGAAAAGCACCATTTTCTCCGGGCGCGCGTCGCGCGCGGGCGCAGAAGGACGCGCGCGGGGTCGACGCGGCGACGCGGCGCGCGACGCGAGGTCGAGACGCGCGTCGCGCGCGTCGCGCGAGGCGGTCGAGCGCGCGCGCGAGACGCGAGGGACGCCGGTGGTGATTTCGAAGGAGAGATTTCGAAAACGACGCGAGGCGCGACGCGGACGCGATGGCGCGCGACCCGAGGGAGATGACGGGAGAGGTGGCGCGCGTCGTGATCGGTGGGGACGTGTTCCAGGTGAACGACGCGGTGTTGGTCAAGGCGCCGGGGGCGAACGAGCGGTACGTCGGGCGCATCGTGAGCGTGGCGGTGGAAAACGGGGCGGTGAAGGCGCGGTTGTGCTGGTATTATCGGCCGCAAGAGACGCGGGGGGGGCGGAAACCGTTTCACGGGGTGAAGGAGTTGTTTTCGAGCGATCACTACGATTGGGTGAGCGTGAACACGATCGACGCCAAGTGCGAGGTGTGGTCGCTGCGGGAGTATCAAGAGCTCGAGGCGGTGACGGAGTTTGATTTTTACGCTCGGTTTTTGTATCGAAGCTCGCGGGGGGAGTTCCGACCGGAGAAGGTGCCGGTGTTCTGTAAGTGCGCGGAGCCGTACAATCCCGATCGGTTCATGGTCGAGTGCGATCAGTGTAAGGATTGGTTCCATCCCGAGTGCGTCAACGAGTCGAAATCCAGCGCTTCGCAGCTCGACGTTTGGCGGTGTCCCGACTGTCGATTGAGCAAGATTAATGGCGAGATTTGAGCCTGAAAGACGAAATGAACGCATCCAATAATTGATTGTACGAATGACATTGCGCGCGCGGCGCCGTCGCTGAACACGCGACGGTCGCGCGACGCCAACTTGTAGCAAGGCGGCGCCGTTCTTAGACCATTCGAGTAGCACGACAAGCAACTCCATCGCTCGATTAGCACCCCACAGAAATATGGCACGTCTGAAATATTCTATCGCTATATTACAATGCAAGCGCGCGTCGATCGCCGACACTACTCGTAACCTTCGCCGATTTCGATGCCTTGTTCGATGAGCATGTTCCCGGTCGCTTTCATTCGCGCGGCAAACTTGCACGCCGCGCGGAGCTTTGCCATGCGCAAACGCTTCAAAAGCTGCTTGGCAAGGTGCGCCACGCGAGGGTTGCGCGAGTTTTGCAAATAATCAACCACCTTAGTGCCGTCCTCGGCAATCATGATGGACTGATTCTCGGGCGATAACAGCAAGTTGGATAACGCGGTGATGGCGGCGGTTTCCGAGCGCACGTCCCCGGTCCGAGCGAGCTGAATGATCCATTTTAACGCCCCTTGCTTGCAAAAGCGCTCACCATTTTTCTCGTACAGCGCTAATTCTGCGATTGCGAGCGCGGCGAACCGCTTTACTTCGGGCTGCGGACTGCGCAACATGAAGATGCACGCCGGAATGGCGCCCGTTCTTCCGGCGAGCGCGCGCAAATCGAAATTCGACGCCAAATTTTTCAACCCGAGCGCGGCGACTAACTGCATCTCCGCCATATCGATTCTTTCCGACGTGTTCATCGCAATCGTGCAAAACAACTGAATGGCGCGATACTTGACGAGCGTCTCGCGCAAATCCTTGTTGCGCGCCATGTGCGCGATGACGAGCGCCGACGCCAGCTTCCGAGCTGGAATCTTATCTCTCGAGAGTTCGAACAAAAAAGGCACGTAACCTTTTTTGGCCATCAAATTACTAAAGTCGTCGTTCATCGCCAAACGCGCGATGGCGATGAGCGCCCACTTCTCCGTGTCCGTATCGTCCGTCTTATCGACGAAGTCGAGAAAGTTTTTAATCAGCTGCTCTGGATTCTTCGCGCTCATCAGCGACGCCACCTCGGGATCATCCGCGATTCTCGCGAACGTCACCACGCAATTTCTTTTAGTCCTCACCCCCAACCCCTTCTCCGCGATCAGCGACGTCATGCTCTTATCCAACCCCTCGTCGCTCGCCAAAAACCGCGTATCGTCGTGATTCACCAGCGTCGTCAGCGCCCCGCTCGCCGCGTTCGCCAGTTCTCTATTTTTCGCCTTGATCGTCGCCACGCACAGCTTAAACATCTCCTTCGTCGCCAGCATCGTCGCGCAATCGTCGTGCAACCCGAGCGTCTCCACCAGCTTAAACGCCAGCGTCTGCACCTCCCGCTCCTTAAACTTGCACAGCTGCGGCAGCGTCTCCTTCAGAAACGTCCCGCGCGTCCTGTGCACGTGCTTCCCCCACACCGTCTCCACCCCCCCGAAGCGCTCCTCCGAGATCGCCCGTCGCATCAACCGCATCTGTTTCGTCAGGTGTCGCATCTTCCCCGTCGACCGCTTCCATCGCGCGATCTCATCCATCATCGCGTCCACCTTGGCGCCCGTCATGACTTCCTCCACGGCTTCGCGCGCGCACGTCACGAAGGCGACGAACGCGCGCACCGCGCGCACCATGCGTCGGCGCGCGACGCGCATGTCGAGCGATTTTCGTTCGGTCGATCGCGCGCGTCGTCGGCGCGCGCGCGAGGTCGCGCGCGCGTCGGTTCGTGACGAATCGACGCCCCGCGGCCATCGCGCGCGCGCGTAACGGTCGACGCGCGCGACGCGATCGACGCGACATCGCGACGCGATGTGGACGACGCGCGAGATGGACGCGATCGCGGCGACGCTTCGCGAGGTGGCGGACGCGCTCGAGCGCGCGTCGAGCGAGGCCAAGGCGCGCGCGCGCGACGCGCGCGACGCGAGCGACGACGCGAGCGACGACGCGAGCGCGGCGCTGAGCGCGGTGAAGGGGACGACGCTGGCGGGGAACTGCGCGGTGAAGCTGCGCGAGGCGGTCGAACGCGTCGAGGCGCACGCGGGGGAGGCGTTTCGGGACGTCGAACGCGCGACGAAGGCGGCGTCGAGAAGGAAAACGAAGGGCGGGGACGGGGACGACGGCGACGACGACGACGACGAGGGCGAGGCGGAGGATGACGCGTTCGAGGATATGTTCGATAAGGATGGGAAACCGCGGCGGGGGAGCGCGCCGAGGAGGGGACACACGCTGCCGGGGATGAGCGACGCGCTCGGGGAGCTGCGCGGAGTTTTGGAAAAGGTGGGCGTGAAGAGCGCGGCGGCGGACGAGTCGGCGGCGGATGATCCGACGAGCTCTGGCGCGGAGGCGGATGGCGAGGCGAGCGAGGTGGAGACCAGCGAGCGACGCGCGGTGCGCGAGCCCGTGGTCGCGGCGGCGCCGCCGGTGAAGGCGGAAAAACCGCAATGGATGGTTGAGTTGGCGGCGAAGAACGCGGCGAAGCGCGCCGCGCAAAACTCGAGCGACGCGCCGTAGCTCGAATCGCGAACGCTTTGCGTGTCTAAATTCCACCGCTATCTACTAATGTTTTTCTACTAATGCTTTTTCGCGTTGGCGTTCACGAACGGCGAGAGTGCGCTCGAAAGCCAACGCGCGGCGTCTTCGTCGGCGCATCGCACGACAATCGACGTCGGCGTCGCCGCGTCTTCGACGCGGAAAGTCTCATCCACGTCGTGGAATGATTGATCCTTTTCTCGATACATCCACCCGAACGCGAATCCATACGCTCGAGCGAACACGCTTTGCGTCTGTGCGAGGGACACACGCGTCGATCGCTCCGCTCTCGCGGCGTACACGGAGACGCGATTCCCGTCGCGAAGAACGCCGGAGATGTCCACAAATCTCACGCTCGAGCGCACGTACGGCGCGTCGACGTCAGATCGATGAACGACGAGTAGCTTCCCACCCGTCAAAACACACAAATCATGCGACGGCCACATCAACGAAGCGGCGGCGACGAATCGTTCTCGTTTTTCGCTCGAAGCGAGTTTCGCGAGCGTTTCCCTGCCGATGGCCTCTATGAGATGGTACGGCCGTATGGGGTCCATGTATGACGTGGGAAGTGGACGACGTGGGCGCATGTACTCCCCTTCAAACGGTTTCGCCGCCGTGAAAAGTCGAAGTCGCCTCGCGCTGAGCTCGGCGCCATCCAGAGCGGCGGCTAAAACTCGCGTCAACGCGCTCATCAAGCCGATGACGGAGCCTTCCACCAATCCTCTCACGCCGGCCAGTTCCAGGCCATGTAGTGGTCCATCGATGACATCGAAGACGACGCGACCGACGGTATCAAACATGCGCGCCACAAACGTCACCGTCGCCTGTTTCTCGAAATCTTCCACCGTGCCGAGTCTTCTCGGTCGAAGCGAAAATCGCCGACTGGCTTGCGCGACTTCCAGCGCTTCGAGCCAACCATCGACGACGTCACGCGCTTGCGATAGCGCCGTCTCTCCAGAATGTGCAAACGCAGCGGTGAGTGCCATGATTACTCGTGGTAACGCGGTCACCGCCGAACCTTGATGCATCTCATCGAAAGCTTCGATGATTTCATCCCAAAGCCGGCGCGGATCGCCGAGTAAGGAGTTATGCGCCCAAAGAGAACCGGCGACGATGACGGCTTCCCTAGCGAAATGACGCGCGGCCATCATGCTGACATCTGCCGCCATAAGTGACGGTTGGTTCATGTGAAAGCCTCGCAGTCGCAAATGCGCGCGATCGACGCCGGCCAACGCTCGTACGGCGACCGGTAATCCGGGTAACCGAGAAAATGACAGGACGAGCTCGACATCGTTTATGATGAGTTCTTGTAAGTACACGGACGCAAGAGCGCCCATCGTTTCGCCTTCCAAGCTGCGCTTACGCGCGCCGTTCGCTTTTATCGTCGGTTTCGCAGGAGGCAAGAGTAACTCCGCGTGACGGACGCATGGCGCGATGGCGCGCGGCACGGATTCAATCAATTCATCGTGTAAATCGACGAATGCTGGCGCCAAATCAACCTTCAACGAACGTATGACGGGCAACCCATTCAATTTCTGCACCCATCCGTGCACGTGCAGCTCGAGTGCCTCTCGGGCGCTTTGATGCCGCTCGGGTATGGCTAATACGATTGGTCGTTTCGCTGTGCTGCTGGTGTGATCGACTCGTGCGCTGCGCACGCGGACGGCGCTCTTGAACTCGGAACCATCCGCGAGCACTTTCACCGCGACACCACTCACGCGTCCGTACAGTAACTCTTCGTGTCCATGGATCGCACTCACACCAATCCAACCGCACTTGAACGACACGTTGATGGGGGCTCCGGGGCGTTGGGGCGTCTTCGTCGATAGTCGCGGGCGCTCGGGCGTATCTGCGACGCGACTGCTCAGCGCGTCTTCAATGATGACAGAGCACATCGGCCCCTCTCTCGTCACTGTCACGCGCAAGCACTGCTTGTCTGTCGTCACCACGCTATACGACAAAGTGCGAGTGATGTCAAGCGAAATCGGTTCGCCCAACGAAAGATCGCCGTACCCAATGACGAGAGCGCGAGGAAGAGACGAGTCTTCAATCAGTCGCTCTTCGCTCTCCTTGGGCGCGAGCGTCACGCGCGCATCATCGGCACCGAGTTGATGATACCAGATTGACGCGTTCGAGTGGTTCTCGATGGAATGCATTCCGAGCGCGCCGTCGATCTCAGTCGGTCGCGCGATGCGAATGTCAAACGTTCCGTCGTCGTTTTCTAGAATCGAGACTGTGATAGTTTCCGTGTGTGACGCACTGCCTCCGCCGAGATGACGCATCTTTAGTATAGAAGCAGTATGTTCAGGCACATGCACTGGCTTGGACCATTCGAAAACTCCCTTCTCCGGTCTGAACATGATCACTTTGGGCACCTTCGAGCGCATGTCAAACCAACGCAGCGGCGTCGCCGAGCGGGGCTGCAACAAATCCACGCTCTCCGTGCCGCCGTGTCGGATCCAAAAAGCTTCGTCTAGCGTACTTTTGATGCGAAACTTTGGTCGTATCGTTATCTTTGCGGTCTTGCACAATTTGTCCGTCGAAACCATGGAAGCAGTCACGACGAATACATGCTCGCAAACATCTGAGCCGGCGTCTGAGGGTAGCCTGATTTCAATCGGCAGACCCGTCGGATCGATCCTAAAAGGGCGACTCCACACGCTTGAAGACTTGAGCCGAATACGAATCCGTGGACGCCGTTTGATTGACTTGCGCCAATGCGCTGAACTTCCGAGAACGGTCGCGCGTTGATCCAGTGAATCTTCGTCGCCGACGCCGTAGTCCACACCGTGGTCTGTCGATATCGTCTGGCGGCCGGGCGTTGATGGCGTGAGAAGCGTGACTGCATCGGCATTCAATCGCAACGACGACTGTCGCATCAGCAATGGGCTTGTTTGCGACAGCACATTCGTCGAAGAACTCACACGACGAAGCGACGGCAAAGCTTGATTTTGCGCAAGTCGAGCGAAAGGGGACGCCGGCGCCGGGGGAGTCTCAAAGTTCTCAGCGTCTTCTATGAAGAGACGGTTCGGAAGCGGTGAGTTCGTTCCTTGGCGTTCTGCATCCGGAGTTGACTCGAAAACTTCGATTTCACTCTGCACAGACTCCTCCTCCTCCATCTCAGTGCCGTAGAGCATGTCTTCGAGCACGATGGCACAGGATGTTGAATTCAGCACGACGAGTGGCGCGGCGCAGTACAACGTCCGTGACTGCGTCGCTTCATCGATGAAAAACGTAAAGCGCAAGGAAACTGCTTGTGAAGACGATTTGTCATCGCCATCGTGAATCCTTTTCGTATCTCGATCAACATGGTAAATCTCACCGTTCGCCTGACACTTGGCGTTTTTCAAATCCATCGTGTATTCCGGCACGACGAGCTCTTCGCACGGCGCATATCCAACGATTTGTGCAGATACCGAAGCGGACCACGTGGGGTGAGAAGCTGTGAATAAAGTCGACTCTCCCGGATTCACCACATGTGACTCTGTGCGCGCATCATGGCCAAATGCATTCCTAGCGCGACAATTGACCACAATCTGCAGCGGTAGCGTGTTGACAAATTTCAGCGGCGCGCTCAGCGCCAGCTGCACACGTTTGAGTGTCTCGTCACGAGTCACTGTGAACGCACACGTGTACGGATCCGACGAAGCAATACTAAGCTCTTTCGTCACCGAACAAAGCGATGCCTCGATAGCGTCTTCTTTCGCGATCAAATCAGAAAACGCGACAAAGGTACTCCAATTGTGACGACGTCGCCAGAACGCGTCCCCAAAGGGTGAGCGCGGAGCGGCGTTGGTTTTCGTACGATGGAGCGGGCTAAGGAAAGGTGATCCAGCCGAAGCTTCAGAATCGTCTATCTCATCCGCGGAGATTTCTCCAAAATCTTCATCCGGCGACACCACGCGCCATTGCACTTTTTTAGCTAAGCGCAGGGGTATCGGAAGCCAAACACTTTCGCCGGGAAGTATCGGGCCGAAAATCGTCGCCGGCAGCGTCGCGCTTTGCTGGAAGCACATCACGATCGGGGCGCTTGTGCCATTCAAAATCGCGACATCCGAACGAAGCAATAGCTCATACCGATTCACCTTGTTCGAGCAAGGGCCGATCTCCGCGATGACACGCGCGCAGGAACCGTCCGCCATCTGTGCTTCGTATTCCAGCAAGCTCGTCTCCTCGCCAATGGTGTCGAGAGAAATCGCCTCGTCTATGTCGACCTGGATGTTTTCAAATTCGAGCGACACGTGAGGAACGCGTTCTTGCGTCGATTCCGAGCGATGGCGCACATTCGGGCCGTCATCTTCATCGTCATCATCAATCGGCGATGCCCAGTACGAGGCCCCTCGCTCTATGACGCGGTTGGTTTTGCACGCACGATTTTCCTCGCGCCGCTCAAAGTGCATAACTTTTGTGTCACCCGCGATAGTTTTACCCGCCCCGGCGGACGTGATCTCACCACCACGAACTAATGTGAGCGCATAAGCGACGTTGAATCCAGTGGCGTTAGTCATCTGATAAGTGCAAGGCCCAAAAGTCGTCGACTGTTCGAGATCCGCGATGGGCGCTTGCGCCGCTTGCGCGATGACTTGCGTCTTAAGAAGCGCTTCGACGACACTATGTGACATTGTTATTTCGATCCCAGCCGCAACGTTGATGTTGACGCTCTCGAATAGAAAGTCTGGCGTGAGCTTGGTCGACGTCGAAACGCGCATGGGTTCAAGAATGGGTTCCCAAGCCGATTTCACCGGATGCAAGTAGTCCATCTCTACATCCATCGACGCGCTCGCATCCACGCCAGAGCTCGAGCTCTTAACATCAACACGCGCGTTTGTCATCATGGCTTGCAAAACTGGCACAACGACGTGGACCTGTGCGTGTTCCAGGCACGCACTCATGGACTCTACGTTGATGGAAAGATCGAACTCGTGTGGGCTTGAACTCGAGGGCAATTGATCGTACGCCTGAATGGCGTCCACAGTTGCCGGTTGCGCGAGGATCAGCGCCGACACTTCTTGTATCAAGTGTAAAGAAACTTCGTTTGCGCGTGCGCGCATCTCATGTACAGTAACTTCCATTTTCGGCACGACTTTGCGCGCAAAGTGTTCGGGAGATGTGGGCGGCAAAGTCATTCTACTCGAAAGTCCAATGACTTCGGCGAGCGTAAACATGACTGATGAACCTTCGAGATCATCTTCATCCTTGCAGTATCCTGTCTCAAGCGTGAACTCATCCAGTGTGAAGGCCGCATTGACGCAAGATCCCGCAGCGAACTCTTTCAAATTACCCGATTGCCGAGTCTTCAAACGTACGAGACGCAGCGGCGCATGGCGCTCGCTCTCTGAACGCCAAGGTAGTTGCACGGTCCAAGTTTCCGTGCGAAAGTTCGCAGACACGAGAGGTGAAAGCAGAGGCGATATCGATGGTGCAGATGTCGTTGTCGACGTGGTCAACACAGGCATTGCCTGTCTCACGCCATGCAAGACACTCGTTCCCGCAATGATGTACGGGGCGTTGAACTCGATGTCGCCTTTTCCGATGAGCAACTCGGACTTTACTTCGCCTTGAGCGTACATGGCATCCAGTTTGACAGCCGCACCGGACTCACTCGATATATGAAGCAACGTCGTCGGATTTTCGATATTTTTGCGCATGCAAACTTGCAGAGCGATAGAGTCCACTCGTAATTCAGCGAGATGGACGTCTTCTCGCGGACTCGCGCGCCCCGTCACGTCGAAAAATGTCAAAGAAATTTCATCCTCTTCTTTAGCGCTCAACCTGATTCGTTCCACCTTCACGTCGACAGAAGGAATTGAAAACACTTTGGCGTCAGTAATCGCAGGAGAAGCTTTAGGTGAACTCTTCGTCAGAGACGGCATCTTTGGAATCGATTCCGAAATGACGACTAGTCGCCGCACGTCCGCGGGGGTAATTTCAGCGCCAATACTCCCCACCCGTACGTTCGCCGCGTTCGAGGCGCTGCCGAAAGAATGCATAAAATGCACGTCCTCGACGTCGAGTAATGAAGTCGAAAACTCGGCGTTGAGAATGGAGAGTAACATTCTAGGGAGCTCAAGTTCCACGTGCGAGGCATTGCCTCGAATCTCCATAGCACGCGTCGTGAGAGCAATCGCTTCCTTTTCGCCCGACTCTTCAAAGAGCTTGAACGACATAGGCTCAATGGAGCCTTGTAAAAATAGTGACGATGAGTCTGCGATATCAAACGTCGCGACACAACTCCAAGCCCTGTCGAACTCCTCACCGACGGAACGACTCCGAATTGGGCTCGAGGCGTGCGGACGTTCACCAAAGAACGTCTTGACGTCTTTCGTGAGGCGGGCAAACTCTGATAGCGTCTCGAGTACGTTTTGCGTGACTCTTGCGTCGATGGCTCCCAATTCGATCGTACCCGCGATTCGTGCGCAGACGTGAGCTTTCAGTATAGCGTCCTTCGGCGAGCATCGCACAATTTTTGTTTGCGCCGAATCAGCATCCACGTGCACGCCAGATACCGTACCTACGCTTGACTTCATCCTCCAATCGTCGCTCGAACCCTTCGTGGCAATATTAATGCCCGTGACCGCGTAATGCATGCGGCTCGATGCGCTATTCAAATTCAGCGCGATCTTTTCTAAGTTGAATCGAAGCCCAGAATCCACGGCGAAGGGCGTGGAAGTCGCAGTTGTCTGTACAGAGACGTCTGCAAATGCTTGGACCACGTGAACCACCGCCGCGACGCTTACCGGATCGACGTTGAGTTCGATCGACTCCAAGTCGACCATCGTCACGTCGGAATCGAATATTGTCGCATCGTTCACGACAGTAAGTTTCACTCCTTCAGCGATAGCAGCGGACGCGTTTGCCGCAGTCATCCACGCGCCATCGACGTGCGCGAAACTACGAGTGTGCAAAACAAGCTCGGACAACTCTTCCAGGGCGCGCCACGCTTCCTTTTCATCGTAAGCATAATCCATCATCGCCGAAGCTTCGTCTACCAATCGATCAAATGATCCATCATCGCGTGATCGCGCACCGTTTTCCTGGCAAAAGACCATCTTTTTCGCGCCAAACGCCAACGCAGCCGACGTCTCCACATCGATCGACGGCGGTGCAGATTGAGGGAGTACGAGAAGTAAGGGTGAATCGATCTCAACGAGCATAGGTGTCGCTCGTATCCCGTCGCCAAGGAGCTTGATCATCTTCAACCTGCACTCTGGCGAGCGATTGTTCAACCCCAGAATCGCACTTCGTAGTGCTTGCGTGAAAGGTCCATCTACGATACTCGCGAAAGCCGCGAGCACTTTGGCCGTTGACGGTCGAATAGCCATAATGTGTGGCGCCATCTTGACGTGAACGTTTACGAGCACGTCCAGCGTCGTGCACGCACTCGGATTCAACTTGATTGTGACCGCTCGCTCGCCATCGGTTTCTCGAGACCAAATCATATCCTCAGCAACACCCGAGCTCGAGTCCTTAGCGTGCACGCGATCGACGTATATCTGCGTCTCGCTCACGACACCTTCGTCATCAGCGAAGAGAGCACCACGCGCCAGCGATATGTCATTCGCCGTGAACCGCAATCGATTCTCCGCCGCATCTCGAATTGTCATCGAGACGCCGGGAATCTCCACAGATACTTCTGGCTCGAAGTCGCCGACTGACTCTGATGCCGACGCATACTTTGATGACGCGTTGACATAGTTGTAAGCTTTGGAGATGTAACTCGTGCTCTTGGCATACAGATAGCTCGTGAGACTCGTTGACGTCTGTTTCGACTCTGGCACGCTTCTTCTCTGCTCCGCGATCTCCTTCGCATCATCGCCACTGCAAGAGCTGCTGTCGAATATATCCGCCGCGCTGTATGACGAGTGGTACGAAGGAAACATGCTATCCATCATATCATCTTCTGTTTCTTGAAGATTCGCCACCTTGCGCTCGACAAGCGATGTGATGAGCTCAACGTCATCCGCCGTGAGCCTCATCTCAAACTTTTGTAAATGTTCAGGCATCGTGATTCTCTGCCCACGTGCGCGCTCGACGCACACCTCGACGTACGCCTCGAGCTGCGTACGCCCATGTCTAATTCTTTCTAGCACTCGAGCGCGATGGTGCTCTCCGCGCGGCACCGTCGCCCTGACGGCGTATCTCCACCAATCGACGGGATTCTTCGTCTTTGGTCTACGTTCGCCGTGCGCTCTTCTCTTCGTCCACATATCAATCTCATCGCGCACCAAAAGCAACATCTGTGCCTGCGAAGCGCTAATATTCGTTTCTAGAACGTCTCGAACGTCTATCTTCGCGACGTATTTCGATGCCTTCGGGCGAATGAATCTCGCGCGCCGCACGCGTTTGCGCAAACGCACGTCCATTCGCACGCGACTGTTCGGTCCAACGACGTCGTGCTGCCCCGACGCCTCACCGTCATCCACGACGAGCGAAAGTCCTGTTATCTCGACGCGCTTCATCGCGTCTCCGCTGAACGACACGTCGCCCGCGTCGTCGTCGTGCTCCGAACTCTTTGTTTTCTTTCGCTCTGGCTCGCCGTCGTTCGCGTCCTCGTCATCCTCCGCTGACCGAGCAGTCGACGTCGTCCCTACGCTCTTCATCGTAAACCGCTCGATGCTTCCTCGCAATCGCCCGACGTCGCCATACCGCCCCGAGCCCGTCGCCTTCGTCGCGTACGTCGCGCTCGCGCGTCGACACTCCACCGATAAACGCTCAAACGCCGCCGCGAACCACGCGTTGGACCACGACGACCCACTCATCATCTCTCGCGCGTGCGTCTCCACCGCGCTCGCGATTTGTTCCATCGCCCTTTCCCTCGCGTCTCGTCGCTCGCGCAGCGCGTCCGAATCGATCCCATCGCCCGAGTCGTCTTCGTCGTCTTCGTCGTCGTTCGGCGCCTCCGCCTCGACGTCCACGCCTTCCACGCGCACCCGAAGCGTCTCGTCTCGCTTCGCGAACACCGCGCAGTGCACGTCGATCGCCTCGACGCGCACTCGCGTGAGTTTTATCCCCAGGTTCAGCTCGCGATTGAGCGCGTCGCAGTTCACCGACACGTTTCGCAGCGAAAGTTTTCGTCGCAGCAGGGCGATGCGCAGGGTGTCGGAATTGACGCCGTCGAGGTAGCGATTGAGCGCGCGCGCGAGCAAAGGCGCGAGTATGGTGTGCGCGCCGATCATGTGCGTCGATCGTGCGCCGCGCGCGCGGCGCGCGCGACGCGCGCGACGCGCGACGCGCGAGAGAATGACGAAAGTAAAAGTTCGTTGGTCGAGCTCGGGACGCGACGGGACCGGACGGGGCCGACGGACGCGGCGATGGAACGAATGGATTACATCACGAAGGCACGGGCACCGCGCCCGGGACGCGCTCTGAGTCTTCGTCTCCGGGCGCCAACGCCTCGTCGATCTCGCGATCGCTCACGGGCGGCGGCGATTTGCCCTTGGCGACGTCGTATCCTTTTCGGCGCTCGCGCGGCGCGGGACCGGTGGAGACGATGGAGTACGCGGCGTTTAAGACGTCGTATCGCGACGTCGTGAGCGTGCGGTTGGCGAACACGGCCGCGCTGAGTCGTTTGGTAAAATCACCGCCGGGCATTTTATCGCCCTCGTCGACGTCGATGTCTTGCATGCGAACGTCGAACGCGTTGTCCACCAAAGTCAGCGCGTAGTCGGCTTGCACGACTTTACTCGTCGGCCCGTTCCCTCGCAATTCTCCCGTGCGCACGATGGTGAACGTCCACCCATCCGCGACGCCGCCCGGTTTCACCGTTTTCGCCGCGCGGCGGCGTATCATGTCCTCGCACGCGACGCAATCATCCAACGGCGCGCCGCCTCGAAACGTCTTGCGATTCATATACTTGAACGGATCGACGTCTCGCCGTTCGACGCCGATTCTCGACATCAACACCACGCGACGCAATTTCGGGAACCGTCCGCCGTCGATCGCCTCACAAAACGTCTCCACGCACTCCCTGAGCTTCTTCGAGCTCTCCTCCGCGAATATCACGCACGTCGTTCGCTCGCCCTCGCCTCGCAGCGTCTCCCCCAGCTCGCGCGTCTCCACCCCCGCCTCGTCGAGCATCTCCAGCGTCTTCGCGTGCGGGTACACCAGCGTCGTCGATCGCACGTCTCGCGGATTTCGCACGCCCTCGAACGCGTCGCGCGGCAGCGCCGCGACGACGCGCGCGCCGCTCGACTTTTCGTTTCGCTTCAGCTCGACCGCCGACGTCTGCGCCAGCCGTTCGAGCGCGCCCGTGACGACGACGACGTCGCGCGCGGCGTCGAGCGCGCGCGTCGCGACGCGCGCCGCGCGTCGGCGCGTCGTCGGCGCGCGACGGCGCGGCGTCGCCGTCGCCGTCGCCGTCGGCGCGCATCGCGTCGACGCCATCGCGCGACGCAATGACGACGACCTCGACGACGACGCGCGTCGCCGTCGCGCCGTCGCGGACGCGCGCGCGAAGAGCGCCGGTCGCGCGCGCGGGCGACGGCGCGTTCGCGTGCGCGCACTGGCCGCGGTGCGCGGGATGCGTCGACGTCGACGCGCCGCTGCGACCCGAGGCGGAGGCGCGCGCGCGCGCGTACTTTGCGTCGCTGGACGCGCGCGATGGCGGCGCGCGACGCGCGCACGAGACGCATCGCGGACGCGCGACGCGGTGGCGCGTCAAGGCGAAGCTGGCGGCGCGCGCGCGCGAGGGCGAGACGCGACTGGGGCTGTTCGCGCGAGGCTCGCACGCGCTGGAACCCATCGACGACGACGCGGGGTGCGCGGTGTCGGCGATCGCGGTCGAACGAGGGATGCGGTTGGTGCGAGAGGCGTGCGCGACGATGGACGTGAAGGGGTACGACGAAACGACCGGGCTCGGGGAGCTGCGGTACGCGCAAATCGTGGCGCAGACGACGCGCGAGGGCGAGTGGGACGCGGCGAAGGACGAAGACGCGCGAGCGGCGATTTCGTTGGTGTGGAACGCGGCGACGATGACGCCGAGGGCTCGCGCGGTGTGCGAGGAGATCGCGCGAAGGGGTGGGGATTTCGTGCACGGGACGTGGGTGAACGCGCAAGACGCGCGAAATAACGTGATTTTTAACAACGACGGGTGGCACCACGCGACGGGCGAGCGAGAAACGCACTCGTACACGCCCAACGGTACCAAGGTGTTTTATCTGCCGGGAAGTTTCATGCAAGCCAACGCGGAGGCGTACGGAGAACTGCTCAAGCGCATGCCGCGACACGTGCCGAAAAACGCGCGCGTCGTCGAGATGTACGCCGGCGTCGGCGCGATTGGTTTTTCGCTTTTGACAAACGACGCGCTCGGCGTGAAGAGCTTGCGATGCGTGGAATCGTCGAGCGCGGTCGCCGAAGCGTGGGAACGCACGCGTGGCGGGTTACCAGAAAATTTGCAAGGTCGGGCGAGTTTGCAAATCGAAAAGGCGGAGCGCATCGCCGTCGAATCGACAAAGGATTGCGACGTTCTCATCGTCGACCCGCCTCGAAAGGGACTCGACGCCAAGCTGCGCGCCGTGCTCACCGACGTCGACGGTCTGAGCGATGACTTGCAAACTTTGCTTTACGTGTCGTGCGGATTTGAATCATTCATGCGCGACTCGGACGAGTTGTTGGCGAGCGGCGTGTGGCAAATCCGTCATCACGAGAGCTTCGTGTTCTTCCCAGGCACGAATCACATCGAAATCTTCGCCGTGTTTTCACGCACGCCTTATTAGAGTTTAGTCGATTAGAACGGTCCTTAGCTAGGCCTAGCTAGTTGTAGCGATTGGGTGGTTTTACTCCTCCTTCCTCGGGGGGAGAATGAATATGTTTGAGTGCATTCCGAGACATCCCGTGACTTGCGCGCAAAGCGTCGCGCTTCGGTGAAGCAACAAAAATAACGCGGCGCCGAGGAGCATGCCGCCGATGAACATGTTGCCCGCGGGCACGAACGTCGTCATAATCATGATGAACCCGCTCAACCAGTTGAACAGCGGCCAGTCGGGGTCTGAAACGCGCAGGCGCATGATGCTCATCTCGGCTTCGGCGAAGAGAAGCATGCTCGTGGCGTGCGCCAACGCCAAGTTTGGCGCAAAATACAAGCACACGCCGTGAAACAACTCGTTGACGATGCAAAACAACGCGATACGCGTCGGATTGCGATGCTTTGGCCAGTGTGGTGGCACTTCTTTCGCCGTGACGGTGCGGTAAAATGTCATCGCGCGAGATCGCACGCCGAACAACGCCCCGACGTCGACGAGCAGGCGCACCACGCCTCGCTCGCCGATTATGGGTAGACTGATCGTAAACGCGTTCATCGCGTCGCTCCCGACGATTCCGAAAACAATCATGCTTATTTGCAACAGGATTTGCATCTCTTGCACGTCAAAAGCGGTGTTCACGGGTAACAATCCGGTGTACGTGCTCGAAACCGTGTCGACGGCGAAAAAAATCCGGCTCGACGTCATCATCATCACCGCGAACGCTCTCGCCGCGGGCGTCGCGATACTGATGGCCAATAAATCAACGAAAATTATGCCGTACACGCACGTGCAAATCGCATCGCATCCGTGATCGACAACTTCTCCCAACGGCGACCCGCTCTTCGTTCGTCTCGCTTGCTTACCGTCGATGCCGTCCGCCGTCTGATACGCAAACATTAAAATAGCGCCCACCGCGTACATCCACGACGGCGCGGTGTGCGCCAGCACTGGTGTGTACGTCCAATACAACGCGTACGTCACCATCACCAACACTAATCCGCCGAACGTCAACGCGTTCGGCGCCACCCACAGCGGACACCACCGTTCGACGACGTACGTCCACCATCGCTCCAAAAACAGCTTCTCAAACGTCGTCGACGGCGGTGAGGTATACTTGTACGAGTGTACCTGCGCGCACGTGCGCTCGGACGCGCCCACGTGCGCGCGTTTCGCCTCGCGCTCGTGTTTTTGGGCGTAGCACACCAAGTCCTCGTTCGACCCATCGTGTCCACCGCGCGTCAGCACATCGAGGCGCGCGCGTCGAACGGCGGCGATCGGCATCGCGGCGGTTTTCAATATTCGCGTCCGCGTCGCTTCGCGTCCGCGCGCGCGACGTCGGCGTCGTTTTCTGCCGTCGTGTCGACACAAAAAACGGCTGAAAACTGGTGTGGCGAAAATGGCGCTTTGAGCGCGCAAATTGAAATCAAATACCTACGAAGTCGGCGTACGCCGGACAGAGCCTACGACAGTGGCGAAATAAACGCATCGCTTCCATGGCGTCGCCCGAGGTCTCCGCGTCCACGGCGCGCTTGTGCAGGGCGTACGCCTCGGCGCCGACGGCGTCGGCGAACGCCGGCGGCTCGCGAGCGTACATGACATCGGTGCGAATGATGAATTTCACCGCGCCCTCGCCCACGGGCGCGCCCTCGTGCGGAATATCTTGTCGAAACACCAACGCAGTGCCTCGCGCGCACGGCGCGGCGTCGGCGATCCATTCATCCGGCCAACGGTATCGATCGTCCTCGTCGCGCACGAATTTTGACGGCTCGAAGTCGCTCGGCGGCGCGAACATCGACGTCTCCCCACCTCGCGCGCAATCGTTCAGGTACACCAAAATGCTATAAAACGAACGCGTGTTGAAGTCTTCGATCGTCGCCCCGTCGGTGTGCGGCGAAAAGTGCCCGCGCCCAGAGTACTTGTTAAACAACAAGTGTTCGTTCACGCCCTTGGCGACCCACCGTCCGCGCGCGCCCGCGCCGTAGGTCTCATCCTCCTCTATCGTGATCTCCGGCGTCACGTGCGGTTTCAATCGCACCCACAGCGCTTCCGCGATCGTCTTCGACATCACCTCCACCGTATCCGCGTTCCTGAACGACTTTCTATTCTTCGCCTCCGCGTCCTCGTGCCAAAAGCTCAACCGTCCCGACCGCCGCGCGGCGTCCACCAGCCTTTCGCACTCCGTCGCCGTCAGCACGTCCCGCGCGACGAACGCGTCGAGCGGGCTCGCGCACCTTCGCGCGCTCGTCGTCGCTTCGTCACCGCGTCGCTCGACCGCGTCGTCGAACGGTTTCGCGTCCTCGGCGCACGCCTTCTCCACGGGCGTCACCGCGCTCTTATCGACGTCCACGAACGCGCGCGACATCGACGACGGCGTCGCCGACGCGCGCGTCGCCGTCGTCGTCGCCGCCGCCGACGCGCGCGTCGTCGCGCGACCGTTCGGTCGACCGTTCGGGCGCGGCGCGGCGAGCTGTGCGCACTGTCGAGCGCGATGGAACGCGTCGCGCGCGCGTCGTCGCGCGCGGCGACGGCCGCGTCGTCGCGCGCGGGGACGGTGCGCGCGGGCGCGGAGACGCCGTCGCGCGGCGCGCGCGCGACGACGGCGCGGCGCGCGCCGGAGGCGGCGTTTCTCTCGTCGGTGTCTCGAAAGTGTCGTCGCGGAAGGACGACGACGACGGGAGCGCTGGCGATTCCGGACACCGCGTTCACGGTGGCGACGATGGCGGTGATGCCGATGTACGCGCTCATGATCGCGAGACCGCGGTCGAAGCGCGTGCTCGCGATGGTGGAGTCGAAGGCGTTGTTTTGGGCGCTCGGAACGTGTTATCTGTGCGCGGCGGGAGCGTCGTTGGCGTCGGCGCACGTGTTCGACGCGGCGAGAGCGGTGCTGAACGATCGTTCAGCGCCTTTGGTGACGAAATTCGTGACGCTGGTGAGCGAATTCATGGCGACATCGGAGACGGCGGCGAGCGCGTGGGTACACCTGTTGTCGTTGGATTTCTTCGTGGCGAGATTCGTGTACTTGGATTCGGCCAAGTATAGCTCGAGCGCGGGGGATTTGGTGGCGCGGATACCGGTGCGGCACTCACTTATTCTGTGTTGTATGTTCGGACCGCTCGGACTGATTTCACACGCGCTGACGCGGGCGATTTGGAACACGTACGTCGTCGTCGACGTGGTGTGACGCGACGGCGACGACGACCGAAGATTGGAAGACTGTCGAATGTATCAATACAAAAGAATGCTGTGATTTGAATTTGAATTATTGCGCCTCCTCCGTAGCCTTGCGCTTGTTTGCCCCCGGCACGTTGATTTTGAACAAGCCGGGATTGGCGGCGTGCGAACTCTCGCCAGATTTGAAGTCCGCTTTCGCCGCCTTGACGAGCGCGTTGACGCGAGCGATGTAGTCGGGAATGCTAAACTTCTTCTTTGTGCTGTCGTACGCCATGTATCGAATCTTGCCGAAAACTTCGCGCTCTTTCCAACCTTGATCGTGCACGCCCACGATGGACCACATGCATCCGACGTAGCCGCTCGGATCGCGACCATCGAGCGAGTACGTGTCGTTCAAATAAATTGCGAACTTCAACGCTTGCTCGGGCGACTCGGTCCACTCGAGAATCTTCTTCGCCCAATACATTCGACAAAAGCCGTGCATCTTACCTCCATAACGCAACTCGCGCTGGGCGGCGTTCCAAAGATCGTCGTGCGTCTTCGCTCGCTCGAGTTCTTCGAGCGAGTACAAGTACGGACGCTTGTCACTCGCGTGCAAGCGAAGCGTGTCCTTGGCCCAGTCGTACTTTTGTCCCTCAATCTGATCGTACTTCGGGCTGTAGTAACAAAAGTTGTCGGACAACTCTCGACGAACGACAAGCTCTTCGAAGAACGACTCATACGCGGGCGGCGACGCCTTCCCGACGGCTTTCTTTGCCTCGAGCGCGCATCGCTGACCAGAAATCTGCCCAAAGTGCAGCCAAGGCGACAGCCCGCTCAGCGCCTGCGGCTTGGATGGATCGTTGCGCTTCTCGTACAACTTCATGCGCGAGTTCACAAAGTCTTCCAAAACAGCGTGCGCCGCGGTTTCGCCTGGAATCGCCCACGTCACTTCCGGCACCGCTTGCCCGCGCGACAGCGCCTCGGCGATGATGTCGTCCCACTTCACCGCGTCGAGCGTCGGGCCGCTGTACTTGGGCAAATTATCCGGCACTTCCGGGAATTCGTGCAAGAACTCCGGGTAACGCTTCGCCAAGCGCCCTCGAAGCGTCCGCGCGCCGACTTCGAGCTTGTCGCTCGCTTCCCAGCACGGCACTACGTTGTGCGCGTCGCATTCCTCGCAGTGCGCCGAGCGCGCCTCGCACAATTCCGCCAGTTCTTTCCGCCATTTCAACCCATCGCGAAGCGGCGAAAAGTCACACACGATTGTTTTCGCACCAATCTTCTTCGCCAACGCATCGATCGCGATCGCCGGCTCATCCCCGTACGTCATCGCGAACGTCACGTTTTTCGCCTTCGCCGCGCCCTCCAGCTCGCGAAGTCCACGCAGCATGAACCCGAACTGTCGCGCCCCCGCGCCGAGGAACTTTGTCAGCAGATTAAACGCGATCACCACCGGC
>Ga0222716_10000883_pt1 | contig 25483 bp, 30 predicted proteins | sample C33_13DmetaG_FD_165044 | JGI IMG/M metagenome (GOLD analysis project Ga0222716, IMG submission 165044) | Estuarine water microbial communities from San Francisco Bay, California, United States - C33_13D | ecosystem: Environmental > Aquatic > Marine > Unclassified | place: USA: California... | reverse complement strand
TTTCTTTGACGCCTTCTAGCTCGATGCGCTTGATGGCCTTGGCAACGCCGTATAGCTGGCTGACTACAACATCAGCATGTGCCTTCCCAGCCTCGTCGTTGTCGGGTATCACGATGACGTTACGCCCCGCAAAGTGCTTGTTCAGCTCTGGCTTCCAGCTCTTCGACCCGCCGTGGTTAGTCGTTGCAATCAGGTCTAGCCTGTTCAGCCGCTCAGCACACTTTTCGCCCTCGACGATAAATATCGGTGCGTCCGGGTTCTGCAATATAGCTGGCAGGTTGTACGGCACTGCCTCTACGCCATCCATATTGTACAGCCAACCGCCCTTGTCATCAGGCCGACGCTGTCTAAATGTCTTCGGCTCAAAGCGTTGGATCTGATAGCGCAGTGCGCCGTCTTGATCGTAATAGTCGTACTGCTTTGACAGGTATTTCGATGGTTTCATAGTCTCTTGTGTTCGCTTTGGTATGCCGAACTGCTGTTCCATTATGTCAGGCAGTGAGCCGTTCAGACTGGCTGGCTCATACATCCGCACAAGATCCACCACGCCCCCGCCAACATTGGCCTCGTGGCTAAAAAAAGTTCCTTTACGCAGATCCACCGACATACTGCCGTGCTGTCCAAAACGCATTTCTGTTCCGCGCACACTAGTTGGCTCACCTAAGTAGTGACGCGCAACTGCCTCCATATATGCCGCTATGTTAGTCATTTGTATTACCCCTTTCCCCCTTGAATAGTTGGGACGGCAGGGCAAGGGGAACCCTGCCGCCCCACCACCCTATTTAAAGATGTCGTCATCCTGCACAGATCCAGCCGGAGTCTCTGGTGCTGTGGGTGCCGTAACATCCGGGGTGGTTTCTGTTGCGCCGTCCAGCATTTCAGGACGATCTGCCCAACCGGACAAAGTCCAAGCAGGTACGCGCCAAGTCTGTGTCTTGCCATCTGACAAGGTCTGCACGACTCGCTCAGTGCCTGTCACCTCAACGACTGGCACTTTGCCAGGGTTGCTTGCCTTGCCAGCCTCATAGGCCTTAAACAGGTCAATCATGCGGGTGTACACATTCTTTGAACTGCTCGATAGCTCGCGAACACCAATGTCTTTGTTTGCCAGCCGTATGCGGAAGCCCCACTTATGCTCGTCGCTTGGTTTTTCTGGGCGTTGTGCGCCTGACTTTACCATTACGAAATCTGGCGCTGGATTGAATGCCATCCAACCCATTTCAACCTCGGCCATATCGAATACTGCCTTAAACGGCGCATCGATTTCACGTTCCTGCGTTTGCCAAGCCCCATCGACATTGACCCGGTCAGCGCAGACAAAGCTACCATCCTTTGCAGAAAATTTAAGAATTGGTGTTCTGTCACCACCGCCGCCGTTCCCGGCACTCTGATATTCATACATAACGTTTTTCCTTTTTCACGTTTTGACGTTTTGGCTCACAACTGTGAACCGCTCTATTGGGAAATAGCAAACCAGATCTCTATCCATTGGATCATTACGATCTTTTCTACCGCCTGCTAAAAACCCCAATTCAAATTCCTCGGCGAATGAAACCCGCGCGAGGGCATCCTGATACAGCACAACCATAAAGCTTGGCAAGTTAGTTTCAAAGGTCAACGCCCTTGCCGCCATAACCTTGTGTAGGTTTACCAGTGCTGTGTCGTACTTGTTCATCCCAAATGTTCTGGCCTTCACCTCAATGAATGCCTTGGGCTTGCCTTCTTTGATCAGCACGTAATCCAAGCGATAGTGTGGCGGCAACTTGACCAGATCAAAGCCGATGCCTTTGAGGGCATCAGCTACGATCTGTTCGTTGCGCCTATCTAGGTCGCTTTCATACTTAGGCCTGCTCATGTGCTTCCTTTATCGCATACAATATACGCGCCGCCACTTGTGGCACGATGCTGTTCCCTAATTGTCTAATTCGGTGTACCCGACCGGGTACCCCATTAGCCACTCGACCCACTGCGGGTTCAGGTTCCCACCATTGCCATCTTGATATTTCGCTCCCAAGCCTCGACCATTTTTGCCCACTTTCGCATCGTGTGCTTGCGGTGTTGGGTGCATTGCTGGTTCCTGCATCACCTGATCCCTCAGATTGCTCGATCTTTTGCGTCTGCCTGTCAGGCTTTCTTTGTACGCGCCCGATATCCCCGCTGGCAAATGATCCATCGTGTTGGGCGTCGCCCACATAGGCTCGTGCCAACCGCTGTTCATCGACGGCGCTAGCTGGTTCGCCTTCGCGGTCGGCGTGTGCAATAATCCAGCATCTGTCTCTGCGGTGGCGGGCGTCTGCGGCGACAGCCGGAATAACGTAGCACCTTGCTTGGTAGCCTGCGGCTTCCATCGAAGATAGCACCTCGTCGAGGCCCATAGAGATGTGGCCAGCAACGTTTTCTCCAATGACCCAAGTCGGCCTGACAGCTTGGATAATTCTAAGCATTTCTGGCCAGAGGTGTCGGTCATCTTTATCGCCTCGTCTGACCCCGGCAAGCGAGAAGGGCTGGCAAGGATAGCCGCCGCAAATAATGTCAACTGATCCTCTGAATCTTTCTGCGTCATTTGCTAGTTCCCTTACGTCATCAATTATCTCAGTGTCAGGCCAATGCTTTCGCAAGACTTTTTGCGCGTGTTTATCATACTCGCAAAACGCGACTGTCTCAAAGCCACCAACCAGCTTTTCTCCAGCGTAACTAAAGCCGCCAATACCGCTAAACAGATCGAGCATTTTAATCATCACTTATTATTTCCCTGATAATCATCATAGCTGTGTCTGTGTCGCACTCTGATGCGTAGCGCCAGTCGTATCGCACGTCGCCGGGCGCTGGTATGTAGTCACGCAGACTGGCGATTGCTTCAAGCGGAAAGCGCCAGCGCCATTGTTGCCTGTCAAACCTGTAGGCCAGTAGCGGCAGTTTGCCTGCCGACTGTGCCGCCTTGCACACCTGATCCCACCAGTCAGGACGCGCACCATATCCAGCCGCGTACAGTTTGACCTCGGTTACAAAGGGAAAATCCATATCTGTGCAGATCAGATCGCCGTGGTCTCCAGCGCGGTACTGTTCTATGTCGCGCTTAAATGTCAGGCCAAGGTTTTGCTGGTAAATGTCTCTTATTTCCATCTCACCGCGCACACCTTTAGACCTGCTGTTGATCTTACCCATCGCGATTAACCAGCGACCGCATAGTCTCTGCGGCTCTATCACTGTGACTATTAACGCGCCGCGTTAACTCTTGCTCTAGGATTTCGTCGATGTACGCTGACATACTGCGGTGTGCAGAATTATTTACTGCAAACTTTAGCATGTCGTAAACGTTTGATCTTAAACGTAAATGTACCTGTTTTGTGGTGGCCATAGTGTTTTTTTCCAATAAAAGTAGACAACCACCCTTGTACCACACTGGTATAGTGTGTATATAGTTCATATGAGTTTATTTTAACAAAGGGGAAAATAGAATGACAATCATCAAGCAAGTCGAAGCAAGTGTTGCAGACATAGTTTTTTTTACATCAGCGTTTACTGCCCATAACAACATTTATATTAATGAGTGCAACAAGCCATCAAGAAGTTACAGCCACAAGGCTTGCTCAGAGGCATTTGATCTCGCAAGGGGTTACGCTAAGATGGCAATTTTAACTTGCGAAGATTTGGGGTTAGACCCTTCTAAGGTTTGCCGCGAGCAATACGATTTTTTACATTCATATAAGGCGGCGGCTTAACAGCCCCGCCCAGAAAGGGAGAATAAAATGACCCAGTACATTGCTTACTATCGTGTATCAACCAAGCGCCAAGGCCAGTCAGGTCTTGGCCTTGAAGCCCAGCAGGCGCTGGTTCAGCCATACGCTGACAACATACTGCACAGCTTCACTGAGGTTGAGTCAGGCAAGGTTGATGCCCGGCCACAACTTGATGCCGCATTGGCTATGTGCCGCGATACTGGCGCATCTATCCTGATTGCAAAAATCGATCGCCTGTCACGCGACGCCGCCTTTTTGCTGGCACTGCGCAAGGCTGGCGTTGATATCGTCGCCGCCGACATGCCCAACGCTGGCACGTTAGAGTTCGGTGTTCGCGCCGTTGTCGCACAGCATGAGCGCGAAGAGATCAGCAAGCGCACCAAAGACGCCCTTGCCGCCGCCAAGGCGCGGGGCATCAAGCTCGGCTGTCCTAACCCACGCGCTGGTGGTCTGGCATCAGGTGCCGCTCGGCGCGAAAAACAACAGGCTGTAGCCAAGCAGGCTATGCCTATCATCTCTGCCCTGCGTGACGCTGGTGCGTCACTCCGGGCTATCGCTGGAAAGCTAAACGATGCTGGCATTCCAACGGCGCTTGGTGGCAAATGGTACGCCGCTAGCGTCAGCAACATCATCAACGCATAGGGGACAAAATGCCTGAACAAAAACCATTATGGTATGTCGTACAACATGCCTTCACGCCGCGCGGCGAAAGTGTCAGCCGTCCATACTTGGACAAATTCGACGCACTTGATGCCGCGTACAAGATTCACAAGAGGCCTTGGATGCCTAAGATCCGCATATATGATGGAGAACTATGGGTGGGCGGTGTAATCGTCGTCTCAGAAACGCGCCTTAAAATGAATGGCTGGTACGCTGAGCCATTACCTAAAAAAAACAATTACGCAAATGGGAGAAAAAAACATGACATCAATCGTAGGTAACATAATAGGTTGGTTCATTATAACAGTGTTTATGATGGGCTGGTTTGACTGGGCTTGGATCTTCGGCATTGAGTCGTCACGCAGTTATACGTGGTGGTATCTGATGTCGATCTGGGGGGCAAGCTGATGGTACACAATCCAAATACCCAGCGTAAATCCAGAATGAAATTAAGGCGCCAGGCCATCGATCATCTGGGTGGGTCATGCGTTTCTTGTGGCGAAAATGACTACGTTGTACTTGAGTTTGACCATATCGACGCAATTAAATGGCGATCAAACAATTTGGTCAAAATTAACGGCCAGCAAAATACCAACCAAATCAACCGAATGATTAAGGCTGGGGACGACCCAAACAAATTGTTTCAACTTTTGTGCGCGAGCTGTCACAAAAGAAAAACGCACGATAACAAAGATTTTTTAGCAGAAAGGGAAACCGAATGTCAGACACAGTCACAATCAAACTGACCAAGGGTCAGGCTCACGCCGCAATCGACGCGCTGATGGATTACATTTACGAACAGCCAGATAGTGACATCGAGTCTGCGAAAATAAAAACACTGGTTAATGCTTACACTGAAATTCTAAATCAAACTGTAAAAGGAACAAAATAATGGACTACAAAAAATATGAAGATATTTTGCATGAGTTTGATCGTGCGATTGTCTATAACACAAAACATAGGATGATGCGTTTTTCTATCTGTTGTTCTGTGATGCGGGTTATGCTTGCTGAAGCCAAAGAAGCTATTGAATATCATAGGGCTAGAGCATCTGAGGCAATAGATTGGATTAACAGGGCTAGAAAAGATGCCAACGCTTGCCACGAACAAGTGGCGCATGAACGGCAGACAATACTTGCCCTGCGCGAACAGCTAAAAAGTGCTGAACGTAAGGCAAGCATCTGGAAAACTAAATGTGAAAACTTGAAGGGAACAAAATAAGGGTCGGAAAGTTAACTCGTAATGATCAGCTATCAGCAAGTCGCTTGCCAACGCTGATGAACGCATCACCTTGGGCTACCCGAAACGATTTGCTGGCTGAGTTTATAGCTATCGATGGCGGTAAAGAGCCAGACAGGCTAGCGCAAAATGACGCTATGCTGTTTGGTGACCTAACCGAAAACATAATCTTGACTGAGGCGGCTAAGCGCCTTGGTTGCGAAGACCTACAGCTAGACTTTGATCATGCCTTTCAACACGCCACGTTGCCACTGGCCGCGTCGCTTGATGCTACGGCTGTAGGCAGTCGCCGCTGGGCGGCTGACCCAGCCATTGGCATTTACACGCCGCAGGGTAGCGATATGGTGGATCTGACAGGGCTTGGCATCATCGAGGCAAAGTTCACCAGCGCACCGCCAGAAACTCGGCCAGCACCGCACCGGGGTGCGCCTTGGCAACTGCAAGGCCAGATGATGTGCCGGCCTGATGCCAATTGGGGTGCCGTTGCTGTGCTTTACACCTCGCCAATAGAACTGCGCATATTCCTATACGCGGCTGACGATGCCATCCAAGGCCGGATCGTGCAGGCTGTGCAGGACTTTGAAGATCGGCGCAAGAACATTGACTGGTATCCTGCCCTGTCGCCTGAAGATGCGGCAACAGCATACAGCCGGGTTGATGATGGCGCACATGAAATAGATCTGACTGAAGATGTCGATGCGACTGTCATGCTTGAACAGCTTGTTCACGCCAAAAAGCAAAAGGCTATGGCTGAAGAAGACATCTCAGAGATGACAACAGGCTTGATGGAAATTATGGGATCGCATGAACGCGCCGTAGGTATGGTTGGGAACACGCGGTTCCATATTAAATGGCCGATGCGCACATACAAGGCTCAACCTGAAAAGGTCACCCCGGCAAAGGCCGAACGCACGATCAGATCTAAGACTCTAACAATAAAGGATATGGATTAATGGCGATTACAGAGGCACAGAGGCGGGTTTATGATACCCTGCACACATTCCAGCAGGAAAAGGGCTACACGCCGTCCACACGCGAATTAGCCAGATTTATGGGCAAGTCGCAAACTGCTACACAGGTTCTAATAAATAAGTTAATTGATCTAGGTTTTGCTAGACGCCAGAACAATAGGTCGATAGTATTAATGCCGTTGCAGTAGCGACTTTCATGACTTCTCCCTTAACTTGCCCCCGGCTTCGGTCGGGGGTCTTTTTTATTTCTTGGCCTTAACACTCTCAGCCAAACCGCCACCAAAATAAAAGCCAACGATGATAAGCATTATCTCGCCTATCCAGAAATCACCCAAGATAGCTTTGACGCCGTCGATGTCGCCCTTGCCTGCCAGTGTCATGCCTAGCGTGATGGCGAAGCAAAGCAGGAAAGTAAAAGCAAACATCAGGGCAAGGTATCGCTGTGCCAGCTTGAACGGCTGGTAGGCTGACAGCAGATCTGTCTTGGCCTTAGACTTTGCGGCAACCTCTTCTTCGGTACTTGTGTGCATGTCATCGATCAGGCTCATGCCCTGTTTAATCACGTCACCTGATCCTAGTATTTTACCAAGTATAGCAAGCATATTAATAACTCCATACGTTTGGGCGGGGGCTACCCTTGTAAGTGTCGATGTGCAGGAACCTACCAGACCCCCGCTGTGCTACGCCTATCCCGGTGAAACCGTGTTCCATTGCCAGCTTCATCAGGTCGTAGCAGTCCTGACCTGACACTGCTACGTCAACAGCCAGACCTCTTGTGTGTGTGCCGGGTGCAGACTTGCTGGCCTCGACACTGTGTTGCGGCGATCTGTAGCCGCTGGTGATAGCCATCGGCTTGCCATACGCGTCACGCAATGCCTGTAGTTTTTGCATAAAATTGGCCTGCATTCGGCACTCACCTGTCTCACTGCATCGCAGTTCAGACTCGCTAAAATTTGGGTACTTAGTCCAATCCATTCTATCTACCTTCCATCACGATTGACACGGCGCGTTGCCAGCTATCAGATTCCAAATTTGGGTTAGCAAAGAACCCTCTGCTTTTCCGCATTGACAACTGGTTGACGCAACACTGCGCCTGAAACCACACGGCTCTATCGGTGGCCGCACAACAAGCAAGGATATCATATGTGCCTCTCTTTATTAATTTCCTACCCCCGCCAGACCCAAGTTGGAAATGGTAGCCTGGTGTCCTGCCATCCCCTTGCGATCTTAACGTGGCCGTCTTTACTTGTACACGCATAAAGACGCCGTCTTTCCAAGCGACCACGTCCACACTATCCATTGGCGTATGAGCCGCCGACCAGCCGTCCTGCTCTAGCAGTACAGCTATTGTTAGATGCTCACCAATCAGGCCGGTTGTGGTGGACATCGTCACTCATAAATTTTGACATCGTCAGTATTGACCCGGCGCGGTACACAGTATGATGTAACCCTGTCACGCGGATCGATGTATTGTGTGTGTTCATAGTTCCCATATCGTTTTGTGATTTGTGACGCATACCAGTTACACGTTTTAAGATCCCACCAGTACATATCGCCTGACTCTAACCGCCTTGCGTCGCCTGTTCCCAGATAAACCAGCAGTAAGAAAACATCGACCACAACTTACTGACCCGCCTTTAGGAACATGACCCACCAGACCAGCCCAATGATGCCGCCGACCAAAGCAACAACAGCTATGACTATGCTGGATACATATAAAATTTCTTCGCGCTTTTTCTTGGCAAGCTGTTCCTGCACCCGGCGAGACTTTCTAGCCTCGGCTTGGAAGCGTTGCCAGTCATCCCACATGCCGGGACGGCCTGACCAAATCATAACCTCTTTCAGGTGCTGTTCTTGCTCTTTGATTTTCTCAAGCGCCATAAACTCTTCAAGATCAGCATTAGCCTGACCGGGCTTTTTCCTGTTCTTCGCGCGGCGCGTTAACTCTTCTTTGGCAAATACGAAATCACCGATGGCCTTGCCTGCTGACGCAAGGTCACGGCCATTACTGACGCATTGTTTGATGACGGCGAATGCGGCGTTTGCCGCCGCTAGCTCAGCTAGCATTGCCCCATATCTTGATGATAATGACGATCAAAAGCGTGATAATTATAGCGTCAATAATCGTCAGCGGTATCATATCATCCTCGCTTTATGTTTTTATAAATCCTGATGCCAAGCAAAACCAGACCACCGACACCAAGCACCAGCGTGATCCATTCGTTCAGCGCGGGTAACCAGATCGGGCTGGTTATCCCTGCGCCTGATAATGCGTAATCGATGTCGGACTCGTTCATCAGTCAGCGTCCTGTATGGTTAGTTCGCCAGCGTCCACCTGACGCATGATTTTTGCGTAATGAACATTCCCATTATCAATCGGAACAAACATTTCTTTACCATCAATTATTGTTTTTATTGATGCTTGTGGGTTTATGTTTGTGCCGTCCGTTGCCATTGCAACATATTGTGCGCTTGCAATATTCATTTTTATAACTCCGCTTCAGCACTGAATTTAATTTGTCTATAAGCATTGTTGGTAGTTCCATTAACAGGACTTGTAAGAGTAACACCTTCTGCGAAACCAGTTAATGTCGGGGTTCCTGCATAATGTGCGCCTGCAGTGCTGACCACCGCCATAGTTGCAGAAGTCCTCATAGACGTTGCAAATGTTGCGGCTCCACCCATTGTACCACCATCGGCCTTGCCAGTTGCGGCAACATAGCCTATTTGATAATACCTCTGACACGCCGCCAAATCATCCGCAAATGACCGATGTTCAAAAGGCGTTTCCTGTTCGCCTAGTTCAAGCTGGACGCCTGTGATATGCCAATCATTGCTTGTGCTGTCAGCAATATCCAGCGTCCCAGAAGCATTAAAATCTGTCGAACTTTCTGCTTCCCAAGCGGTAGGAGTGGTTCCTGAATTATAATTCGAACCACCATCAAGCCACCACTCTACCCTTAATGAAACGGCATTGTCATTGTCTAGCACACCAGTAGTATCGGCAGGATAAGTAACTGTTTTGTATTCCCAAGTGTTAGCTGTGTTAATCGTGTAAGTGCCACCAACCATTCTGGTGTTGTCAGAATCCCTAAGATTTACATTACCAACGCCAGTCTTATTTGACTTTACCCAAAAAGAAAGTGTCAGTTGCTCTGCGGCAGATGTTCCCTTTTTCAAATGTTGAACATCCTGCCCCTCAATAGCAGTACTAACAAAAAGCCTGTCACTACCAGTGGGTGACGCATCTGCTGTTGTACAATCTACTTTTAAGCTATTAGCAAACCCATCAGGTGCATCTGATGATTGTGTTATTGTGTAAGTGCCAATACCGCTAATTCCAAAATTAAACCTATCACAAGTTTTATACCCGCCAGATGTGACACTAGAAACTGAGGTTGAGCGTTGCGAAATAGCCATCGCCCCATTCACAATAATATTCCTGTTTGATAACGCAGTCTCACTAACAAATGCTGTGGCTGTTACTGTGCCAGTTACGTCAACGCCTGTGGCTGTGGTGGCTATCTTTGCACTGTCATTGTGGAACAAAGTCACAGCGCCGTCAGGTGCCGCAGTAATCATGTTTTCAGTGTTGCCAGAGTTGTTTAAACGAAACTCATTAGCAAGCAGTGTAAGGTTTCCTGTCCCAACATCAGCGATAAAACTTGATGAACCATCGTGATAAATCTGCAAGTCAGACCCAGCACCGAAGATGGCTTTGTCATTGTCGCCGAAGTTGATGTCGCCAGTCATAGTACCGCCAGTTAAGGCAAGGAAACCTGTCCCTGATACATATGCCGCTACCCAAGCAGAACCTGTATAGACATACATAGCTTCAGCGACTGTATCAAAATACAAAGCCCCTGCTACTAGCGCATTGCCATCATTGTCCAGTGTAGGTGCTGATGACTTAGAACCTAGATACCTATCATCAAAGTTATCGTAAGCCGCTAGTGTTGCATCTCTTGCACTCTCAGCCGCACTCTGTGCAGATGATGCCGAAGATGCTGATGATGCCGCGTTAGCCTCAGATGTTGACGCATTAGTTGCTGATGTAGCCGCATTGGTTTCGCTTGTAGCGGCATTGGCCGCGCTGGTAGATGCTTCAGATGCCTTGGTTGTGGCAGTTAAAGCACTTGCCGCCGCATTTGTCTCGGCAGTCTCAGCGTTAGTCTCAGCAGTTTCAGCGTTAGTCTCGGCAGTCTCTGCCGCAGTCTTTGCTGTTGTCGCAGATGTGGCAGATGCCGCCGCAGACGTGGCGCTAGATGCCGCCGCTGTAGCTGATGTTGCCGACGCAGTAGCAGATGTCGCCGCGTTGTTTGCGTAGGTCTGTGCGTTAGCCACCTCATCAATAGTAGGGCCTGCCTCTGGGTTGCCAGTCGTTGCGTTGAACTGCAATGTCTTGCCAGCACGATCTGCCTTGGCAGGCAGGGTCATGTCCAGCGTACCGCCATCCTCAACCAATGCCGGGTCGTATGGTGGCGCGCGCATGCCGCGCTGGTTCTCTTCGGCAATTTGCTGGTCAAATATCGTCAGGCTGTCTAGCTGTTCATTGAGGCTGGATGCCAGCAGATCACCAGCAGTCACAAAGTCGGTTGTGCGTTCTATGTCACGCGCACCAACCACGATAACTGCGTCTGAGGCGACAGGCGTTTGCGGCACATTACCACCAGCATTAACGACAAGTGTAACTGACCCGGTGCCATTGGCATTGATCGTCACGTTGTAGTCTGTCGTTTTAGTTAGCTTGGTCGAGTTGAAGTAAACCGCCAAATCATCATCATCGAGTATCTCAAACGTAAACGCATAAGGGCCTACACCAGCAGAGCCAGTATAAACCACGCGCCTTGTAACTGCGTTAATATTGTAATCAGCCATTTGATTGCCTCATTTTGCTATGCGGATTATACACCATAAGTCGCTTTCCTGCTAGGTTACTGCACAGCCATAATCTTAACTGCCAGATCTGGGTCACCATCGATTAACATTCTCTTCGCGCCGCTCTTAAAATTACCAACTATTGTGGACAAAACTTTTAGCTTGTCTTCTTTGGTTGGCAGTTCTTTGTAATAATCGCTTTTGATTGCTTGATCTAAAGCGGGAAGCATTGTTGTCATTACGTTGTACCCTGCATCGCCGGGCATCTTCCCCTTTGCATCAAGATCGTTCATTGTTGTAATCCACTTGTTATACTGCTTGGCGTTCAGAATTACGCCATCGATGCGCTTGTGTGGCATAGCTAATCCATAACCAAGCTCCATCAATTCATCATCAACTGGCGCATACTTAGTTTCTTTAATCATAATTGGCGACCAGAAATCATAGCCCGGCGAACCAGATCCAGCTTTCATAACCTCGCCCCATAGGTTTAATTTTGGCGGCACAGTGTCGCTAAAGAATGGGTTGCGAGCTTTAGCTCTTTGTAACTCAAGATAAAAGCCGCGCATAAACGCTGGCAGTTCCGTTGGGTCTTCACCAAACAAACCACGTTCAGGCAACATTGTATTAGACAGCGCCGGATCAACAAACGTTCTTTCGACAGACGCACCTAATGACGACACGCTTGGCACAAGAGACAACCCCGCACCAGTAATTTTGCTGGCAATCATTTCCTGCATTAACTGCGATCTAATTCTGGGGTTTGGATGAGTGAACACACCAGCCATCTCTTGGACGCCTTGTAAAAACGGCATGTCCATAACGTATTCAGCCAAGCCCATAGTCGATGCAAAGGCAAGTCTATCAAGCACTGATGCGTCGTCTTCATACTGTGCGTAATACGCAAAGTCAGACGACATCGCCAGCAATCCTGAAATAGGATCTAGGCGAGAAAAAGTAAAAGACGTGTAAGTGCTGTCCTCGTTTTTAAAGTTAACAGAAAATGGCTGAAGCCCTTTGCGAGCCATAGCCTGTTTTGCCCTCGGCTCAGATGGGCCTGACCCCATTATAATTAAATCTTTGTCTGGGTCATCCAATCCCATAGATGTGTAAGCAAAGTAACCCATAATCATTGAGCCTGTAGAAATTTTTCCAAAAGCCATATCAGCGTCACGGCCACCAGCCCTTATCTGCTTCAACACTGTAGGCGAAAGTAATGCCATTGGTGTACGAGCTAACGTTTCTTTCATAATGTTGGTAGGGGTTTTGTAAAACGGCACAAACAGTTTGACTATAGGATTTGACATGCCGTTTTGGATGTCGCCCAGCCAGCCGGGCAAGTCGCCCTGAAATGTCATTGCTCTGGCCGCGTCTTTGGCATCCTTAATTAAACCCTCTGGTGGGTTATTCATAAGACGTGCGCCTTCAGCCGCCGCTCTTAACTGTGCTTCTTCAGGGGATTTACCAGCCGCAACTAGCTCGTCATAGTAGTTGGCTGATCTAGTGCCAACCAAACGATGCAACTCAGAGCGAAACCCTATGCCTTTGAAAAATTCATCTTCAGCCAGCAAAAAGCGGCCACCCATTCTGGCGCTAATGCCAAGAATATTAGTGCTAGCGGCTAAGACATTACCCTGCCTAATTTCATCTAAAACAACTCTTGGGTCGCCAGATGTCCCGATTGCTCTACGAGTCTTTGTGTCAATTTTAGTAAACGCATCTGACCCTTCCTCTGTAAAAAGGGTTTTGCCTGACAATACCACTGAGTCAATAAAACCCGCTCTGATACCTTGTAAAGAATTAAGGGCGTCGCGAAACCGCGCACGATCTGGGTTTGACCCCGGACGCATAGTGCGGATTGCACCAAACGCCGCCGCTGGGATTTGTTCAACTATACGATTAGCCATAAAAACAGAGTTGCCTATAACGTTTACCATATGTGTGGTTGGCGCGTTTAGGATGCTGTTGATCCAAACCTCAATAACTACATCCATTGTTTTGTTAAGGCCGTTTTTAATAAACGATGTTTTCTTGGCAGGGGTTGGCAAAGCTAAAAATAGCTGACCCATATACTCCATATCTTCTACAGTTTCCGCACCAAACAAGCCCCGCATTTCTGACGCCTGTGCGGCAAAGTCAACGTCCAAACGCTTTTGCGCCTCACCAGCTACGCCCAACGCACGACCAACTTCGGAAGCCTCTCCAGACACATTAGCCATAACGTTGGCTGTCAATGTCTGCATTTGGTAGGCGCGCCGTGTAGCGGCGTCTCTTGCCTCACCTACTGGCATATCGGAAATGTCCTGCCACATGCGGCGAGTCTCGTGGAATAGGTTTACTGTGGTCATAATACCAGCAAGTAACTTTTCAGCCGACGCGCCGGATCCGGGTGCGCGGATTGCCCATTCTGCGACTTGGTCACCAAGGCTGTATTTATCAGCAACTGCCTTGATTTGATCGTACGTCATTGTGCCGCGCCGGGCGTTTTCAAACAATTCTTTGTTAGCATCTTTCATACGAGCCATATAATCGGCCATATCAAAGTCTTCTAACCCTTCAGCAATAGCTGGGAAATTTAGACCCTTAGTCCACTCCCCACCAGTTGCCTCGGCAAGAGCCAGCACCTCTTCATCAGACGCAGGGCGAACAAGTGTCTGTGTCCCAATTTTTTGGATAGGATCATCGGGTAGTTTTATATGTGTCGCTTGCTCAGCTTTTTTGACACGCTCTCCAATCCACTTGGATGTGCCTGTTACGATGTCGCCAAGGCCAGCCACTTGCACGACATCAGGGTCATCAACGGCTGACACCTGAGACGGCTCAAGTATCTGTTCAGCTACATCTGCGTTCCGCTGTTCAGTCTCTACAGCGTCAGGCTGTCGTGGCTCTGGCTCAGCAAACAGAACATCATTCAGATCTGCCTGATCAGCCATCTCATCGATTTTTTCTAATATTCCACGCGCCATTGTTTATCCCTCCAAACCAAGAGCGCGTCGGCTCACTGGGTCTATTGTTTCAAGCTCAGATACTCCTCGTTGAAGGCTTGTCCCCAGATTTCCTCTATCATCTCCCAAGCCCCCTCGATTTCCTCTGGCGTCACTTGATCCGCTTGGCCGTTGTTGTGCATCAAGACCCGACCCAGTGCCTTGTCCAAGATTCCTTCTTGCGGTGGCGACAACTCCAAGAGGCGTTCCCCCAAGACTTCCGACACCTTCTGCGATAAATCGTTCAGTTGCTGTTGATCGAACATTTTCATTACCTTTCCATTTCATAATTACAAGGTCAGGGTTGCCCAGACTTTCATCCCATCCAGACGCTTTCCATTGACGTGTAATTTTTTTATACTTTTCTTCACTACCACCAAACTTAGGGTCGCGCAAATATTTTTCATCATAAGGTATTCTGTCAACCTCTTCAAACCCAAACTGGGCGTAGTAATCAGGTAAAAATCCATTTTTGTTTTTTGCTGTTGGGACAGCGTATGCATCAAGTGCTGTTGCGCCTTCTTGTAACGCCTTTAGGATAGATGCGGATCCTACCCCCTTGCCGACATTGCCAGCCTCATTGTTCATAACACCGACAATAGATACTTCATTTGGTGTCAATTCTGGGCTTGTTGCGCCATACATATCTGCATAGTCAGTGTTTTTATTTAGACCAAAATAAACTGCTCCGGCTGTGTCGCCTTTGCCCTGTTTCCCTAAACCATAAAACACAAGCTCGCCTGTTTTAGCTTTTTTCTGTAGTTCAGATTTTGTGTATGTACTCAAGCTAGCCGACATTTGGTTTTCCCTTACGGCTTTTATAATTTCTGCCCCGCTAAGCCCAGTTGGGTTTGGATTTGACTTAGACCCAACAGGATTTGTAGTCATGCGCCAGTTACCCTGCTTTACGTCTTGTAAAAGCAATGCCTGCCTTTTGCTTTTTATAAAGCCCGGTTCTGCCGTTGGTATTTTACTAAGCCGTTCTGGCGTTAATTCTGCTGTAGGCAGTTGCATTGATATTGCTCTTGCCGCATTTGCCCTTGTGCTTCCGCCAGCCAATTTTTTGTTAATAGCCTCATCAAAAATGTCGTCTGCTTTAACGCCAAACGGCACTTGCGCAACAGGCTCACCAAACAAACCTATTGGATAGGATGGGTGCGCCACACCGCCTTCCACCTCTCTAATATCAACTGGCGGCTTATCTTTGTTTATTTTAACCAACACAGATCCCTGACCAATTTCATAACCAGCCTCAACCGGGTTTATTGTTTCCCTAATAAGACGACCTATTGGTGGGACGCCAAGCTCTTGATACCCAGCTTGATCTAGCTTGTCAGCAATGGCGGCGCGATACTCAAATGACTTGCTTTCCAAATGTGCTAAACCTTCAGGGCTAAAAATGTCTGGCAAGTTGGGGAATGCTGGATCGTTTGATAATTTTCTTGCGATTTCTATTTTATTTTCCGGGCTAATAAAACCTTCATCAGCATATGCGTTTAATTGGCGGTGCAAAATGTTTGCAAAGTCTATGTTTGACCTATGAGCCTTTGGCGACATAGTCGATATGAGCATGTAATCAGCTTTGCTATTTTGTATTCTATTTGCGATTTTAGGATCGAGTGACGCAAACCCAAGGCCTTGTTCTCGTGATGACTTTAGCGTCCCATACCCAGACCCACCCAAAAGCGCACGGCCTTCTATAGGCGCTTCTGACAGGCCTTCATATGTCCGGCCAAAGTCAAGCATATCTGCTGGGACAAACACCACCTTTTTACCAGCAAGAGTTTCAACAGGAAACTCGTTTGAGCCAACTCTTGGTAAATTTACAGCTACTTCTGTAACGGCTTCATTAGCGACTTTACCGCCACCCATCAGCTTTTGCCCAGCGACAATAGCCTCATCAACCATCTGAGTAGGGTCAACACCCATACCCATAGTAACGCCGCTCTGTGCGTCTTCTAGGCGCTGTGGCGCACCCGCCGCATAGTCGGCAACGCCTTTGCCTGCGGCTTTAGCGCCTGTGCCAAAGCCCAGAACCTCGCCAACCAAAGCGCCTTGCTTCATACCTTGCTTAGCTTCATCGCTAACAGGCAACGCATCGACACCAGCCTCATATAGCTCAAACGCTCTTTCAGATCCGATAACGCCGGATATACTGCTGAACCCATCCAAGAACTGCTGTATGCGCTGGCCTTCCTCTGCTGTGGCCGCAAGCACACCGCCCTTAATCAAACCAGCTATATCAGGCACAGCAGTAACAGCGCCAATAGCGGCACCCGGCAACACACCAGCCGCAGTACCCATAACCTCGGCTTCAGTTACAGGCGCACCCGCCGCTTCAGATAATGCGTATGGGTCACGATACGCACCAACGCCCAAAGCCGCTTCATCAGCAACCGGGTCAGGCACAACGCCAAGCAAAACTTTACCAGCATCATCACGCGATATTTCTAAATCTGCGCCGCTTTCATACAGGTTGTAGGTCGCCATTATTGTTTCTTCAAGCGGCTTCATTATTGCGATCCCTCTAGTGTTTTTAACGCCTCAATAATTGATTGATTTTTTGATGTCCACGCAAGTATTCCCTCAGTAGGTTGGGTTGCAAACAGTGCGTCTCTAACAGATGATAAATCTTTATTGCCATTGTTGTTTCTATCTGCCCAAGCATTAACAAGGCCTTGAGCTTTTGCAATTTCTGCGTCTGTTGCGCCAGCAGGCTTTAGGTCTTTTAATCTATCTCGCATCCAACCGACAGGATCTATGCCCGGATCTTTTCTTTTTGCGTAAATAAGTTCGTTTTCTATTTCCCCAATTTGGTTTATACGCGCCTGTTCTGCGGCTCCGGGCATTATAGAAAATTCTTTTTGTATAGCGTTTCTCAAAATCTTTGTGGCTAATACCATATCCTCATCTTTTAACGCTTCTAAACGATCATATCGTTTTGTGTACTCATCAAATGTGATGAGGTTTTCATCAAGAGCATTTAACAAATTTTCATGCGTCATTTGGCCTATAGATTCTATTCTGTTAAGGCCTACAATAATATCTGGATTGTTTGCCGACGCACTAGATAGAATAGACTTTTGCATTACCAACCCAGCCTCTGGATCAATTTTCATTAAATCAGCAAGCAAAGTATCAAGGTTTTTCCCAGTGCTACCGGGAAATGCTAATTCTTTTATTATATCTCCACGAACACCAACAGATTCTGCTTGGCGTTTTCTTGCGTTTTTATTGTCCAAAGAAGTTTCAAGCGCAAGATCCCTGCTTGTCACTTCAAATGAAGCATCTACAGCATTTCGCATTTGCTCTGAGGTCATATTGTTAACAATGCTTTTAATGCGAGGGTCTTCTATTTTACCCATTTGTAATTCAAGCCTATGCGCATTTGGGCTAGTAGTAAGCCAGTCCCTTACTTCACCAACAATTGCATCATTTGCAACTTTGTCAAAGTCGTCTAGCTGTTGTTTTAGCAAAACCGGATCGCCAATCTTCTTTGCGTGATCAAAGACTTTGCTACGCTCAGCCGCAAGCAAATCTGTTAAGGTTACCGCAACGCCATCAACAACGCGGTCACCATTTGCAATAATGTCAGACAGGCTGGTCTTAATAGAGTCAATGCCTGCAATAGCATCAATCTTGTCTTGCTTTACCCTTAATTCTGCCAGCTTGTTTGCATGAGCAACGACTGCGCTGTTGCCGACTGTAGACATGCCAGCGCGGAACCGCTTTGATGACGTTGGGTTAATGTCATACAACGCACCTGAGTAGCCATTTATAACGCCGTCAATCTTTGTTTGCAGTTCGCTGGTTGCCATATTGCTTGCCGACGCAGTCAGGCGCAATGCAGTTATTTCCTGACGTGCGGCTGTCTCTAGGTTCAGGCTTATGGTCTCCATCGCCGCAGAACGTGCCGCACGATCATACACTGTGCCTTTGCCACCCGGCACAAGCTCTTCACGCTCAGCAGGCGTTGTCGCGTCTTCTAGCTGTTGCGCTGTAGGCGCATTAGCCGCGCCATACTCAGCGCCTTCTAGCTTGGCCTGCACCTCGGCCTCGCGAAATGCAAAGCTCGACATTCTGTCCAAGCTCGATGCAATAGTGTTTGCCACACGCGCCTGGGCCTGACCAGTCTGCGCAAAGTTAACGCTCGGCAGACTAGCAACACCGATACCCAAAGGTCTGTAACGCGGTAGCCTTGCCATTATCCTATACTCGCTTTCATCATGTAGCCCTGACCAAGCGTTCCAATAGCTGACGCAAAGCCAGCCTGCTTAGCGGCTTTAGCCTGTAGCATAAACTGATTGGCCTGCATTTCGCCGCCACGCAAAGCTAGAAGCTCATTGTCCTGCACTGTGTACAATTCCATAGCACCTTTTGCCATAGCCAGATTTTGCAAGTCGCCTGCTGTGTTGCTAAATGGATCTATGCCACCAGCACCAGCCCTAGCGACAGTCTCAGCAGACGTAGCCAAGATATTATCAAGCACTTGCACAGCCTGCTGTTTGTACTTTATTGACTCCTGCTTGGCCTGCATTCTTGTATAGCCAGCTTGTGCCGCCAAGCCCTTTGCCTGCGCCTGCGCACCTTTTAATTGCATGTAGGCGCTAGCTCCCGCTAGTGCCATTCCGATAGAACCTGCCGCCGCACCTGCCATATTACTGCCCCACGCTCACTTTATAATCGATTCCAAGTAAAGTCATTTTCAATGGCACGTCTTGTCCTATTGTAATCTGACCATCATAAGTATAACCCAAAATGCCGTGCAATGTCTTAATTCCTGTAAATTCAACAACAGACCTGCCAAACACGTCTTCACCAAAATTGCGGAAAGGGATTTCCTTGCCGTCAATAGTCATTGCCTGCGTTTCAAAGATCTCGGCATTAACCTCAAATATTCTTTTCTTAAAGCCCTTTAAAGACCCACTGGCAAGGTTTGGCTCAACTGGCAGTGTCTTTACCTCTGGCGTAAAGTTAAGGCCAACCTGATAGCTACTAGTCGCTGGGCTGGCAAACGTAATGGTGTAAGGCGACGCCGGGACAGTCTGATCTGGCTCAATGATGCCGTCGCGTATGATCTTAACAGATGCCGCCTGTAGGTGATCCATTGTCACCGAACTGGCGGCACCACCTGTCTTGGCGCTATCAAGCAACGTGTCAGCATCAAATAACTCAACATAGTAAACTGAGCCGCCATTCACTGTGCGCTTTACCACGACATAAATGTCATCAACGTCCACGCCAATATTTAAAAAGTCGCCATCTGTTGTCCATTCAGTAGGTGCAATAACATTCTGGCTACGCAGTAATGTGTAACACGCAATGCTACCATCGTCGCCATTAACCAGCATAAGGCGGTCGCCCTCATCTGTGGACGTGGCAACACGCACTGCCATTTCTTCTGGCGTCTTTAGCAAGTGAGACGACAACAGCGATATCTTTGCTGATGTATAGGCCTGCACAGTATCACTGAAAATAAATTCTTGTATGGCCTTGCCCTGACGTTGAATGAACAATGTTGATCCATCCACGTTTTGCAATCTGATGCCCGGCTTCATGCCAAAAGCTGTTTGCTGTTTAACAATTAGATTTGTCGGCGTAATCGGCTCATCTAGTGTTTGCGGCACATAGAACTCAGCGCCAGTCGTAAACACTTGCAGATGGCGACCAGAGAAAATATCGACAATCGCGTTAAACGTGCCAGTGTCCAACGTTGCTGAAACGCCATCATCAGCTAACGCCTCGCCAGGATTAAAGTTAAAAAAGTCAGAAACGCGAGATCCAAACAACGTTGATGGTCGGCTTTTCGTACCACCAAAGAACAGCCTGCCTTCGTGGAAAGTCACAGATCTTGGATATCCCCTAGTAGCTGACCAGACATCCTCATAGCCGTGTTCGCTATTCCAATCACCAGCAACAATGGCGCTGGTGTCAAAGAATGGAATATCGACATATGCCTTCATTTCTGTGTCGCTGACAAACTCAATATATCTAGCCCGGCCAAAGCCGTTAACAGCAGATGCGTATTCGCCAACTGCCGCAGAGTTGAACGCCTTGATTTCATAGTGTGATGTTGCGTCAGGGGCTGTATCCCAAGCTGGGAAAACTGTAAGCACTTTGGTGGATGCGACGTAGTCTTCAACGTGACGCTTTTGGCCTGATCCAGTGCCAGCAGTGATTTCAATAAACATACCATTTGGCTGATCATCGGCGGTAAAACTAGATGCCGACTTTAGTGTTATCGTGTCAGCGCCGCCAGCTTGCGCAACGCCATTATCAGTCGTAACTGACGACGCAGTTATTGTTATGTTGCCAGACGTAGCCGACGGCGTGATCGTAAATTGTGGGCTATGGAAATCAAGAGCAAACGCATATTGCGGCACATGATCGAACTCAATGACGCTAGCCGTCCAAGTGCTGTCAGTCGCACCACGTACAATCTTTGTTGGCGGCAGATCTTCATGCACGACAATCACAGTATCGGCTGATTGCACCCAATTCATTTGCGGCAGAATTGCGCTAGTCAGGCTAGCTACTGACAAAAAGTCATTGCCGCTACCATTGATATTTGTTACCTGCGCACCATTTTTAAACACATACATTCTGCCCGGCGTAAACACCAGCATGTAGCTGTCCGAAACGCTGAACTCAAACGACACCATCCGCACAGCAGTGCCTGCACCGCTATCAAGCGCCGCAATAAACTTAGTGCCATCACGACGCTTAGCGCCGCCCTGTGGCTGGATGCTGACGTTTCTTGCTGTAGTCAAGCCTGACTTATACTGCGCTATGTCAGTCCTTGCGCGTAGCTTCGGGTCTAGCTCACCGCTGGTAAAGTCATTCTGGATCTGAATGATGCGGCTCATGCTAGTACCTGATATCGGCTATAGGGAACTCTTGGATATTTTGTGATGGGCGATCAGCGCCATCTATGTTAATCGCAACGCGAACCAAACCGCCACGCATGTTCTCAGATGGCGAACCATATGCTTTGTTGTGGTAATAGTCAGCCTTAGTGATCTGATCTGTAATAGGCTCGGCGAACTCAGCGGCCAGCGCATGTTTTAACAGGCGCACAAAATATGGCGGGAATATGGCTGGCTCTGGGCGGTATTGGTAATCAATCCACACCTCTTCCAGATTGGTGTACAAGCCACCACCATAAAGCTCATAGTCTCGCACAGTGTTTGCACCGACAGCGCTACTACTAAACACAGCTTTCGGGTTGCCTAAAACATCGCCGGGGATCTGGTATTTATATTTCCATTCGTTGATTGGCGCATCGGCAAGTTGGGCTAACTTAACTTTTTTCAATGTCCAAGAATATGCGTATTGCATCAACAACGTGTCTTGCACATCGTCATAGAGTCGGTCTGCAACCTGTGCCTCATCAGTGCCTGTCGCAAATGATGATAGCGGGGCGGCACCTAGCATAATTAACGCATCAGAACATATCGATAGTTTGGTATCACCAGCCGCCATTGTGCTACTCCAAAATGGGTAAATGGGGCGACAAGCGCCGCCCCATCATTATTAGTCAGCGTCAGCGACTGATACAGCCGTGCCGTCTGATACATCAACAACACCAGAGGCGTTTGACAGAACAACAACGATAGACATTGTTGGTGTTGCGCTGTCGTAACAGAAAATCACGTCACCGACTGCCAGTGTATCGGCAAGGTCGTTGAAATAACCCGCTGTGTTAACAGTCGCAATCGCGTCTGCTGATGTGTAAGTGTACATGCTTGGTGCGTTGCCTTTTTTAGCGGCACCTAGCACGTTCCATCCTGCTGAAGAGAAAGCCATTTACAAATCTCCTTTCTATTCAGTCGCTGAGATTTTGACGATACCTTCGTCATCAATGGCAACTGCACCAGCAGAGAACATTGAAGAAACGAGGAACGACGTCTTCTCAGGAACGTAGTTGATTTCAGACTTTTGGTTCATGCCAATGCCCATACCGATTGCATCGCGGTGGAATGCGAAACAAGTGCGGGTTGATGGAAGAGGCAGGCCACCTTCATCACGATCACCTAGTGTGATGAACTTAAAGCCAAGGAACGTATCAATCTCACCTGTGGTAAGAGCCTTAACAGTCGCAAAATCTGAACTGGTAAGCTCTGTCTCATCAAGCAATGCTGACAAGCCGTTTGCGTGGATTAACATGCAACGACCTTCAGATGGTACGTTTTTGGTGTCGAGAGCCTTCTTAGCCGCAAGCAACTTAGCAAGGTTCATGTTTGTGCCAGCGCCACCAACTGTTGTAGCAACAGTCGAAGGTGACGATGCGGCATTCAGCGCGTCAATGACAAGCTGATCCATACGACGACCAATAGCATTACCGACAACCTGAACAAGCTCACGACGCTCATCAAAGTTGACTTTTTGCTGGTTGAAGATATCGCTATACTCTGCCGCAATGTAGTCTGACATTGTGGCTGTGACTTGTGAATAGGTCACGTTTAGCGGTGTTACGTCAGTTTGCGGAACGCGAACTGTTGCGGTGCCTTTTCCGATCTTCGGAAATTTCACCTGATTGCCTTCGACATTTGTACGCTCACGGGTTACGCCAGCCAGCTTGCGAGAAGCCTGATACGCCTGCTTAACCTCTGCATCGAACAACTGTACAAAAGCATTGGAAATGCCTACTGCCATTTTCCTAATCCTTTTTAAAAGTTAAAACACGATTTGACGCCTTACAGGTATCCTTGCGGGCTGTGGCTTGGGCATATACGCTACGCCCCCAAGCGGATCAACAGGTCGAAAACGATTGTCTGTCAAGGGGATTATATGCAAAAAGGCGGGAACTGTAAATAGCCCCCGCCCTTATGTTAGATTGCTGAGTATTGCTCAGTGCCATAAACTGTCTCAAACATCTTTTCGACCTTGGCACGATATGCTGGATCGCTTTGATATTCGGGCTTGCTGATCATTGATTGCAACTCTTCTTTAGATGGTGCGCCATCTACATTGCCAACATCAACCGGGATAGACTTGTCGCCGTAATAACTGCGGATCTTTTGCAAGGCTCTGATGCCCTGCGCTGTGCCGCCCATTATCTTAAACTCTTCAAAATCATCCTGACCCCAGACGCCTTTGTTAACTAGGCTCTGTGCCCATTGCGTCATAGACTTGATGGTCATGTCAGCATTAGCGCCTAGTTTCTCATACTCTTCTTTGTACGAAATCTCAGCCTGCTGAGTTTCGGCTCCAGCCATTTCGATAAACTTACCAGCCAACTGGTCAAACGCATCTTGGCTGATGCCATTATCTTTAGCCCAGTCGCGATAGGTGGAATAGAGTTCATCGTCCTCTGGAATGCCAGCATCCATAAAGACAGACTGATCATATTGATCTGGTGCCTTATGCTTGCCTTGAGAAAACTTTTTCTGCAATTCCGCATAAGCGCCTGCCATATCTTCGGCACTTTTGAATTTTTCAGGCAACCATTCAGGTCGCGTGTCTTCTCCATCGCCTGTCTCCACAGCCTGCGCATCTGTAGGCGCATCTGTATCTGGTTGCATGTGTGGTATAGTTTCTTCAGGTGCTTGCTGTTGGTTGTCGTCGCTCTCTATTTGAGCTTCGGCCAACAGGCCATCTGTTTCACTCATAGGTTTCTCGCTCTTTTCATTCGCCGCTCAATTTCCCTGACCAGACTATTCTGGCCTTCGCGAGCATAGCCGTGGCTGGCTTCTTCGCCGGGATACCACGTCGGTTGCTCTATCGTCAGCGATCTTAGATGAGTGAGCAGGCTTGCCCCATCGTCGCTGGCGAATACGCGCAGATAAAGGCGATCTATGTCATCTTTATCTACTTGTTTCTCTGTCAGTTCTGGGTTTGCAGACTGCAAACCTTCCCAACCATCTACTACCATTAAACCATTCCCTCTTGTGGTGCCGCGCCTTCAGCCGGGACAGCTTGTTGCTCGGCTTGCATTTGTGCCGCCTGCATCGCTTGTTCCATCATCTGCTGACGCTCTTGTGACGTTGTGCGTAGCTCGGCAGGTATCCCCATTTTGTCAGCCACATAATCAGATATGCTACCAGTGCGAACCGACATCTGACCTTCAGGCCCTAACGCGGCTGACATCTGCACCCATTGCATAATCTTTTCAATATCACCCATAGACTGGGCTTGGGCAATCGGGCTGACTGGCGTGACCTTAACCTCAAGGCCATTGACGCGCAATGGCATTTCAATCAGGCCTTGTTCATCCATCACATACAAAATGCGACTAATTAGCGGCACCATAGTTTCTGTTATAAGACGACCGAAAGCACTTCCCAGATTTGTAGACAGCTCACGCATTCTTTCAGATATCTCTGTCGCTGATCGGGCTGACATATTGTCGGGCGGCAACGTATCATCTAGCAGGATCTTTTTAATGTTCATGCGCAGATCGTTAATGATAATCTGGCTGACATTAAAATCACCAGATCGTGGCAACTGCCGCAGGCTTTCGCCTTGTGGGCCACCATTACGCGCAACAGGAATAATAGCACCCGGCGCAATGCGGATTGTCTGTGGGTTCAGAACGCCATCGTCAGCCGCAGTGTAAACGCCAGCAATCGACAGGCTGGCATTCTTCAGCAACAGCTCTAGGGTTTTGTTCAGCGTCTTGATATCAGGTATAGCAGTGACCAACGGCCCACGTCCATACACCTCACCAGCCACCTTCATATATCGCGCCACGATCCAAGGGCTGGATTTCATATAGCGCTTTAATAGCTCGGCTTTACCTTCAGCCCAGATGACATGATAACAGTATTCGCCGCGTTCAGCGTCGTATAGCGTTGCCTCGATAAGATCCACCTCTTCGGTAGGCTTCTCATCGATCATGCGTTGCAGGCGGTCAGGAATATCTGCGTCCTGCCAATGCTGTGTTATGGCCTCGCCCTTCAGGCGCATCCGGCGATACACATTATCGACCTTGCCGTGCGCACCCTCTTCTATGCTTACAAGGTATTGCGGCACCGCAGTAAAACGCACTGGCGTTGTTTCATCGCCGGGC
>Ga0222716_10000882_pt1 | contig 25486 bp, 25 predicted proteins | sample C33_13DmetaG_FD_165044 | JGI IMG/M metagenome (GOLD analysis project Ga0222716, IMG submission 165044) | Estuarine water microbial communities from San Francisco Bay, California, United States - C33_13D | ecosystem: Environmental > Aquatic > Marine > Unclassified | place: USA: California... | reverse complement strand
GTGAGCAAATTGGCATTATTACCAGTGGAATGAAATCACCTGTTCTTAATAAAAATATAGCTCTTTGTCGAATGAATATTAATTATTGTGAATTAGATACAGAAGTTGAAATCGGAAAGCTTGATGGTCATCAAAAAAGAATTAAAGCAAAAGTAGTTTCATTTCCTTTTTACGATCCAACTAAATCAAGAGTAAGAGCATAAAGTTAGTTATCTGATATTTCTTTTTCTTTCTTTATCCACTCAATAAATTTTTTTACTTGAGGTTTGTCGAGAGATTTCTCAGTCATCACTAGGTCATATCTTAAGTTTGTTTTGACAGTTATATCAAAAGGATCAATTAAAAGTTTCTTTTTGAGTAAATCTTTTAGTATGGGCTTGCTTCCCAAAATGAACCCTTGGCCGGCTATGGCACATTGTAAGGCTAAGTTATAATCATTAAATATTGGACCGTAAGTTAATTTAGAAAAATCGGAAAACTTTAATTCTTGAAGCCAAGTTTTCCAATCCATACATTTCTTGGTATTGACTGACCACTCAAATAGAGAAAGATCCCACCTTAAAAGAGGAAATTTTTTAATTTCAAATATATTTATTGGCTTACTTAAATTTTTTATTAGCGCTGGACTACAATATGCACAGGAATATTCGTCATAGAGTTTATGAACAATTTCATTGTTCTTATATTCAGTTACACCAAATCTAATTGCTAAATCAACATCATCTTTATCCAAGTCAACCAAGTTAGTAGATGAGTCTATAAGAACATCAATATTTGGATTTATTTTTTTAAAATTATTTAACTTTGGTACTAGCCACGCAGAGGCAAAAGATGGATCGGAGGATATGACTAAACTTTTATTATTTTTCTTTGATTTTAATCTATTAACAGTTCGTTCTATTTGTTTAAACGATATAGACAGTTCTTCAAAACCAATGTCTCCAATTTGTGTAATTTTTAAATTTGTTCCTCTTCCTGTAAATAATTTTTCTCCAATTGTTAATTCTAATTTTTCTACTAATTGCTGTACGGCTGCTGTAGTAACTCCTAATTCTTCAGCGGCCTTTCTATAACTTTTATGTCTAGCGGTAACTTCAAACGCTCTTAGTGAATTTAATGATGGAAGCCATTTAGACATTTTTAGTTTTTCTAAAAATTTATTTAGATCATATGTATTTTAGTTTTATTAAAATATTATATGGTTAATTCATAATTTTAACTATTTTTTTTTAGAATTTCTAAAAATTTATTAAGGAGCAAATGAATGACACAAAAAAATGATTTTGTAGGTAAAGAAGCCACTTTCGTCAGTAAGTCAACAACATTACCAGTTGGTATGAAAAGGTTTGATAAAGGGCCATATTTTGATTTTTATCACAAAGATAGCAACTTATATGGAGTTTATGCTGAACGTTTTTATGCCATATCTCTTGGAAATGATGTTGAAGAAATGTACTGGAATCTTAGAAGAAAGGCAGTCATGTATGATGCTCCTGAAAAACCAATTCAAATTGAAGGGCCCGATGCCGGAAAATTCTTAGATAAAATTTTTAGTAGAAAAATATCTACAATGAAAGTTGGTAGAGGAAAATATGCTATTGCATGCTATGAGGACGGAGGAATTTTTATTGATGGAGTCTTCTTTCGGTTAGAGGAAAATAAATTTTGGTACGTTCAGCCGGATGGTCCTTTACAAACTTGGCTCAAAGCCCACCAAAATGGTTTCGATGTAAAAATTACTGACCCTTCTTCACGAGTTATTCAGGTACAAGGACCAGCTTCTAAAGAAATTTTATCAAAATTAACTAAAGAGGCTATTAATGATGATTTTAAATATTACCATTCTGGTTACTTTGAAATTGCAAATCAAAAAGTTTATATCTCAAGAACAGGTTGGACGAATGAACTAGGCTATGAAATTTACTCGCTAGCAGGAAATACTGATTATAAAAAACTTTGGAATACGATAATTGAAGTAGGTACTCCACTTGGACTTAAACTCGATGGTCTTTTATCAATGGAAATGAGAAGAATAGAAGGGGGAATTTTAGATAATAATACTGATTTTGACTCTTCGATGAATCCGTATGAAGCAGGATTGGGTTATTTAGTAGATTTAGATAAGGATGATTTTATTGGTAAAAAATCCCTTGAATCATATAGTAAAAAAGATGAGAAAAGATTATTTGGGTTAATCTCTGACAATCCATTGAAATACAAATCAGATGTTTATTTGTCAGATGATAAAAGTGTAGGCTATCTCCCAGCATCTACTTGGTCTCCGACACTAAAAAAGTTTATAGCTTATGTTCGTTTTAATTATTCTCATAATTGGACCAAAGAAAAAGTTACAGTAATAACGCAAGAGGACAGCCGAGTAGAATGCGAAGTTGTTGAGTTGCCATTTTATGATAAAGATAAACTTATCCCTAGAGGTAAGGATACGACAATTCCTTAATATAATTTATGTTTAAAGTATTTTGAAAATATGGATTTTATTTCCGTCTAAGTCTTTGATGTAAGCCCCGTAATAATTAGGAGTATGATCTCTTAATCCTGGCGCGCCATCATCATATCCTCCAGCTTTAAGAGCTGTGGCATAAAACAAATCTACCTCTTCTTTAGATTTGGCAGTTATAATCATTTGTGACCCATTCCCTCTAGTTGCTGGTTTTTGATCAAAGGGTTTGATCACCCAAAAGCATTCTTGATCTAATGAATATCCATAACCTATTTCATTACCAGTTGTTTGGCATCTAACGACATTAATTACTTTAAACACCGCATCATAAAACTTACCAGCCTCTTCTAAATTATTAGTTCCGTAGCAGATTCCAGAATAAAACAAAAGTTAATCTTTTTTTTTTCGAAAAAAAGGTATCAAAAAAACAAAACATGCAATGAAGAAAAAAATACTTCCAAACATAGCCCAAAAACTTCCAATGCTAGATATAATAAATCCGATGGCAGAAATTATAAATAAAATCCATCCTATTAAGTTAATTGTATTATTACTCATTTTTTTCCCCAGCCCTTAAAATTATATTAAGAGCTGGAATATAAATTCTTATTTAATTTTTTAAGTATGTTTCTTTGGAGTCATCTAAGGCATCTTTCCAAGGAGTATGGTGTTTTGGTGCCACAGTCCCTGTCATTAAAGACTTATAAGAATTGTTTCGATAACCCATTATATCGTCATGTTTATGGTGTTCCCATTCCATGAATGTTTTGTTAACAGCTTCAATATCAAATGTTGGGTAATCAGTAGCTTCGATTAGTTCTTTGGTATAGTCACCTTGGAACCAAATCATATCTTCATCAGTCTCGAGCTTTTCTTCGCGATCTTTCCATTCTTGATTATTTTTTAGCATTTCATCTTTAGAAGGGAGAGATATCTTACCCATGATTACATCGCGTGAATACCATCCCTGAGCATCAAACATGTTAAATGTATAGAATTGGTCCTGCATTCCGATATACATCATTTTGGGATTGTCTACCCAGAAAATTCCTTTGTAGATACCAAGAGGCCATAAGCAGTTATTAGTTTTGAGTTTTAATTCATCTTCTAAGAATGGAAAATAATGGAGATACCCAGTACATAAAACTATTGCATCTACAACTTTGCTAGTTCCATCAATAAAATGAACTTTATTTCCTTCATCTATGTGGTCGATTAAGGGAACTTGTGAGAAGTTATCCGGCCAATGAAAACCAGTAGGGTTAGTTCTATAACTGATAGTCACAGATTTACACCCATACTTCCAACATTGTGAGGAAATATCTTCAGCTGAATAGCTAGTTCCAACTATCAAGATGTCCTTGTCTTTAAATTCAAGAGCATCTCTGAAATCATGAGCATGCATAACTCGACCGCCAAATTTATCTAAACCTTTGAAACTCGGCACATTCGGAGTTGAGAAATGTCCCGATGCACAAACTACATAATCAAATTCTTCTGTAGTTTTTGAATCATCAATTAAATTATGTGCAGTAACACTAAAGTTATCTTTATCTTTGTTATAAACAACACTTCTTACAGGTGTTCTAAATTTAATTTTATCTCTAAAGTTTGATTTTTTTAATCTACCTTGAATATAATCAAGCATCACGGCTCTAGGAGGATAAGATGCAATGGGCTTTCCAAAGTGATCTTCAAAGGTGTAATCAGCAAACTCTAAACACTCTTTTGGTCCATTGGACCATAAGTAGCGATACATACTGCAATGAACCGGTTCTCCAAACTCATCAGTTCCTGTTCTCCAGGTGTAATTCCATAAACCACCCCAGTCATCTTGTTTTTCATAACAAACTATTTCGGGTATTTTTTCGCCTTTTCTTTCGGCAGATTCAAATGCTCTTAGTTGTGCTAATCCACTAGGACCAGCTCCTATAATACAAACTCTCATGATTTAAATCCTCCTATAAAATTAAATCTAATGTAGATACTAGAATAATAATCACTTAAAAAAAAATATTTTTTTTGGTCAAATTTGTCATATCTTTTGGCAATTATTTTAGAAAATCTAAAAATTATTATAATTATTTGAATATTAAATTTGTTTCATAATTTGAAACAATATTTGTTGTAAGGTAATTTCAAAATGTATATTCATTCTAGTTAGGAATCGTAAATGCAAAAATATTCAATTTTTAGTTTAGTTAAAAATGCTTTTTCCAATCACGAAAATTGGGAGGTAGCTTGGAAAGATCCAGAACCAAAATCTGAATACGATGTCGTAATAGTTGGAGGTGGTGGACATGGTCTTGCTACAGCTTACTATCTCGCAAAAGAACACGGAATTACTAATGTTGCTATTTTAGAAAAGGGATGGATAGGTGGCGGTAATGTCGGAAGGAATACTACTATCTTAAGATCTAATTATATGTTTGATGCCAATTCTCATTTTTACGAGTTTGGGATGAAGCAATGGGAAACCCTCAGTCAAGAATTAAATTATAATGTGATGTACTCACCAAGGGGTATTATTAACTTAGCTCATTCCGATGCTCAAATGAATGCTTATGCTCGTCGAGGGAATGCCATGCGTTTAAACGGTATTGATGCTGTATTGCTTGGTAGAGAAGATCTTAAAAAAATGATTCCCTTTGCAGACTTCTCTGACACGTGTCGTTTTCCAATTCATGGAGGATTAATGCAACCTCGTGGTGGAACGGCTAGACACGATGCTGTTGCTTGGGGTTATGCTCGCCAAGCAGATGCTATGGGCGTAGATATAATTCAAAATTGTGAAGTTACCGGATTTGATGTTCAAAATGGCAAAATCCAAGGTGTTCAAACTTCCAGAGGAAGTATTAAAGCTAAAAAAGTTGGTTTATGTGTTGCTGGTAGTACTACTTTATTAGCTGATATGCTTAATATGAGATTACCAATTGAAGCTCATGTTCTCCAAGCTTGTGTTTCTGAACCTGTAAAACCAATTCTTGATCATGTTGTTACTTTTGGTGCTGGTCACTTTTATTGTAGCCAGTCTGATAAGGGTGAAATGGTTATGGGGGGAGACTTGGATGGATATAACAGTTATGCGCAAAGAGGCAACATGCCAATGATCCAACACGTTTTAACAGGTGGTCTTGCTGTTTTCCCTAACTTCAGTCGTTTAAAAATGCTTCGTACTTGGGGAGGTATTATGGATATGTCTATGGATGGTTCGCCAATTATTGACAAAACCCATATTGATGGAGTTTATCTAAATTGTGGTTGGTGTTACGGCGGCTTTAAAGCAACCCCTTGTTCTGGTTGGGTTTTTGCTCATACGATTGCTAAAAACGAAGTTCATGAACTTAATGCAGAATTTAATTTAGAACGTTTTCATACAGGAAGAATTATTGATGAAAAAGGTGTTGGTCCAAAACCCTGGATCGGTTAATACATGTTAGAGATTAAGTGCCCTTATTGTGGGAAGAGATCCCAAAATGAATTCTCTTATGGCGGGGATGGTAATATCAAAAGACCTGCTCTAGGTGCTGAAATATCTACCAAAGATTGGGATGACTTTGTTTATTTTAGAGACAACCCGAGAGGAAGACATACTGAACTATGGCATCATGTTTCTGGATGTCGTCAGTGGTTTAAAGCATCCAGAGATACGGCGACACATGAAATTTTTTCAACTTGTAAAATGAATGAGGATTTTAATGAGTAATCAGTATAGAACTTCTAATTCTAAGGGCCTAATTAATAAAGAAAAAATAATCAACTTCACTTTTAATGGGAGCTCTTATCAAGGCTACGAAGGTGATACGCTCGCTTCTGCTTTAATTGCTAATGGAGTTCATCTAATTGGTCGTAGTTTTAAATATCATCGACCACGTGGTTTTTTAGGTGTAGGTGTAGAAGAACCAAACGCCATGGTTCAATTACATGAGGGAGATCGTTCTGAGCCAAATATTATGGCGACAGAAGTTGAATTAGTTGAAGGCCTTAAAGCTAAAAGTCAAAACTGTTGGCCATCTGTAAAATTTGATATTGGTGAGATCAATAATCTTTTAAATCGTTTTTTTCCTGCTGGATTTTATTACAAAACTTTTATGTGGCCCAAAAGTTTCTGGTTTAAAGTTTACGAACCAATTATTCGAAAAGCTGCGGGCATGGGCGTTGCCCCTTTATCCCCTGATCCTGATAGATATGAGCACAACTATGAACATTGTGATGTATTAGTTGTTGGTTCAGGACCTTCAGGATTATCAAGCGCTTTAGCTGCCGCTAAAAATGGAGCAAGAGTCATTCTCGCAGAAGACAAAGCTCATTTTGGAGGTTCTTTGTTAAACGATGATGTCACGATAGGTAACATGTCCGGAAGAGAGTGGGCAAGCGATGTGATTTCACAATTAAAAAGTATGCCTAATGTAGTCGTAAAAAATCGCTCCCAAGTATTTGGTTATTATGACCACAACATGACAGTAATGTTTGAAAGAGTGAGCGACCACATTGAAAATCCATCTAAATACACACCTCGTCAAAGACTGCATTATATAAGAGCTGGTGAAGTAATTGTCTCTACGGGTTCTATTGAACGACCAATTTCCTTTGGAAATAACGATCGACCTGGAATATTTCTTTCTTCTGCTGCGAGAGAATATATGAAAGTGTATGAAACACTGGTCGGTAAAAAGCCAATCATATTTACCAACAATGACTCTGCTTACGCCACAGCATTAGAGTTTTTGAGAAATGACATTAAACCAATTATTGTAGACACCAGAGACAGTTCTGAAGGGCAACTTGTTAAAGAAGTTCAAGGTCATGGAATCGCTATTAGGTTTAATTCTGGTGTTGCTAATACCAAAGGTCACTTGAAAATTAAATCAGCTACCATTGGCACTCTAGACGGCCAAAAAGAAAATTTTATTTCTCTAGAGGAAGTTGAGTGTGATTGCATTTGTATGTCTGGTGGTTGGACTCCTACTGTTCATCTTTCTTCGCAAGCTGGAAATAAATTAAAATTTAATGAAGATATCGATGCTTATGTTCCTGATAAAAAAAGACAAAAGGAAACTGCCATTGGTTCTGCAAATGGAGCATTTACTTTAAACCAGTCCTTGGCTGAAGGTTTTCAAGTAGGTTTTGAGTTATCTAATAAATTTACTTCAAATAATATTAAAACAGACGTGCCAACTTCTAACGAACCAGATCAAAAGCCACATGAAAAACTATGGTGTATGCCATTACCCAATGGTCAAAAACCCAAAAGGTTTATTGATTTTCAAAATGATGTCGCTGTCTCAGATGTAGAATTAGCGCTTCGAGAGGGTTTTCGATCAATTGAGCATGTTAAGAGATACACTACCTTAGGTATGGCGGGGGATCAGGGAAAAACAAGTAATTTGAATGGTCTTCAATACGTCTCTAATATTGAAAAAAAGATTGTACCCGAAGTAGGGCATACCACTTTCCGTCCACCTTATACACCGGTCACAATTGGTACGATCGTTGGTCGCGAAGTTGGAAATCATTATTTACCTACACGTAAAACTCCAATTCATACTTGGCATGAAGAGCATAATGCAGTTTTTGTTGCGGTTGGTTTATGGGTCAGACCTCGATATTACCCTCGAGGAACAGAGACAATGAATGATGCTGTTAATAGAGAAGCAGCCAATGTTAGAAAAAATGTTGGTATTTGTGATGTGACTACGCTAGGAAAAATTGATATCAAAGGTCCTGATGCACCAGAATTTTTAAATCGAGTGTATACTAATGCTTGGTTAAAGTTGCCTGTAGGCAAAGCTCGATATGGAGTAATGTTAAGAGAAGACGGGATGGTCTTTGATGATGGAACTACTTCTCGACTCTCAGAAAATCATTTCCATATGACAACTACAACCGCCCAGGCGGCAAACGTTCTTTCTCATTTGGAATATTATCTCCAAGTTGTCTGGCCCGATCTCGATGTGAATGTTTTATCAACAACGGAGCAGTGGGCCGGTATTGCAATAGCAGGTCCCAAATCAAGAGAACTCTTAGCAAAACTATTCCCAAGTATTGATGTATCAAATGAGAGCCTACCTTTTATGGGCCTTGTTGATGCAAAGTTAGGTGATATACCTGCTAGAATTTACCGAATTTCATTTTCTGGCGAACTGGCATATGAAGTTAACGTGGAGTCAAACTATGGTTTACATTTATGGAAAAAAATTATGGAAACAGGCTCTGAGTTTGGAGTTCAACCTTATGGAACAGAAGCTCTTGCAACCTTAAGAATAGAAATGGGACACGTTGCTGGTCCAGAATTAGACGGAAGGACCATTCCTTACGACATTGGTTTAAATGGAATGGTTAGTCAGAACAAAGACTTCATTGGTAAAAGATCATTATCCAAGGATGCATTTATTAGTGAAGATAGACAGACTATTGTTGGATTGGTCCCAGTTGATAAAAAGAGCAAAATTCCTGAAGGATCGCATTTAGTGGTCGATGATAAAGCTCCTACACCAATTCCAAAACTAGGACATGTTTCTTCTTCTTGCTGGAGTGTCGAATATAATAATCCTTTTTCTATTGCAATTTTAAAAGATGGAAAAAAACAAATTGGAAAAAAATTAATTGCTGTTTGCCCTCTTAAAGATATCTCTGTGCCCGTTGAGGTAGTTTCTTCTCATTATGTAGATCCTAAAGGAGAAAGGGTAAGATCATAAAATGAATGATTTAAATATTTCTGCTTTACAGTTTGATCATAAAATTGGTTTATTCGGAGATCATGAAGGCAAATCAAATATTTTAAAAATATCAGAGATTAAAAATCTCTCTATTTTCCAAGTTGCCAAGTTTAAAAAAAGTGAAGCAAATATTGGCAAGATAAATATTGACGGTTTACCATTACCCTTAAAATATCCTCAGATTACATTTAATCAAAATTTGAGAATTTTATGGATTGGGCCAAATACATGGTTTTGTATATCGCCTAATAAAAACTTACATGATTTAATCACTAAAGCGTGCAATGAAAACGACTTTGCAATTACAGATTTATCTCACTCAAGGGCTGTGATTGAAGTTAAAGGTGAGCATTCTTTAGATGTGATAAAAAAAGGTTCTCCCTTGAATGTAAACGCAAATGTCTTTAATGAAGGTAATTGCGCCAACACTACTTATAATGGCATTAATGTTTTGATTGATTATGTAAGCAGTAATCCTATAAGTATGAGAATATTTGCTTTACGCAGTTTTGGTGGTTCTTTTTATCATAGCATCACAGATGCTGCTCTAGAATTCGGTTACGAAGGAGTTTAATTAAATGTGTGGTATCGTTGGGATTTATCTCAAAAATAAAAAATATAACAAACAGTTAGGAAAATTATTAACTGGTATGATGAATAATATGGCTTCAAGAGGCCCTGATAGTGCAGGATTTGCTATTTATAACAAGTCTAGCAAATTTAAATATACGGTATGTTTACAAAAAAATTTTGAGCTTAAAGACCTAAAAAAAATCTTAAAATCGAAACTGACAAATACAAAGTATAAATTAATTGCTGACCATGTAGTTATTGAAACATCTTCAAAACCAGAAAAAACAATTCCAATTTTAAAAAATATTCAAGATATTGATTTAGTTGGTTATGGTAAATCTATTGAAATTTTTAAACAAGTGGGCAATCCAAAAGATGTTGTAAAAAAATTCTCTTTAGATAAATTTTCTGGATCTCATGCTATTGGACATACCCGCATGGCTACTGAAAGTGCAATTACTACAGACGGTTCTCATCCTTACTCAACTGGAGAAGATGAATGCTTAGTACACAATGGATCATTATCTAACCACAACAATCTTCGTCGAAGTCTGATAAAAGACGGAATTGAATTCAAATCTCAAAATGACACTGAGGTTGCCGCTGGATATATTTCCAATAGTTTAAAAAATAAAACATCTTTAAAAGAAACTTTAACCAACGGGTTAAAGGACCTAGATGGCTTTTATACTTTTATCACTGGAACACAAAAAGGCTTTGCTGTTTTAAGGGATGAAATAGCCTGCAAACCAGCGGTTATTGCGGAGACTAAAGATTATGTTGCGATTGCTTCGGAGTTTCAAGCAATGGCTCATTTGCCAGATGTCAATAAAGCAGATATTTACGAACCTAAACCGGGTATCGTATATTCGTGGGGTAGTTAATGAATTTCGATTTATCAAAAAAAACACTGAGAGAAGTTAATTCTTATTTACAGAATATAGATTTGAAATCAAATCAAAGAGACTTTGTAATAAAAAATCCCCTCGGTAATCACGCTCTTTGCGCTGGTTTGCAAGATGAAATTAAAGTTACTATTAAAGGTCATGTTGGTTATTACTGTGCTGGGATGAACAAAAATGCGGAAGTTACAATTGAAGGTAATGTCGGAACAGGCGTTGCAGAGAATATGATGTCTGGTCTTGTTCATGTTAAAGGAAACGCCTCTCAGTCAGCTGGCGCAACAGGCCAAGGAGGAACTTTGGTGATTGATGGAGACGCAAGTTCTCGTTGTGGTATTTCAATGAAAGGTATTAACATTATAGTTAAAGGTTCTGTTGGGCATATGTCTGCCTTCATGGCTCAAAGTGGTAATCTTGTAATACTGGGAGATGCAGATGAATATCTTGGTGACTCCATTTATGAAGCTAAAATTTATTGTTTAGGAAAGGTAAAAAGTCTTGGAGCGGACTGTATTGAAAAAGAAATGAATGATAAAGAGATAAAACATTTGAGTGCTTTGTTAGAGGCTCAAAATATTAAAGCTGATCCTAAAAAGTTTAAAAGATATGGATCTGCTCGAAGTCTTTATAATTTTAAAATAGATAATGTGAGTAGTTACTAATGAGTGAAATTAAAAAAAATTTAAAAGGATTTAGCACTTTTCCACATGATACCATTGCTGAAATTCAAAGATCGGCGAGGGAGGGTATTTATCAAATTCGTGGTTTGGGGGCTAAAAGAAAAGTTCCAAATTTTGACGATCTAGTATTTTTAGGTGCATCAGCTTCAAGATATCCCTTAGAAGGTTATCGCGAAAAATGTAACACCTCTGTTGTAATTGGAGATCGTTTTGCAAAAAAACCAATTACCCTAGATATCCCTATTACTATTGCCGGAATGAGTTTTGGTGCTTTGGGTGCTAATGCAAAAGATGCTCTTGGCCGAGGTGCATCGGCAATGGGTACATCTACAACTACAGGTGATGGTGGCATGACCCCAGAAGAAAGAAAATCTTCAAAATATTTGGTATATCAACTACTGCCATCTAGGTATGGAATGAATCCAGATGATTTGCGCAAAGCGGATGCTATTGAGGTAGTGGTTGGTCAAGGTGCGAAACCGGGCGGGGGAGGCATGTTGCTCGGACAAAAAATTAATAAACGAGTTGCCCAAATGCGTAACTTACCTGAAGGTATTGATCAAAGAAGTGCTTGCCGTCATCCCGATTGGACTGGCCCAGATGATTTAGAGATCAAAATTCAAGAATTAAGAGAAATTACTAATTGGGAAAAACCTATTTATGTAAAAGTCGGTGCCGCCCGTGCTTATTATGATACGGCTTTGGCTGTAAAAGCAGGTGCTGATGTTGTTGTTCTTGATGGTATGCAAGGAGGTACTGCTGCAACTCAAGATGTTTTTATTGAACATGTTGGTATACCAACGCTCGGTGCATTAAGAGAAGCTGTTGACTCCTTAAAAGAATTAAATATGCATCGAAAAGTTCAATTAATAGTCTCAGGTGGAATAAGATCTGGAGCAGATGTTGCCAAAGCAATTGCAATGGGTGCAGATGCCGTTTCTATTGGGTCAGCTGCTATGATAGCTTTAAATTGTAATGCGGATATGTATCCCGAAGATTATGAAAAACTCGGAACAGCCGCAGGTTATTGTCATCATTGTCATACAGGAAGATGTCCTGTGGGAGTCGCAACTCAAGACCCTGAGCTTGAAAAAAGACTTGAGCCCGATCTAGCAGGTAAAAGAGTTAAAAACTATCTTGCTACTTTAACCTTAGAACTTCAAACACTTGCGAGAGCTAATGGAAAATCAGATGTTAGAAACCTTGAACCAGAGGATTTGGCCGCTTTAACTGTCGAAGCAGCAGCGATGGCAAGAGTCCCTTTAGCTGGCACTACTTGGATACCCGGTTACGATAAATAATCCTTGAAAACTTATCCATATTGGTGGGAGTTTTTTAAGCCTTATCATTTTAAGAATTGTGAAGTTAGCAATACTTCCTTTGATTTAGTTGTTGTAGGTGCTGGGTACACCGGTGTGTGCGCAGCATCCCAAGCCTCTTCTAAAGGACTAAATACATTACTGATTGACCAACTAGCCTTAGGCGAAGGTGCTAGCACAAGAAGTGCCGGAATGGTATCCGGTGGTTTAAATCTTGGTAAAAAAATAAATTTATTTAAAGAATATGGTGATGAAATAGCAAAAAAATTTATTCAAGAGTCAATTAATTCATTTGAATATTTAGAAGATCAAATTAACCACCATCATGATGAAGTTTCTTATCAAAAAACAGGAAGACTAGTTTTAGCTCATAGTTATAAAAAACTAGAAGCTCTAAGAATTAAGGCGAACCTACTTAATTCTATGACAAATTTAGATATTTCGATTTTAAAAAATTTAGACGAAGAAATAGTAAATAGTTATTATAAAGGGGGGATGCTTGTTAAGAATGCAGCGAGTGTGAACCCATCGTTATTATATAATTTTTTTTTAAAAAAGGCTTTATCAAACAAAGTTAAAATTTTTAGTCCATGTAAATTACTTTCATATAAACAAATTAATAATCACTATGACATTGTAACTTCAGAGGGAGTGATAAAGTCTCAATATCTTATAATTGCTACTAACGGATACTCTGAAAAACCAATCGGAAAAGAACATTATAACATTATTGGTGTACCATCATATATAGCAGCCACTAATGTATTGCCAGAAAACATCATACATACAATACTCCCTAAGCTTCGAATGTATTCAGATAGTAAAAATGACTTATATTATTTTCGACCCTCTCCTGATCATCAAAGATTATTATTTGGCGCTTTTCCTATTTGGGCTTATGGAATGGAGAATAGCAGTTTAGTGAAATCTTTTTTTATAAAAAAGATTAAGCAAATTTTGCCGAATATTGGTGATTTTTCTATTGATTATATTTGGGGTGGAAAGGTTGGAGTAACTTTCAATACTCTTCCTTTACTAAAAAGGTCAGAGAATAAAGTGAGTGTATTTGGATGCAATGGTAGCGGTGTTGCGTTAATGCCCTATCTTGGATACCAGGCGGCTAATATGCTTACAACTAATCAAAATAATGATTTAGTAATATCTCAAATTAAAAATAATAAAAATTTTTTTAAATACCTAATAATCAAATTTTTGCCATTTTTGGGTTTTTACTATCGTTTAAAAGAAAAAATAGAAAATAAAATCTTATAAGATTGATTTCAATTCATAAAAAATATTAAATGATGTTCCATAAATTGGAACACTTATTAAAACATGACTGGTGATTTGAAATACATAAATAAGTCATTAGAAAAATCTTTTAAAATTTTAGAGATTTTATCTAAATCTCTTTTTCCTCAAAAAGCAGCTACCATCTCTAGAAAAGCGTCTATTTCTAGAACTACAACCTTTCGCCTTTTATCTGTTTTAACCCAACTGGGGTATATTCATAAAAATAGTTCACTTAATACTTATACTATGGGTCACAAAGCATTTCAGTTCGGAGAAACTTCCGACTACCTACAATCAATTTCCGAAACATCAAAAGAAATTTTAGAAGAAGTATCTAATAAAACTAATTTAATTACATATCTAGCAATGCTTGAAGGCTCCCAAATAGTTCATTCTGACAAAATTTCACATGTGAATAACGATGCCTCTCATCGAACTTTCCGTATGAGGCTAGATGCTCATTGTTGTGCTTTGGGTAAAGTAATGCTTGCTTACAGGCCCGAAAATGAAATTTCTTCGATATATAAAAGTTATAATTTCTATCCCCATACTAATAATACCATAAGTAACTTATCTGATTTGAAGAAGCACTTATCAAAAATTAGAACTCAAGGGTATGCATTAAATCACGGTGAGGCTTTTGAAAATACTTATGGAATAGGTGTTGCAATTTTGGATAAAGAAAAAAGATCATTTGCAGGAATTTCTTTATCAGGAAGTAGAAATATAATGAACCCAAAAAATACGATGGAGTATGTTAGGTTATTGCAAAGCGCTTCAATTAAAATATCCAAGCTTATTGTTGATAACTAAGGATTCTAAGACAAAAATTTGTTTCATAATTTGAAACACATCATGTTTTTTCTGCAAACCAAGATCAAAATAAAAAATATCCGGAGGAATAATAAATGAGTTTACCGACTAAATGTGAGTACTTAATAATAGGTGGTGGTATTCATGGCTTAAGCACAGCTTGGCATTTATGTAAAAAATTATCTAGCAAGGGTCAATTAAAAGAAGACTCTGTAGTTGTCATAGAAAAAACCAAAGTAGGTCATGGAGCCACAAGTGTTGCCTGCGGAATTGTAAGAAATAATTATTACCAACCAGCGATGAGAAGATTAATGGCTCATTCTGTTGATATATGGAATAAAAATGCTGACGTTCTTCAATTTAGACCTGTCGGTTATATGCAAATTAACTCTCAATTAATGCATGAAGGTATGGCGGAAGTTTATAGCCAGCAAAAAGAAATTGGATATGAGTCTACTTTTATTGAAGGTGCTGCTGATTGCGATAAATATATGAAAGAATTATTACCAGACTGGCAAGCACAAGGAATAACTTCTGTTCTTCACGAAAAAAATTCTGGATATGGACCTAATAGACATGCAAATTTAGGTTTTAAAAAATTAGCAGAAGCGGCTGGAGCAAAAGTGCTTGAGGGCATTCAAGCAAATAATATTATTTCCGCTAACGGTAGTAGCGCCGTAAGTGCAGTTGAAACTAATCAAGGTACGATCGAGTGTACTCAGTTAGTGGTTGCAGCAGGTCCTTGGGTTAGAACCTTTTGGGAAATGCTAGACCTTCCTAACACTGTAAGGATCAAGCAACCTGATGGAACCTTTACTGATCAACTTCCGATGTGGTCCTATATGGCTCTCGAAGAAGGAGAAATAGATGTTGATCCAAATAGTTATCGCACTGCCAAAGGAACTGAATATCCCGTTATCCACGTGGATACTGAGTCAACACTAGTATCTAATAAAACAGGCAAAGTAATTCATGAAAATGAAATGTGGGGTTTCTATTATAAACCTGATGTTTACCGAAAAGGTATTCAAGGAGGTTCTTCTCCCTATGATGTTGAAAAGCCTGCCTCAGAGTTAAAATTAGATCCCTACGGTCATGAGTCTGAAGAATTTCAGCCTCGACCTGCATTTGAAGATAAGTTTACTTCGGCTTTGGCTTTTTGTCAGAGTCAATTTGATGGTTGTCATTCTAAATATAAACACCAAAAAGCTGGTGGTATTGGATGTGTGACACCGGATCGTTTTCCTGTATTCGACCAATACAGAGAAAATGTTTATATTATTGCAGATGCAAATCATGGATACAAAATGGCAGGTGTTGGCGATTTGGTATCTGATGAAGTACTAGGGAATAAATCTGATATTCTAGAACCTTTCAGATTTTCTCGCTATGAAGAAGGGAAGTTACATCCGGTCTCAAATAGCCCGTTCCCTTGGAGCTGATGTTTAAAGGAGGAATAAAATGACAGCATTAGAAACATACGTTGCAGATAAAGAAAGAAATGAAAACGTAAAAAAAGTAAGAAGTAAGATTAATGAACTCGGTATTGAGTATATTTATTTTCAATTTATCTCTGTTACCGGAAGAATTGTTGGTAAAGGTTACCCAGCTGATCACTGGGAAACGGTTGCCCAAAAAGGTTTCCAGTTAGTTTATGGATCAACTGCAAACTTATTTACCAATAGACATGGAAATTATATTGGATATGGACCTGAAGCTCATGAGTTAGTGGGTATTCCTGATCCAGAAACTTTTGTTCAACTACCGTGGGATAAAAGAATAGCAAGAGTTTTTTGTACTTGTTTCAGAAATAGAGAAGAAGAAAATGATCCAGGTGGATTTTTAACTTCTGATTGTCGTGGTAATTTAAAAAGAGCCCACAAAGAATTCAAAGAAAAACATGGACTAGAGCTTAGAGCCGGTACTGAGCCAGAAATGATGTGGCTTACCAAAAATGAAGACGGAACCCCAACAGGTTCTGGTTTCTCAAAGCCTTATTGTTATCACATTGATCAATTTGAATCATTAAGACCAGTGTATATGAAAGTAATTGAGTATTCTCGTTTTATGGGTCTTGATATCATTCAAGGTGACCATGAAGATGCCCCAGGACAATTAGAGTTAAACTTCAACTATGATGATGTTGTAAGAAATGCTGATAGATTGTCTACCTATCGTCAAATTTGTGCTCAGGTCGCTAGGGAGTTTAATTTAATTGCCTGCTTCTTATCAAAACCCTTTGTTGGTGTTTCAGCCTCTGGTTGTCATACTAATATTTCTTTATGGAGAGATGGTGAAGATCAGTTAATTCCTTGTGGCAATGATAAAAAATCTCTTCCAGGAATGGATCAAGTTTATCATCACAGGAGAGGCGGTGAAAACGTCTTTATGCCTGATACAGATGATCGAAGAATTCCAGGACAAATTGGTTTATGGGCAATAGGTGGTGTAATGCAGCATTTACCCGCATTAACCGCTTTAGGATCTTCTACCGTTAATTCATATAGAAGATTGTGGGATGCTGGTTTTTGGGCTCCTGTCTACGCAGACTGGGGTTATCAAAATAGAACTTGCGGTCTTCGTGTATCCGCTCCAGGTAGATTTGAATACCGTTCTGTTGACTCAGCACATAACCCATATCTTATGGGATCTGGTTTATTGGCTGCATTTGGTCATGGAATTGAAGAGAAAATGGATCCAGGTAAACCAGAGCAAGCAAATATGTATGAAGCTAATGCTGGTAAAGAAAAGTTACCTATGACTCTTGGTGAAGCTCTTAATAAGTTAGATAAAGATGAACTAATTCAAGGCGCCCTACCAGGGGACATGTTAAGAGTTTTCACTGAATACAAGAGAGATGAGTGGGAAGAGTTCCTCGCAACTCCAACTCAGTGGGACCTTGATAAATATTTAGATTGCTTACCATAAAAACAATATAAGGAGAAAAGTATGTGTGGAATAGCTGGAGTAATTAATAGAAAGAAAACTGTAAATGTAGGAGAGCAAATGCGCCTCATGTTACAAGGTCTAAAACATAGGGGTCCAGACTCAACTGGTTACGCTATGTATGGCACCCCTAAGAAAAAAGGCTTTGTTATGAGATTTAAAATTTCAGAAAATGAAGCTGAAAAAGTTAAAGCTGTTATAGACTCACCAGAACAGTTGAAGGATAGAAAAACTCAGGTAGATGCTATCTTAAAAAAACATGGTGCAAAAATAACTAAACAAAGCTCCAGCACTCCTTATGCTTTTCGATATGAATTTGATTTCAAGGGGGACCTTACAGCACTAGCTACTGAAATTGAAACTGTAGAAAAAACAGAAATCTTATCTATCGGAAAAGGTTTAGAGTTGATTAAAGATCTTGGTGATGCCACCACTGTATCTAATCAGTATGGTCTTGGTAAATTTATGGGAACTCATGGTATTGGTCATACACGTATGGCTACTGAGTCGGACGTAGATATTAAATCTGCTCACCCATATTGGGCTTTCCCTTTTGAAGATGTATCTGTTGTCCACAATGGTCAGTTAACTAACTATTGGGGTAACAGAAGAATATTGGAGAGAAAAGGCTACCGGTTTAATTCTAACTGTGATTCTGAAATCATTGCGGTTTATATCGCTGATAAAATGGCGAGAGGTATTGGTTTAGAGCAGGCAATGCATGACAGTTTAGATGAGCTTGATGGTGTATTTACATACGTTGTTGCTACAAAAGATCAATTAGGTATGGCTAAGGACTACATGGCAGCGAAACCAATGGTTATTTATGAAAGCAAGGACATTGTAGCATGTGCTTCCGAGGAAGTAGCGATTAGAAATATCTTTCCTCATGAAATTATAACTTATGACCCATATGAAGCGGAGGTAAAAGTATGGCAGGTATAGCAAAAAAAGAAAACTTAGCTTTTTCTAATGAAAACTTAACGGGAAGAACTCAACAGTTATTCTTTAATCCTACTGAAGAAGAGAATTATACCTATTACGGTAATTATGATGTTGATTTCAATAAAAGAACTTCAATAGATTGCACAGACCTTGAGGCAAGAGATCTTAATCAAAAGATTAGAGACGCGATGAGAAAAGGCTATGGAACTGTTGTTATTAAAAACCCTGGCGCCAAACACTCTTTAGGAGTAGGTATTTTAAACAAACTCAACATTATATTTGAGGGAAGTTTAGGTTACTTTGGTGTTGGATGTATTGATGGTCCGACTGTGAGGATTAAAGGTAGAGTAGGATGGTCATGTGCAGAAAATATGATGGCAGGTAAAGTTTTAGTCGAAAACAACGCTGGATCATGTTTTGGTGCCGCATTACGAGGTGGTGATCTTATTGTAAAAGGTAACGCTGGTGCTCGAACTGGTATCGATATGAAGGGTGGAACCATTATCATTGGAGGTAACGCTGGGGCATTTACTGGTTTTATGATGCAAAGAGGAAGAATAATCGTATGTGGTGATGTTAGCGCCAATATGGGAGACTCTATGTATGACGGTATGATCTTTGTGGGCGGTGAAGTGAAGTCTCTAGGTAGTGACTGTGTTCAAAGCGAAATGAACGAATACGAAGTCAAATGGCTTGAACAGAAACTTAATAACGCTGAGATCAATTCAAAAACTCCAGTAAGTAAATTTAAGAAATACGTAGCTGGTAAAAAACTTTGGAACTATGACAACTTAGAGCCAAGTGAAAGAAAAGGAATATTAGGTTAGGGAGACATTATGGCAAAAAGAAACACAACAATTTTAGGTAAAAATGCAATCTTCACTCCTGAAGTCATGGATGATATCCATATTAAGGCTCAGTTAGGAAGATACAGAATGAGAGGCATGGCTCTCATGAAAAAAATTCCTCACTGGGATGATTTGACATTCCTCCCTGGAACACTGACACGATTTGTCATTGAGGGATATCGTGAGAAATGTTTAACAGAAACTGTTATTGGTCCAAGAGCTAAAAACCCAATTAAATTAGATATTCCTGTTTATATCACAAGCATGAGTTTTGGTGCTTTGTCTTATGAGGCAAAAACCGCCTTGGCTCGAGGAGCAACTATGGCGGGTAGCGCTACCTGTTCTGGCGAAGGTGGTATGATCCCTGATGAAAGAAGATATTCTAACAAATGGTATTACCAGTGTATTCAGTCAAGATATGGTTTTAATCCACATCACGCTCAATTAGCTGATGCTATTGAGGTATTTATCGGTCAAGGTCAAAAAGTGGGTATGGGTGGACACTTAATGGGTCAAAAAGTTACTGATCAAGTAGCTGAAATGAGATCTTTACCTGCAGGTATTGATCAAAGATCACCTGCAAGACATCCAGACTGGATGGGACCAGATGATTTAGCACTAAAAGTTGCAGAACTCAGAGAATTAACAGATAACCAAGTACCTATTCAGTTAAAACTAGGTGCATCAAGAGTATATGACGACGTGAGAATGGCAGCCAAATGTGATCCTGACTCAATTTTCTTAGACTCTATGGAAGGTTCAACGGGTGCTGGACCGCACGTTGCAGCAGCAAACACAGGTATTCCTGGTATTGGTGCCGTCAGAGAAGCAAGAAGGGCGCTCGATGATGTAGGTAAGACTGGAGATATTACATTAGTTTACGCTGGTGGAATTAGAGATGGTGTTGATATGGCAAAAGCACTTGCACTTGGCGCTGATGCAGTTGCTATTGGAACTGCAGGTCTAATTGCACTTAATTGTAATAAAGATATCCCAGAAGCAGATTTTGAAAAAGAAATGGGAGTAGAAGCTGGTTATTGTTATCACTGCCACACAGGAAGATGTCCAGTGGGCGTAGCAACTCAAGACCCAGTTCTTAGAAGTAGATTAGATCCAACAGAAGCTGCAGAGAGAGTTTACAACATGCTTAATACAATGACTCTTGAAGCCCAACTAATGGCAAGAGCTTGTGGTAAAACGAATATTCACTCACTTGAGCCTGAGGATTTAGCGGCATTAACAATGGAAGCTTCTGCAATGGCAAAAGTACCATTAGCTGGAACAGATATGACCGTTGGTGTTAAAAACTACCATTCAATATAGGAGGAGAAATGGCAAAAGTAAAAAAAACTACAAAAACTAAAAAAGCAACTAAGTCATTTTCTTTAAATGTAAAGGGCGGAAAGTACCAAGCTGTTGGCGGCGCTAAGTTAAAAGATAAGGATATTAAATCTGAGAGAGAAAAGTCAATCGGACAGCATATTGGTTATCGATATGATGTTAATTTAATTCCTGATTACAGCAAACTCACACCTTTTCTTAAAAAGTATATTGAGACCATGGGTTGGGATGATCTTAACTGGCTAGAAGATGTCCATATGGGGTATGAAGGCGATAAACCGGCTGTTTTTGACAGAAATGCTAATGGCTGGATTACTGTCCCTGCTAAGATGAAGTTACCAAAAGGTCAGCAAGAAAGAGATATGCTAGCAAGAGAACTTTTGATTAAGTTCCAGATGTCTTCAAGTCATCCACTAGTTGCTTTAAAGAAAACTTATGTAAAAGGCGATAACTTTAAGCTCAACGAATAGTTAAAAGAAATAATTATTTTAAAAGGCGACTAATTATAGTCGCCTTTTTTTTATTCAGAAACTCTAATAAGTTTAGATTTTTTCCAATTAGGAATAAATTTTACTACATCAATATCTTTATTAAGACTAGGATTAAAATTTAAATTATGCCAAAAAACATTTTCCCAAGCATTTTCGTCTTTATCTAAGATAAAAGGTGAGCACTCTATTCGGTAATTAGTAGAAAGGTGAATAAAGTCTAAAATACACTTACCTTTTTTCACAATATTTGAGATAAATTTATTTTTTTTTGGAAATGTGGCGAACAAAGCATCGCTAAACTTATGTTTATCCAAAAAGAACTCAGATGATAGAAACTTATTAATTTTGTCGTATCTTTCGGCAGGGTCATATGTTTTTTTGAAGTTATACTCAAAAAGTCTTGTTGTTTCCTCGCAGTCATTTTCTACTAACACAACAATAATTTGAGCGTACTCTTTCCCTTTATCATCTAAAAGATAGGGCGTCATAGAGGTGTTTGGTCTACCTCCCTGAGTTCTAAAAGCGTTCAATCTTGATTGACATTGCCAATCAAGAAATTTTTCTTGTAATACTTCTGGTGATAAATCTACTAGCAATCTAATGAGTTGTTTCGTTCCCAGGAGCTGAGATATTTATTATAAGAAGACCATTCTTGATTTTTTAACTTCACATAGCTATCGATAAGCCCATCACCAAATCCCTCACGGATAATTTTCGATTTATCTAAATCTCTAATCGCATCTAATAAGTTCAATGGTAATTTCTTAACTTTTCCAGCCTTATGCCCTTCGGTGTACATATTAATGTCTAGTCTTTTTCCGGGGTCTCTTTTGTTATTTAATCCATCAAGACCAAGTAAAAGGATGGCTGCTTGTAAAAGATAGGGGTTAGATGCGCCGTCCATAAGTCTTAGCTCAAACCTTCCTTTGCCAGGAACTCTAACCATATGAGTTCTGTTATTTCCTGCCCATGTGATTGAGCTAGGAGACCAGGTAGCACCTGATGTTGTCACAGAACCGTTAATTCTTTTGTAAGAGTTAACAGTTGGGTTAAAAATAGCCGCCATTTTGTCAGCACTTTCCATAATTCCACCTAAAAAATTATATCCAGTTTTAGAAAGACCTAATTCATCTTTGTTATCTAAAAACATATTCTTTTTTCCGGATTGATCCCAAATAGATATATGGCAGTGACAGCCGTTACCCGTTAAATTGGTAAAAGGTTTAGGCATAAAGGTTGCACGAAGACCATGTTTTTCAGCAATGGTTTTAGTCATAAATTTAAAAAAAGCATGACGATCGGCAGTAATTAAACAGTCAGAAAAATCCCAATTCATTTCAAACTGGCCATTTGCATCCTCATGATCATTTTGGTAAGGCTTCCAACCCAATGCGATCATTGAGTCACAAATTTCAGTAATTACATCGTACCGTCTCATTAGTGCGGAAGAGTCATAGCAAGGTTTTTCTTGCGTATCTTTTTCATCCGAAAGGGCTGTTCCATCTTGGTTGACAAGAAAAAATTCACATTCCACCCCTGATTTCATATAGAGACCTTTTTTTGATGCTTTTTCTATTTGACGTTTAAGAGCTATTCGAGGTGACGCCTCTACAGGTTTCCCATCCATATAAAGATCGGAGGCAACCCATGCTATTTCTTTATTCCACGGCAGTTGCATAACACTGTCACCATCGGGCATTCCAAACATATCAGAGTCAGCAGGAGATAAATCTAACCAAGTCGCAAAACCTGCAAAACCCGCTCCTTCTGATTGAATTTCATCAATAGCGGTGGCAGGAACCAACTTAGATCGTAAAACACCAAAGAGATCAACGAAACTAACAAAGAAATACTTAACACCATTTTTTTTGGCAAAATTATGTAAATTAATACTCATCTAAAACTCCTATTTTTATATCCTGCAACTAAATATAATTTACTTATTAATATAAATAATTCATATAAAATTCCACAATATGGAACATTTTTTTAAATAAAAATTATCATTATTATTACTAATTTGTGAGATAATAAATCCAATGAATCTTTAAAGATTCAGCTTAATTAATTAAGGAGGATATAACATGGATAACGAATTATCCGCTCTGAATATTATATTCACCGAAGCCTATTATTGGATCACAGTCGTAATGATGTTCCTGATCCACGTAGGTTTTTGTGTTTATGAAGTCGGAGTTTCTCGTTACAAAAATCATCAACATACGCTTATGAAAAATACAATGTTGATACCTATTGTGACGATTACTTTTTATTTCTTTGGATGGTGGATTTACTTTGCTTTTCCAAATGGACCTTTTATTAACGGGGGTCTAGAAGATGCTTCTTTTGCAACACCCATAGCTCAAGAAATGGCTCCAAATATGTCTGATCATATTATGGGTGTATTCTGGGCAGCATTCTTGTTGTTCTCATGGACTGCCGCTTCAATTGTATCCGGCGCAACTATTGAGAGAATTAGAACTGGCGCATTTTTAATCCTAGCAGCTCTTATTGGTTCTGTTTGTTGGATTATTGACGCTGCTTGGGGATGGCACTATGGTGGCTGGATGGTTCAGCTTCTTGGTTATCATGATGCATACGCGTCAGGTGTGATCCACGGTATTGCTGGGGGTTTTGCATTGGGTGTTGTCATGGTGTTAGGTCCAAGAATTGGTAAATTCAATTCTGATGGATCGGCTAATACCATTTCTCCTAGAAATCCTTGGATGATTACTATTGGATTATTTTTGATCTATACTGGTTTCTGGGGCTTCTACGCAGCATGTAATGTGCCAATTTATGATGCGGGTAGTGATTATGGCGGAGGAGAGGCACTCTTCACTGCAACAAATATCTACCTACAACCGACAACCCTAAGTGGAATCACTATCAACTTCTTAATGTCTCTTTCTGGAGGTTTGATGGTTGGATACTTAGTAAGTAAAGGTGATGCATTCTGGACTTATTCATTAGGTCTGGCAGGTATTATTGGAGCATCTTGTGGTAATGACGTATATCACCCATATCAGGCAATGATTATTGCTGGTGTGGTTGCATACTTTACATACAAACTCCACTTCTGGGTAGAAAATACCTTTAAAATCGATGACGCTGTGGGAGCTATCGCCGTTCATGGATACGCGGGTACTATAGGTCTGCTTATCTCTGGTTTTGTTCTGTGGGGTATGCCTGCAACGCCTTATGGTGATGCTGTTGTCACGCCTTGGGGTCAAGCTATCGGTGCTTTCATCATGTTCTTTGTATTAGGATTTGTGCCAGCTTGGATTGCATCGAAGATCCTTGACAGCATGGGTCTTTTAAGAATTCCAAGAGAAGTTGAACTAGCTGGTCTTGATATTCTTGAAATGGAGCAAAAAGCTGCAGATGATGCACAATTTAACAAAGCAGAAAGGAGTGCTTAATGGCCACTACTACTTATACTAATTACGAGTCATTAGCTGATATTTCAATATTATCACCATTTCCTGGCTCTATCACAATTTTATTTATTGTGTGCTTTGCTTTTTGGATTGTATGGCAAGTAATGCAAATCAATGCAGAGAATAGACACTATGATGAAATTAAAAAGAAGGGGCATAATGCATCTTCTGCAGATAAGTTCTCATAGAGTATAGATAAACTTTCGGGCCGTATTTTTTACGGCCCGTTTTTTCATTATGTTTGACGATAATAATAAAAATCGACCTGACAAATTCAAGAACTGGCCTTTTCCTAAAGGGAAGTATGGTTTATTCATAGCGATAGTTATTGTTTGTGCTGTTGTTGCTATGGATTTTTTAGGTGTATTTTAATTTAAATATTTTCTTTTTTCCAACTTTGAGGGTTTTTCCATTATCAATTTTGCTGAAAGTATAATTATGATTAATAATTGATTCATTTTCAATTTTAATACCCCCACCAGTAATCAATCTTTTTACCTCCGATTTGGATGGAACTATATTATAGCTAGAAATAACATCTAAAATATTTAATGAATTACTTTCTGTTAAATCAATGACATCCAATTGGTCAATTGATTTTTTCTCAAAAATAGAAATTGCTTTTTCTTCTGCTTCTTTAGCTGAGATTTCTGAATGACAATCAGCGGTTACACAAAACGCTAGTTTTTTTTTAGCAGCATTAATATCATTAGTT
>Ga0222716_10000881_pt1 | contig 25491 bp, 36 predicted proteins | sample C33_13DmetaG_FD_165044 | JGI IMG/M metagenome (GOLD analysis project Ga0222716, IMG submission 165044) | Estuarine water microbial communities from San Francisco Bay, California, United States - C33_13D | ecosystem: Environmental > Aquatic > Marine > Unclassified | place: USA: California... | reverse complement strand
ATATCTCCTGCTTTTAACGTTTCTCCCTAATATTTATTGCAAAAATTTGAATAGGTATACCGCAGTAGCGGCGGCGGATTTTCCCCATAGGGGTCAAAATGTACGCTGTGAGCGGTTAAAAAAGCAGTAAAAAGCCACAAAAAAACGGACATTATATCCGTTATGTGTCACACATTGCGGCGGCTCTAGGTTTTTTATATTTTGCCTTGCCTCAGTGCTTGTCTGTTTTTTTAGTTTTGAGTAAATAATAGATAAGTTCCCATATAAGATAGAATGAAGGGTTACACTCTATATATAGTAAGTAGTAACTCATCACTCATAACACCAACACACTAACAAGATAAGAAGACAACACATGAGCAGATTGAAGCTGTTGACTATAGTCACATTGGTTGGCTATTGGTTGACTCTGATTAGTTGCACTGCAATTAATTATTTATGATTATTAAATATTTATTTTTACCTTATTTATTAATTATATTATATGCCGCTAGTCTTGGGCGTGAGTCTGTCCCTTCTATATTATTAAAAGAGTATTTAATATTTATGTTAATCTTAATAATATATGATTTCTTTAAATTGGCTATTCTGCCAAAATTCCACAAATAACAATATAAGCCATGCAATACGTGCATACCTGTTATGCAAACATAGCATAAGACAATAAATCCGTTTCGTGTATAGTGTTTTTATGTTCAGTTTTTTAGATTTCTACCAAGTGCTAACAGGGGTGACAGCCCTTGAGCTTAGAGTCTAACTAGCTTCTGACAGGCTCAGCCTCATAGAGCCCACGAGTCGGACACCGCAACAGGTAGCCCTTAGGTTATGGAGTCGGTCTAGTGCTTCAGCGTCATTGCTTTTAGCCAGTACAAACAAAACTATGTTTGTCTCATATTATTTAATATGACTGATGAGCTGTCAGCAACAGCGAAACAAACAAACGGAGTTTTTATTATGACTAATCAAGAGCTAAGAAAATCAATTTTATCTAAAATTAGCAAAGCTAAGACAGTTTATGTCTTCAACGGTTTTACAGAATTTTATTTTAAAACTATAAAAGCTGACTTGTTAGAGACTTTTAGAAAAAATTATAAAAGTTTATCTGAAGGAGTTAAAAGCGGTGATACTCCAAAATATTATTTAGAAGAGTATTTAAAAGAATTTAATGACCACACAACAATACACGCTGACAGCGGTGACTTGTATTTTAATTAATTCAATTAATGATTGTGGGCGGCGTTATTGCCGCTCTTATTGTTTGTCTTGTAGTATTAACTACAACTGATGAGCTCCAGTAGAGCGAAACAAACACACGGAGTCTTATATATATGAGAATACCGCACAAAGTCCAAAAGATTCAGGCTGAGGCTACACTGGCTAAGTTTAAAGACAGTCAGGCTAAAGCTGAGCATTTTGAGGCTTATAACAAAGAAACTGACAGAGCTAAAAAAATTAAGATGTTAGCTAAGGCAGTTGAAGAGGGTTGGTTATAGGGTGTATCAATCCAAGCGTTATTGGGACAATATCAAACTTATTAAAGTTGATGACCTTGAACCGCTTGAAATTGTACCATTAGAAGACCAACACAAACAAGCTAAAGAGCTTGAGCCTGAAACAAAATTAATATTGTGGAAGCTCAAGTATCAATCAAATTAAAATTGTGGGCGGTTGCATTTTTTGCCGCCCTCAGTTATACTTTATATAAACTAACAAACAAACGGAGTATATTATGCAAGTTACACAAATGCACAGCCCTAAAAGCTACAACCCAGTTGCAAACCAGTACGAAATTTATGACAATTTCGGTAATAGGTTTTTTCAATCTTATCGTTCTTTGATTGCTAAAATTACCGCTTCAGGTCAGGTCTTCCTAGATAAAAACTACTGGGACTATTCACGGACTACAGGTAAATATAGAAATATATTTTTGTCTGAGTCTATAGCTGAAACTAAAAAGCGTATTAAATCTGGTGAGTATAAACTGGTTGACCTACAGAACCAATTAAAGTCACTTGAAGAGCCTGAGTTAAAGGCTAAGTATTTTGACAAGTGGAAGCAGGAAGAGGCAGAAGAGCAGGAAGCCTTTAGAAATCAGCGTTATGCTGAGAGACTAAGAGTCAACGGCTTCAGAGACTAATGGACTTGACAGAACTTGAAGGCGTAACAATTCAAAAAAATGTTGCTTTAAGTATTATTAAAGCTCATGGTTGTGAGTGTGAACTTAGCGACTTTTTTAAGAATTGCGGAAACAAACAAACCTATTCAGCTATAAAAGTTTATCACTGGCTAGGTTATTAACTATAAGACTTAAAGCGGTTTAGAAATAGACCGCTTTGAGATTTATAGTCAAATATAAATCTTAATAGTGCAATAAGTCGCTTTTAATAGTGCCACACTATCGGAGACAGGCGGAAGATTAACACAGACAATTCCGCCTACTCCACCATTTATATGGAGCTTAGCTTTGAGCTGAGCTTTTATTATTAACAAACTAACAACACGGAGCTGAGCTTATGTATATGAGCCTTGAAAAACTAAAGATAACTGAAGTAGAAGTTGAAAACGGCAAGTGGGTCGGCGGTAAGTTTAAAGACCACAAAACGCCAAAAGAGAAGCACAAAGTTGTATTTGAAGATAGTTATACAAACTTAATTGACATTGTGTCAGAGCTGAGACACGCCGCAGAGCGTAGCTCACACAATAAAATTTTAGTTAGCTTTGAAGTTAATGCGGAGTATTAATTATATGAGATACTTTTATAACTGCAATGACGGACTAAACACTGACAAAAGCACTGCTCACATAGAGGCTATGTCATATAAAAAGATGTTAAAAATACTGCCTTCAAAATATCCTGAAGGTACTATTGTTAATGTTAGCTATACAAATAAAAAGAAAAAACTTATAGTTAGAGATGTTAAAGTAGGCTCTAATGATTGAGATATTTGTAGATGCACCAATGGAGCTCAAGGTTTTAATCTTGGGCTCTATTTTTTTGATACTAAAAGAAATACTAACGGAGCTTAGCAATGACAAAAACAAAAATAACATGGACAATTAAGTCTAAAATAATTAACTTTTTACTGACAACACAATATCGTAAAGAGTATGATTGCATGACACCTGCACAAGTAGCTCACAAATCGGCAACATTAATTGAGAAGATATTTGACTCTGAGTTGCCGCCTGTGTTAGCTTTATCTAATGAGTTACAAAAAACTACAAGAGAGGAATAATGAAAACTATAAGACAAATAAAAGACTCACTATCTTGGGAAAAGTCACAAGACAGTAGAGCTGAGCTTTGCTTAGATTTTTTTGGAGCTGAGCTAAACCCTAATGATATACACGAAGAGGACATTGAAGATTTAACGTCACATCTGAAAACACGTGGTATTAAGGGCTCAACAATCAATAGGTATCTTGCAAGTGTAAGTAAGATATTAAAATATGCTTATCAAAGACCTAACGTGTACCAGATGAATAGAGTACCGCACATTGTATGGCAGGAAGAGTCTAAGGCTAGACTTAGATTTATGACACCAGAAGAAGAGCGTACTATGATTAAGATACTAGGCAACAGTCCATATCTTAGTCTATTTTTATTTTTATTAGATACAGGCGTTAGACTCGGTGAGGCTTTGTCTTTTAAAAAAGATGCTATACAAAAATTAGACAATAGATTTTTTGTTATTTTGTATGCAGATGAGACTAAAAATAATACAACTAGAAGCGTACCTTTAACTAAGCGTTGCGTAGCTATTGTTAATAAAATAGGTGATTTTAGTCATTTAGATTATGCAATGACTGAGCGTGTGTGGCAAAAGTTGCGTAAAGAGATGGGATTAGCTAGTGATAAACAATTTGTTATACATTGTTTACGTCACACGTGTGCTTCAAGATTAGCTCAATCAGGTAAAGTAGAGTTACATTTTATCAAAGAGTGGTTGGGTCATAAGTCTTACAACATGACGCTTAGATATGCACATCTAATGCCTAAAAACCTAATAAAAGCTGTCAACATACTAGAGGATTACTAGATAAGTACCCATAGTAGATAGCACAATTTAACACATAAACTAATAGGAGTTACATTGACCAAGATATTACATATAATGCCAACATTCCCAGACCAAGAAGCTAACGAAAAAGAAATGGCGGTTAAAGGGACAACAAGAACCAACAAAAGACTTCATTCTCATATTGAGCGTGAAGAAGAGAGTGTTACCAGTTACGGTAAAGTAATGGTAGCTAATACTATCAGACCCTTAGCAATGGGTATTGGTGAGTGGATTAAAAACACATCAGAGCGTACAGTAAGCAAACCACCAATAGCCTTCACAAAAATATGTGAAGTTGAGCCTGAGATATTGGCACTAATCACTGGTAAACATATCATAAATACAATCACACAATATAAACCATTAACTGCTACATGTATTAGTTTGGGTGGTAAAGTTGAGACTGAGATTGCACTAAAGAATTTCAGACATTTAAACCCAGAGTTATATGACACAGTTAAACAAGATTTAGACAAAAGGTCTTGGAATTATACCTACAAGCGTAGAAAATTAAGAGAGAGCTCAAAACGTGATAACATCATGGCTTGGGAAGAGTGGACTACGCCTACTAAATTACATGTAGGACTTAGATTAGTAGAGTTGATGATACAACATACTGGTTTAATTGAAATAGGTGTGGAAACAATCAAACATAAAAAAGCAAAGATAATAAAACAAACTGCTACAACTAGAGAATGGATTAGAAATAGAAACTCTTTTAATGAGTTAATGAATCCTGATTACATGATGACTGTAATGCCGCCAAAAATGTGGTCTACAGTTCATGGTGGTGGTTATTGGACTAAGGAGCTCCCAGAGCTTGATTTAGTTAAACAAAAAAACAAATTGTTTGCACGTGAATTAGCAAACTTTGAAATGCCTAAAGTATACAGGGCGGTAAACGCTATGCAGTCAACCGCATTTAAAATAAACAATTACATTTTAGGCGTTATGGCAGAGGCTTGGGATAGAGGACTTGCTATCGGTGGTATGCCACCAATTAAAAATCTTGAAGTTCCAAACAAGCCTCTTGACATAAAAGAAAACAAAGAGTCAAGAAGACAGTGGAAGAAGGAAGCAGTAATAGTGCACACAGAAAATGCACGTATGTTTTCTAAAAGAATGTTGTATGCAAAAATATTGTATCTAGGTAATAAATTTAAAACTTATGCTACAGTATACTTTCCATTACAATTTGATTTTAGAGGTAGAGCGTATGCCGTTCCTGCATTTCTTAACTATCAATCTATCAATGGTGCTAAAGCATTGTTGTCGTTTGCACATGGTAAAGCTATCACTAAAGAAAACAATGGTGATTTTTGGTTAGCCGTTCACGGTGCTAATATGTATGGCAATGATAAAATATCATTTGAAGACAGAGTCCAGTGGGTTAAAGATAATGAAGACTGGATATTAAAATGTGTGGAAGACCCATTTACAAATAGACAGTGGGAAGACGCAAGTAATGCTTTTCAATTTTTAGCGTGGGCTGAAGAGTGGAAAAGATTTAAAGCTGAAGGCTATGGTTTTGTGTCTAACATTGTAGTGAATGTTGATGGTTCTTGTAATGGCTTACAGATATACTCACTAATGCTTAGAGATAAAAAAGCAGGTGCGTTAGTAAACTTGTTACCTAGTGATAAACCAAAAGACATTTATCAATTAGTTGCAAACTCTGTAATAGAGAAACTAAAAGAACATGCGGCTGAAGGTAAACCTTTTGCACAAAAATGGCTTGATTATGGAGTCAAGCGTTCAACTACTAAAAGAAGTATTATGACTATCTGTTATGGAAGTACCAGATATTCTTGTACTGATTTTGTTGTTGAAGATATAACTAAACGTAAAGACAAAGGCGAGATGCACCCTTTTATTGATGACATGTTTAGACCTGCTTCCTATCTAGCAAGTATTATATGGGACAGTATTGGTGACAACTTAAAATCAGCAAGAGTTGGTATGAAGTTCTTACAAGACATAGCTCGTATTGTTGCTAAGTTACAGTTACCTATACACTGGGTTACGCCAGTTGGTTTTCCAGTGTATCAAAGTTACCCTGAGATGAAGTCTAAAAGAGTTAAGGCTATGCTCATGGGTGAAGTAATAAAACCACGTATCAACACAGAAAAAGATACGACTGACAAACTGCGAATGAGTAATGGAGTAGCACCTAATTTGGTTCACTCTGTAGACTCTGCCGCAATGATAGAGACAGTCAACATTGCATTAGATAATGGTATTAATAATTTTTGTAATGTGCATGACTCGTTTGGCACAACTGCGGCTGACGTAGAGCAGTTAAACGTAAGTCTAAGGGAAGCATTTATTAAGATGTTTACTGATAATGATATATTAGAAAACTTCAGAAATGATGTAATAAAACAGCTACCTGATGACTTTGATGTAAGTAAGTTACCTGAAGTTCCGCAAAAAGGTGACTTAGATATTAATGAATTGCGGAAAAGTAGGTTCTTCTTTGCATAGGCAAAGTAAAGTACCCATAGTAGACAATACAAAGGAGACATATATGTCAAAAAACAATAATACGAGGATTGTAACACCTATTGGCGTTAGTCAATATGCGTGGCTTACAACTCCTGATACACAATTTGATGCAGATGGTCATTACAAGACTAATCTTATTGTGAAATCAGACGAGTCTCAATCAGTTGTCAAAGCGATTGATGATGAGATGAAGAAAAGTGTTACTCTTGCTAAAGAGAAGACTAAAGGTAAAGAACCTAAAATGGCTAATCTTCCTTACGAAGAAGAAGTCATTGAAGGTAAAGCTACTGGCAATTTTATCTTCAAGTTTAAGACAAAAGCTAAAATCATAACTAGAGATGGAAAAGTTATTCCAAATAAAGTTGCTATCTTTGATAGTTCAGGGAAACCTATGGTTGATGCTAACGTATGGTCAGGTAGTGAGATGAAAGTATCAGCAGAGTTGATACCTTATTACACTGCTATGGCAGGTGCAGGAGTAAGCCTTAGATTAAGGGCAGTGCAAATAACTAAACTTGTAGAGGGTGGAGCAGGTAACTCAAAAGGTTATGGCTTTGACGAAGTTAAAGATGGTTATGTTGCACCAGAAGATAATACATTTGAAAATGAAGTACAACAATCGCAAAACGCTGACTTCTAATCAAGTAGGTCTTAAATATGGTTTTAGGTCAGGCTTGGAGATAGCAATATCAGAAGAGCTTGACTTAAACAAAGTTAAGTATGAGTTTGAAAAGATAAAATTAAAATACACAGTACCAGAAAAAGTACACACTTATACGCCTGATTTTTATTTAAAAGAAAAAGATTTTTTTATAGAGACAAAAGGTTTGTTCACATCTCAAGACAGAAAAAAGATGAGATTTATAAAAGAACAACACCCAGATTTAGATATTAGATTTGTCTTTAGTAATAGTAGACAACGAATTAGTAAAAAAAGTAAAACAACATACGGAATGTGGTGTGAGAAATATGGTTTTAAATATTCTGACAAACATATTCCAATAGAATGGTTATGAGTAATTTGAGAACAGAAACAAAATATATAGTTATACATAGCAGTGACTCTTCACCAGAAGATAACTATGATGTAAAAGATATAGACACACAGCACCGTAAAGATGGATTGTTTTCTTGTGCGTTCCATAAAATTATTAAAAGAGATGGGACAGTGCAAGATGGTAGAGACATTAAAGTTGCAGGTGCACACATAGCAGATGGTACGCTAAAATTGTCTAATAAAAATTCTATAGGTATCTGCCTTGTTGGCGGAAAATCTATTGAAGGTCAGCCTGACTGTAATTTCACGTTCAAACAGTATACCGCTTTGGTAAAACTTATTGAAAAGTTGAAACAGGATTACAGTGAGGCGGACATTGTTGGTCACAGAGATGTGGCTGACTCCGTGTCTCCGCACTTTGATGTATCAGAGTTGCTGAGATAGTTTGTTGGGGGTGGCAGAGAAGCGAGAGTAGAAACTGTCACCCTTTTTAATATCAAAATAATTAGGTAAAAAATTTTATGCAAAAAACAGAAAGTGAGTTTTTATATCATACGTCCTGCGATAATTGTGGTTCTAGTGATGCAAACTCTCTATACACAGACGGACATGCTTACTGTTTTTCATGTAACACTACAACAAAAGGAAACGATTTGAATAACCCAGTATCAACAGAGACCAGTAAAGAATTTATTGAAGGTAGTATTACGGAATTAACTAAACGTAAAATTAATTACAACACAGTTCAAAAATTTAATTATCAATCTGGTGCATGGTTTGGCAGACCTTGTCAAATAGCAAACTACTATAACAAAGACAAAGAATTAGTTGCACAAAAACTTAGATACCCTGATAAAACATTTCAGTGGTTAGGTGATGCAAGAGAAGCAGGTTTGTTTGGTCAACATTTATGGAGAGACAAAGGTAAGATGCTGATTGTGACAGAAGGCGAGATAGATGCAATGAGTATATCTGCTATCAACCAAAATAAATTTCCAGTAGTAAGTATTAAGTCAGGAGCTCAAGGAGCAAAAAGAGATATACAAAGAGAGCTTGAATGGATTGAAGGATTTGATTCTGTTTATTTTTGTTTTGACCAAGATGAACAGGGTAAAAAGGGTGCTATAGAATGTGCTAAATTACTTACACCTAACAAAGCAAAAATCTGTACGTTACCATTAAAAGATGCTAACGAAATGATTGTTGCAAACAAAGTAAAAGAATTAACAGATTGTATTTGGTCAAGTAAAGCATACAGACCTGATGGTATTATTTTAGGTGCTGATATTTGGAATGACATACAAAAAGAAGATACTTATGTAACAGCACAATATCCATTTGAATGTTTAAATACAAAGACTCACGGATTACGTAAAGGTGAGCTTGTAACTGTAACAGCAGGTAGTGGTGTAGGTAAGTCTAGTTTTTGTAGACATGTTGCACTCAGTTTATTAGAACAAAAATATTCTGTTGGTTACATAGCACTAGAAGAAAGTGTTAAAAGAAGTGCACTTGGTATTATGGGTGTGCATTTAAAAAAGCCATTACATTTAACAAGAGAAGGAATAGATGAAAAACAATTACGTACCACCTTTACCGCTACTATTGGTAATGGTAATTTTTATTTATACAATCACTTCGGAGCAAGTGCCGCAGATAATTTACTTTCTAAAATAAGATACTTAGCCAAAGCGTGTAATGTAGACTGGGTAATACTAGACCATTTACACATGGCTTTGTCTGCACTTGGAGATGAACACACAAATGATGAAAGAAAACTTATTGATTACTTTGTAAGTAAATTAAGAACACTTGTAGAAGAGACAGGAATTGGATTAATTTTAGTTAGTCATTTACGTAGGTCAACAGAAGGTGACAAAGGTTTTGAAGATGGTAAGCAAGTAACATTAAGTAGTCTTAGAGGAAGCCAGTCCATAGCTCAACTATCTGACATGGTGCTTTCCATGAGTCGTGACTTAAAATCAGAAAACAATTTAGCAAAATTACAAATACTAAAAAATAGATTTTCTGGTGAGACAGGCAACGCATGTAGTTTACATTATGATTTATCTACTGGTTGTTTATCTGAAATTAAAGCAGAGGTATTAGATGACTTCTAGTGAAATAAAAAAGAAAAAACAAATGCTAACGTGGACTATGTATGTCATGGACGCTGTTAGTAGAGCCAAGAAAACAAAGCAAACTGTAACATTACATGTAGGTAAAGAAAGTTCTGCAATGCTTCTTCAAGATGCGTTGTTGTCTTTAGCATTTAGTGGAGAAGATGCCGCTTGGAATGTTCAAATAGAATCACACACATTACATTAATATGAAATTACCAATAGTAACTAAAAAAGTTTTAGATGCAGATTATGTGCAACTAACATGGAGCGATATAAATTCAGACAGCTCATGGAAAACTTTAAAAGACGCACTGAATAGTACACCAACTGTTTGTATATCAACTGGTTGGTTAATTAAAAAAGACAAAGACGTACATATAATAGTGTCTGACGTAAACTTTGAGGACAATGGTTCTCTTGGTGACGTAGGTAACATAACAACTATACCGTCAAGCAACATATTAAAAATTAAAAGGATTATATTATGAGATATTGTTTTGACATAGAAACAGATGGATTTTTAGATACAGCAACTAAAGTTCATTGTATCATTTTAAAAAATATAGATACAAATGAAGTATTACATCTTAACAACGCACAAGCTGTAAAGAAATTAGAAGAAGCTCAATTAATAATTGGTCACAACATAATTAAGTTTGACATACCAGTTTTAGAAAAGTTTTATAATTTTAAATCAAACGCAAAAGTTTTTGATACTATAGTAGCAACTAGATTACTATTTCCTGATATTAAAGACAGAGATTTTAAACATAAGAATTTTCCAAAAGACTGTATTGGCAGACACAGCTTGAAAGCGTGGGGTAACAGGGTGGGCGAATATAAAGAACAGTTTGATACAGATTGGAAAGAATTTAGTGTGGGTATGCTAGAATATTGTATTCAAGATGTTCAGGTTACTCACACTTTATTCAACATGATTGAAAAACAAGGCTATTCAGAACAAGCAATGGACTTGGAACATTTAGTAGCCAACTTAATATATAAACAAGAAGTACATGGTTTTACTTTTGATAAAGAGAAAGCCCACGAATTATATACAAAGTTAAACACTAGAAGAATAGAGTTAGAAGAACAACTGCAAAAAATATTTTTACCTATTACTGAAAAAAGAGTTTCAGAAAAAACAGGTAAACAATTAAAAGATAGAGTTACTATATTTAATCCTAGTTCACGTCATCACATAGCACAAAGACTAAAAGAAAAATATGGTTGGGAAGCACAAGAGTTTACTGCTGATGGTAAACCAAAATTAGATGATACAGTATTAAGTAAACTGGAATATCCTGAAGCAAAAATTTTATGCGAACATTTTTTATTAGATAAAAGAATTGCACAACTAGCTACAGGCACACAAGCATGGTTAAAACATGAAAAGAATGGTAAGATACATGGGACTTGTAATACTAATTCTACAGTAACAGCACGTGCAACTCATTCGTTTCCAAATTTAGCACAGATTCCAAGTGTGTCTGTACCGTTTGGCAAAGAGTGTAGAAGTTTATTTACTGTACCTAATGGTAAGAAGTTAGTTGGTATAGATATATCAGGATTAGAAGTTAGAATGTTAGCTCATTTTATGTCTAAGTATGACAACGGAGAATATTCTAAAGTTGTATTAGAAGGTGACATACACAGTGAGACTCAGAAACTAGCAGGACTAGACTCAAGAGATGTTGCAAAGCGTTACTACTATTGCTTTTTATATGGTGGTGGCGTTAAACGTATTGCTGAAGTTATAGGTAAAAAAGTTAGTGAAGCATCAAAGATTAAAAAAAGATTCTTAAATAATTTACCTGCTCTAAGTAAACTAATAGAGCAAGTACAATTAGCGGCAGAGAGAGGACACATAATAGGTCTTGATAAAAGACAAGTTAAAGTACGTTCAGCTCACGCCGCTCTCAATACATTGTTACAAAGTGCAGGTGCACTGGTTTGTAAACAATGGTTAGTTGAGTTTGATAAATTAATTAAGGATATTCCTGAAACCCAACAGGTTGTTTGGGTACATGACGAAATACAGGTTGAGTGTCTTGAGAAAGATGCAGAGACCGTTGGTAGGTTAGCTGTCAAAGCCATTGAATGTACTGGCGAACACTTCCAATTAAGACTCCCATTAACAGGAGAATATAAAATAGGTAATAACTGGAGTGAAACACATTAATGAATAAAAAGTTTGACAAAGACCTGAAGTATGGACAGGAAAGAGAGAATAGAATTGTATCTATTCTTGATAAAGAAAAAACAAAAATAGAAGTAAAGACAGAGAGAGACTGGTGGCAAAAGTCTGGTAACATTGCTATTGAAGTAGAGTGTTATGGTAAGCCGTCAGGAATTATGGCAACTGAAGCAGACTATTGGGTTCATATATTAGCTGATGGTGATAAGGATTTTGTGCGTATGATTTTTGATACTTCAACCGTAAAAAAATTAGCAAAAAAATATATGAAGAATATAAGAAGTGGTGGTGATGGAAACCAGAGTAGGTTTATACTTATTCCATTATCTGAATTGTTTTTAAAGAAGAATATTAACTAATGAAACTGAGGAACAATATGTATAAAAAGAAAAAAGTATTAGTAATTGATGGTGACATACTTGCTTATCAGATAGCAACTAACAACGAACAACCTATCAACTGGGGTGATGGCTTATGGACATTACACGCAGAGTTGCCTACTTGTAATGCACAATTAGATGCAGTAATAGACGATTTAGGTTCTGCGTTATCAGCAGATGATTATGTTGTAGCACTTACAGATAAGAATAATTTTAGAAAAGATGTTCTTCCTACATACAAAAGTAATCGTAAAGAAAAACGTAAGCCAATAGTTTTAAATGCAATGCGTGAACATATTATGGAAAAACATAATGGTGTTATGTGGGCTAACCTAGAAGCAGATGATGTTATGGGTATTATGGCAACTGAACCTAGTGATGAAGATAGAATAGTAGTTAGTATAGATAAAGATTTACGAACAATTCCATGTAACTTATCTGCTGACGGTCTTACAGTAGAGACTATTCCACCAAGATTAGCTGATTATAATTTTATGATACAGACATTAACTGGTGATAAGACTGATGGCTATGATGGCATTGATGGTGTTGGCATAGTTACTGCTAATAAATTAATACAAAAATATACTAACGTACCACTTAAAGATTTGTGGAAGATAGTAAAAGGTATTTACAAAGATAAAGGCTACACTGTTAAAGAAGCCTTAGCTCAAGCTAGAGTAGCACGTATATTAAGACATGGAGAATACAATAAAGAAACAGGAAAGGTAAAACTATGGACGATATAAAAAAACCTTTACACTATAACAAAGGTGGCATTGAACCTATTGATTATATAGTAGCTAACAATCTTTCGTACTGCGAAGGTAATGTAGTTAAGTATATAACTAGATGGCGTTTCAAAGGACACGGCGTAGAGGATTTAAAGAAAGCAAAACAATACATTGACTTCATTATTGAAAAAGAAGCAGTCACAAAAATAACGGACACAAATGATTAATTACGATAGAGATGAATTACTTACTGATTTTGGAAAGACAACATTAAAAGATAGATACTTATTACCAGAAGAAGAATCACCGCAAGATGCGTTTGCAAGAGCGGCTAAAGCATTTTCTGATAATGATGAAATGGCAGAAAGAATATATAACTACTCTTCTAAGTTATGGTTTATGTTTTCTACTCCAATATTATCTAATGGTGGTACTAAAAGAGGTATGCCTATTTCATGTTTTCTTAATTATGTTGGGGATAGTAGAGAAGGTTTAACTGGTCACTACACAGAGAACGCTTGGTTAGCTTCTGTTGGCGGTGGTATCGGTGGTTACTGGGGACATATAAGAAGTGATGGTACTGCAACATCTGGTGGTTCACAATCATCAGGTTCAATACCATTCTTACATGTAGTAGACTCAGAAGTTTTAGCCTTCTCTCAAGGTAAAACAAGACGTGGTAGTTATGCGGCATACATGGACATATCACACCCAGAAATAATAGAATTTATAGAGATGAGAAAACCTAGTGGTGGTGACATACATAGAAAGTGTCTTAACTTACATCATGGTGTAAATTTATCAGATGAGTTTATGCAGTTAATAGATAACTGTATTAAAGAACCAACTTATGATGACAGTTGGAATCTTATAGACCCTCATACAAAAAAAGTTGTGCGTACTGTATCAGCTAGAGAGTTGTGGCAAAAAATATTAGAATGTAGAGTTGCTACTGGTGAGCCTTATGTGTCATACATAGATACAATTAATGAAGCATTGCCTGAAACACAAAAGAAATTAGGACTAAGAGTAAATCATTCTAATTTATGTACTGAAATAACATTACCTACTAATGAAAACAGAACAGCAGTATGTTGTCTGTCTTCTGTAAATTTAGAAAAGTATGATGAATGGAAAAATGACTCATTGTTTATACCAGATTTAATTAGATTTTTAGATAATGTACTTCAACATTTTGTAGACCACGCACCTGAAGAATTATTTAGAGCTAGGTTTAGTGCAAACAATGAAAGAAGTTTAGGTTTAGGTGCTATGGGTTTCCATGCTTACTTACAATCTAAAGGTATTCCGTTTGAGTCTGTATTAGCTAAGTCATTAAACTTAAAAATATTTAAGAAGATAAAAGAACAAGCCGTAGAAGAGTCTGAAAGACTTGCAATTAAAAGAGGTGAAGCACCAGACATGGAAGGTACAGGAAGACGTAATGCACACTTACTAGCTATTGCACCTAATGCTTCGTCTTCTATTATTTGTGGTACTACGTCACCATCAATAGAACCATATAGAGCTAATGCTTATGTGCAAAAAACTATGTCAGGTTCATTCTTAGTAAAAAATAAATACTTAGAAAAATTATTAGAAAAGAAGGGAATAAACAATGAAGAAACTTGGACTTCAATATTGGCAAATCGTGGCTCGGTATTACATCTTAAAGAGTTATCTGATTATGAAAAAGATATATTTAAGACTGCTATTGAAATTAACCAACAGTGGGTAATAGAACATGCCGCAGATAGACAACAGTATATTTGTCAGGGACAATCAGTAAATGTATTTGTACCTGCTGATGTAAACATAAAAGAGTTGCATGATACACACATGTTAGCTTGGAAGAAAAAACTAAAAACACTTTACTATTGCCGTTCAGAAGCAATCAAACGAGCAGAGTTAGTGTCTAAAAAAATAGAAAGAACAATCATACCAGAAGCAGATTGTTTAGCTTGTGAGGGATAATGACTGACAGTAGTATATTTGATGGCATAGACAAGCCAAAACGAAAATGTTGTGGTTGTAAAAAGAAACAACAAAAACAAACAGTGTTATGGACAGTGTATCACACTATTCTAGCACTAGAGTTATTAGCAATAATTATAATAGAAGGAGTTGAATTAATTTATGGGCTTTAAGGATTATAAAATAAGAGACGGTGTTCACATACCGTCTGATAAATTTAAAGAAAACTGGAACGCTATATTTGGTAAGAAGAAAAAGGAAAAAGACCCACATCTTGAATTGTTTGAAGATGCTCCTAAACCAGACACACCAGTATACAAAAACGAACAAGCATTAGAAAATGAAAAATATTTAAAGGAGTTAAAAAACAAACTATGAGTTTATTTAAGGAAAGAGTACACTATAAACCGTTTGATTATGAATGGGCTTTTCAATCATACGACATGCAACAAAAAATGCACTGGCTACCAAGTGAAGTACCATTACATGAAGATGTAAGAGATTGGAATGAAAGATTATCAACAGAAGAAAAAAATCTAATATCACAAATACTTAAATTCTTTACTCAAGGTGATGTAGATATAGCACAAGCATACTTAGATAAATATATACCTAAGTTTAAAGCACCAGAAGTTAGAATGATGTTGTCTTCTTTTGCTACAAGTGAAGCAAATCACGCTCATAGTTATTCTTTACTTAATGATACAATAGGATTACCAGATAAAGAGTACAAAGCATTTCAAGAATATAAAGAAATGTCTGACAAACATAACTATTTATTTGAAAGTAAAGGTAAAGGATTAGAAGGATTAGCTAGAGAAATAGCTTGTTTTTCTGCATTTGGTGAAGGTTTACAGTTGTTTGCATCATTTGTAATGTTACTTAACTTTCAGAGATATGGGCGTATGAAAGGAATGTGCCAAATTGTAACTTGGTCTATTAGAGATGAGACACACCACGTTGATGGTATGATAAAATTATTTCATCAATTAATAAAAGAAAACCCTAATATTTGGACAGAAAAATTTAAAGCAAGTATCTATCAAACAGCTAGAGATATGGTTGATTTAGAAGATAGATTCATTGATTTAGCATTTAGTATGGGGGGTATTAGAGGACTAAAAGCTGATGAAGTTAAACAATATATTAGGTATATTGCTGACAGAAGACTCCTACAACTGTCATTAAAACCTAATTATAACGTAAAACATAACCCTTTAGGTTGGTTGGACTGGGTATTAAATGGTGTAGAACACGCTAATTTCTTTGAAAACAGAGCAACTGAGTATAATAAAGGAACAGTAACAGGAAACTTGTGGGAGTAAAGTTCCCTTTTTAGACGAATACAATGGACGATTTAACATTACCAAATAACGTAGACGATTTAGTTAAACTACTTAATGAAGTTTATCCTGAAAAATCTCCTGATTTACAAGATGATACTAAGACTATCTATTTTAAAGCAGGTCAGCGTGACGTTGTAAATTTTATTAACACTCTAAAAGAGAGAACGGAGAAATAACTATGTGTTTATCAAGACCTAAAGCACCTGAAGTAAAAGAAGCTCCTGCTCCAGTTGTTAATCAATCACCTATTGGTGATGATTTAGCACCTACTTTAATGACAGCAGATGAGCAAGATGGAAAAAAGAAAATCGCTAAGAAAAAGAAATCTGGTACGAGTTCTTTAAATACTTCAAGTGGCGTTAATACAGCTACAGGTAGTAGTACATTAAATATTGCATAATAAATGGAATACATGGATAACAATTTTACGCAACACACAGCAAAAGAGCGTTATTTTAAACTACAACAACACAGAGAACATTTCTTAGATAGAGCTGAAGAGTGTGCTGAAATCACTATACCGTCTCTAATTCAACCTGATGGTTTTACAACATCATCAGATTTATATAACCCCTTCCAATCAGTAGGAGCTAGGGGTGTAAACAATTTAGCTTCTAAATTATTATTACTATTACTTCCACCTAACTCTCCCTTTTTTAGACTGTCAATAGCAGGAAAAGCTAAACAAGAGTTAGACCAAAATAAAGAAATAAAGTCAGAAGTAGAAAAATCTTTATCTATTATTGAAAGAGAAGTGTCTAATAAAATAGAACAATTAGCATTAAGAGTATCTGTATTTGAAGCATTAAAACATTTAATTGTTTCAGGTAATGTACTTACATATTTACCCAAAAAAGGTAGCATGAGAGTGTTTCCTTTATCACAGTATGTAGTTCAGCGAGATAGTTCTGGTAATGTTTGTGAAATTATTATTCAAGAAAAATTAAGTATATTATCTTTAGGTGAAGATGTTGCGGCACAAGTTATGGCTGACCCTGAATATAAAAAAGATGAAGAAATAGAATTATATACACACATTTATAAACTAGACGATAAAAAGTTTTATGTTTGTCAAGAAGTAAATGGTATTAAAATACCTGAGTCTATAGGCACATTTACAAAAGACCGTATGCCTTACCAAGCATTAAGAATGGTAAGAATAGATAATGAAGATTACGGAAGAAGTTACGTTGAAGAGTTTTTAGGTGACTTAAAATCTTTAGAAGGGTTGTCTCAAGCATTAGTAGAATCTGCGGCGGCTTCTAGTAAAGTTGTATTTATGGTTAGACCTAATGCAGTAACAAGAAAAAAAGATTTATCATTAAGTAGAAATGGTGACATTATTACTGGAAGTAGAGATGATGTGTCTGTATTACAAGCAGAAAAACAATATGATTTACAAGTTGTAGAAAGAAGCATACAAAAATTAGAAGAGAGATTGTCTTATGCTTTCTTATTACATACAGCAATACAAAGAGATGCTGAAAGAGTAACAGCACAAGAAATTAGATACATGGCAGAACAATTAGAAACTTCTATGGGTGGTATATATTCATTATTGTCACAAGAATTTCAATTACCATTAGTAAATATTCTTATGAAAAGAATGGAACAAGCTAATGAGATTCCGTCATTACCTGAAAAATCAGTAAGACCTACTATTATCACTGGTATAGAGGCATTAGGTAGAGGAAATGATTTACAAAAATTAAGAGAATTTGTTGCTGAGATAGGTAACTTAGCACAAATAAACCCTGCTGTAGTTCAAGCATTAAACCCAGACGATTTAATTAAGCGTATCGCTACTGGTTTAGGAATTGAAACTGAAGGTTTAATTAAGTCACAAGAACAAATGGCAGAAGAACAAGCGGCTCAAGAAGAGCAAATGCAAGATGAGCAAGTAATGCAAATGGCTGAAAAAGCTGTAGCACCTGTTGCTAATAATGCAACTAAACCACAATAAAGGAAACTAAAATGGTAGACACAATAGAAGTAAAAGAAACAGAGACTACTAGCGAAAAGCCAGTAGAGGAAAAGTCCACACAAAGTATTGAAGGCTTACCAGAAAAATTTAAGTCAGTAGAAGATTTGGCTAAAAGTTATTCTGAGCTTGAAAAAAAACTTGGTGAACAAAATCCAAAACAAGAAGAAGTTGACCCTGTTAATAAAGCAGAGTTAAAAGAAGAAGCACCTAAAGAAGAACCTAAAAATGATTTAGAAATTGCTGAAAAAGCTGTTGATAACGCAGGGTTAGACATGAGTAGTCTCGCTGATGAGTATGCACAAAACGGTCAATTAGCTGATAAATCATACGAAGCATTAGAAAAGTCAGGTATTCCTAAAGAATATGTAGACCAATTTATTGCAGGTCAAAAAGCAATCGGTGAGCAACAAACTAATACTGTAAAAGATATGGTAGGTGGTAATGAGGCTTATGATGAAATGGCTAAGTGGGCTTCTGATAATATGTCTGAAGGTGAAAAGAAAGCCTATAACACCGCAGTCAACAGTCAAGACATGGACACTGTTAAATTAGCAGTAGAAAGTTTGAAAGCAAAGTATCAAACAGCTAATGGAACAGAGCCTAATCTAGTACAAGGTAAAGCTACACCTGCTACAGAACAAGGTTACGAATCTTGGGCTGAAGTAACTCAGGCTATGGCTGACCCTAGATATGCTAAAGACCCTGCTTATCAAGCGGCTGTTAAAACAAAAATATCTAACTCAGATTTGTAGTATAAAGTACCCATAGTAGAATAAACAGAAAAGGAGAAACATGTACGGAAAGAAAACAAAGAAACCAAGTAAAGTATTAAAAGGTGGACAAAAAAGATTACCTGCCGCTTTAAAATCAAAAATAATGAAAGCTAAAAAGAAAAAATAATTATGGCTAAAAAGGGATTATACGCTAACATTCATGCTAAGCGTAAAAGAATCGCCGCAGGTTCAGGCGAAAAAATGCGAAAAGTAGGAGCTAAAGGTGCACCTACTTCTAAGCAGTTTAAAAGAGCGGCAAAGACAGCTAAGAAGAGATAGTTATGGTTGCTAAGAAATACCAAAATCCTACAGGGGGTTTAAACGCTAAGGGTAGAGCACATTTCAATAGCAAAGGACATAACTTAAAAAGACCTGTAACTGGTAAACCCAAAGCAGGGTCTAAAGCCGCAGGAAGAAAAAAGAGCTTCTGTGCTCGTATGAGCGGAGTAAAAGGAGCAATGAGAAAAAATGGCAAACCTACTAGAAAAGCATTAGCTTTAAGAAAGTGGAATTGCAATTAATATAGTTGTGCAACACTAATGTGTGGCAACTGCCAATCCAATTTAGACAAATAACTTGACCTACTGCGGTAGACAATCTTGACTAAATAACTGAATTGAAGAGGCTTTTATAAACTAACGTCATAAATCACAAACGAAAAGGAGACAAATATGGCAAACGCAAGTCCAGTCTCAGTCGGTAAAGTAAATGCAGGTGGTTCGGAAGACGCTCTGTTTCTAAAAGTATTCGCAGGAGAAGTTTTAACTTCTTTTGATAGAGCTTCAAAAACTCAGGGTGCGGACATGGTAAGAAGTATTGCTAATGGCAAATCAGCTACTTTCCCAGTAATGGGTAGAGTTGGTGCTTCATACCACACAGCAGGAGCAGAAATTACTGGCTCAGACGTAAATCACAACGAAAAGGTTATTACAATTAATGACCTTTTAATCTCATCAGTATTTTTATCAAATATTGAAGAGGCAAAAAACCATTGGGACGTAAGAAGTGCTTACTCACAAGAAATTGGAAGAGCATTAGCTTTTACAAAAGATAAGCATATTCTACAAACTATTGGTCAAGCGGCTCAAGCATCAGCTAACGTATCAGACAGTGGCTACGGAGCAGGTACAGTATTAACTAATACTTCTATCGCTTCAGCTACAGACGCTACTGCGGCTAACGCAATGATTGATTCATTGTTTGCGGCGGCTAAACAATTAGATGCAAACTACGTACCATCTGAAGGAAGAAAATGCTTCCTTAGATTGGAAGAATACTACAAATTAGCAAACGCTACTAATGCGATTAATGTTGATTTTAGTGGTTCTGGTTCAATCGCAGAAGGTAAAGTAGTAAAAGTTGCAGGTATAGAATTAGTACCTGTGGCACACTTTGTATCTTCAAATGTAAACTCTGGTGTAGACCAAGGTTCAGCAACAGCAGGTGGTTCTAACCCTCAAGCGGTAGACCTATCTAACTACGTTGCACTTGTTTCTCACCCATCAGCAGTTGGTACTGTTAAGTTAATGGACTTAGCTGTAGAGAAAGAGTATGATATAAGAAGACAAGGTACGTTAATGGTTGCTAAATATGCTATGGGACATGGTGTATTAAGACCTGAAGCGGCTATAGGTATTAAAGAAGTATAATAGCTTCTTTACTATTTAATTAGATTAGGGGGAGTCAAATCCCCCTTTTCTAAATTTAACACAAGGAAATATGACAACACAAATTACACCAACTACTGAGTTACAAGCAGTTAATACAATGTTGAGTACGATTGGGGAAGCTCCAGTAAACTCTATAACAGGAACAACAACTGTAGATGTATCTGTCGCTAGAAATATTCTTGACGAAACATCTATGTCTATACAGTCTCTAGGTTGGAATTTTAACACACATACGAATTACAAATCATTGTCTTTAGACAGCGATAACAAAGTCCCATTACCATCAAACTGTGTAAAAGCAGACGCTAATCAAGCATACAGAAATTTTAATTATACAATCAGAGATGGTTTTCTATATGATATGGAAAAACATACTGATGTATTTACAAGTGCACCTAGTTCAGTTGACTTAGTCTTAGTCCAACAATTTGAACATCTCCCAGAATACGCAAGACGATATATTACAATGAAAGCGGCTAGACGTTTTGCTTCAAGATTTATAGGTGACAATCAAATTACACAATTAATTGGTCAAGATGAAAATGAAGCATTAATGGCATTTCATCAAGCAGACTCACAAGAAGCTGATTTAAACATTTTAAATGGTGACTCTAATACGTTCTCAATAATTAATAGAACAACTAGAAGGACATACTAATGGGTAGTGTTGTTTCTCAGTCTATACCTAATTTTCTAAATGGTTTGTCTCAGCAAACACCTACACAAAGAGGAATTAACCAAGGTGAAGACCAAGTTAATTTTCAAAATAACATTGTAGAAGGTTTGTCTAAAAGACCACCGTTAGATTATATAGCAACATTAGACTCTACAAACTTATATCCCAACACTACTAAGTTTTGGTCTATACAAAGAGATGCGGCTAACCAATACATTGTAACTTTTTATAATGGTGGTGTTAAAGTATTTGATTTAGCAGGTAATGAAAAAACTGTTACAGTTGCAAGTGGTTCAAGTTATTTAACATCTACTAATCCTAGACAAAATTTTAAATTAGTTAATATTGCTGATTATACATTTATAGCTAATACAGAAAAAACAGTAGCGGCTGACAGTACAACGTCTGCGGCTAAAGTAGAAGAATTTTTAATTAATATTAAATTAACTAATTATGGTAGAGAATATAAAGTAGCAGTAAGACACCCTAATATGTCTTATGAAGCAGAAGTACAGTTTCAATTACCTACTGGTAATGATGCGTCTACTGATAGTAAATTTAGAGATACAAACAAAATTAAAGATATATTATTAAATGGCACAGCTAGTACACACTGGGACAGTGCGGCTAATGGTATTGGATTTAAAACTGTAAGAACAGATACAGGAGCAACCTTATCTAGTTCAGAAGGTTTGGCAAATTACTCAGGCATAACTAATTATTTTACATTTGAAAGTTATGACTCAGTTATTTACGGAAAACCTACTGACCAAAATGCTAACTATACAGTTACAACAGCAGATGGTTCAGGTAATACAGCTATGTATGTTATTAGAGATAAAATACAAGACTTTGCTAAATTACCATACTACGGTAAACTTGGAGTTATATTAAAAGTAACTGGTGATGAAGGTGATACTTTGTCTGATTATTATGTTTCATTTCAAGGCAGTGGTGTATGGAATGAAACTATTGCACCTGCAACTTCTGTAGGTTTAGATAATTCTACAATGCCACACGCATTGATTAATAACAATAATGGTACATTTACATTTCAAGAATTAGATTGGACAGACAGAGTTTGTGGAGATAGTGAAACAAATGCTGACCCAAGTTTTGTTGGAAAGAAAATTAATAACTTAACATTTTACAAAAACAGATTAGGAATATTATCTGGTGAAAACTTAGTGTTTACAGAAAATGCTAGTTTCTTTAATTACTTTGCAACCACAACAACACAAGTTTTAGATACTGACCCTATTGATATTGCGGCTAGTGGTACGCAAGTTAATACACTTAAAAACTCTGTAGGATTTAATGAGTCTTTACTTTTATTTTCTGATACAGCACAATATAAATTAGATAGTTCAGGAGATACTATATCACCTACAAGTGCTAAGCTAGATGAAGTATCAAGTTTTGAACATGATGATAAAGTAACGCCTGTATCAGCAGGTAAGTTTGCATATTTTGCACAAGCAAGAAATAACAATACTGCAATCAGAGAATATTATGCAGATGATGATACATTAACAAATGATGGTTTAGACATTACTGTATCAGTACAAAGTCTTATACCAACAAATGCGTATCAAATTATTAGTAATACAACAGAAGATACTTTAGCTATATTATGTTCTGACACAGCAGATTCACAAACTGCACCTTATACTTCAGGTACAGCAGTAGCACCTACTAACGCTAATACTATGCTTGTTTACAAATACTTTTTTGATAGAGGTGAAAAAGTGCAAACAGCATGGGCTAAATGGGAATTTAGTGGTGTTAAGATATTAGGTGCTATGTCATTAGAAAGTTTTTTATATGTACTAGCTAGTGAAGGCACAGACACAAAATTATTTAAACTAGATTTAAGAAATTTAAAAGACACAACATTAGGTCATGGTGTATTTTTAGATTTAAAAACGTCAGTTACAGGGTCGTATGATGCGGCAACAAACTTAACTACGTTTACGTCACCGTATGGTGCAAAAACAGGATTAATTGCAGTAGACAGAACAAATGGTGCTAATTACAATGCAACAAATACAACAGGTTCTACTTATACAATACAAGGAAACCACACATCATTATTCATAGGTGTGCCGTTTTCTTCTTTGTATAGAATGTCTACACCTTATATCAGAGAAAATACTGGTAGAGGATTAGTTGCAGTAACGTCAGGACGATTTCAAATTAGAAATGTATCTTTTAATTTTGAAAATAGCGGTTTCTTTCAAGTAGAAGTAACACCTAGGAACAGAGATAAATCTACAACTATTATGAATGGTTATGTTATTGGTACGTCAACTTCTATTGTAGGACAACCTGCTATTAACTCAGGAACACTTAGAGTTCCAGTACAATGTAGAAACACAGAATTTGTTTTGGATATTAAAAGTAGCTCACATTTACCAGTGTATATTGCTGATGCAGAAATAGAAGGCTACTACCATGCACGTTCAAGAAGGATTTAATGATTAAAGAAAAATATGTACGTAAAGCTATATTAGCTGATGCGTTGGAGTTAGCTCCTAAAATGAAGGCAGAAGACAGAGCAGAAATACTAGCGTCTAATAATGCTAGTCCTTTACGTGCTTTAGTTGAGCCTTTTACAATAGAAGATAGTAAAATTTATAGTATCATTGGTACTAAAGACGAAGGTGTTATTGGCATGTTTGGGAGTTGTCCAAGTCAAGTACCTGAGTATGGTGTTGTATGGTTGTTATCAAGTAATGATTTATACAAACACACAAGACAATTTTTAAAAGAGTGTCCTCATTGGGTTACAGAGATGAGTGAAGGATTTGAATATGTTTACAATTTTGTAGATAAAAGAAATTGGAAAACTTTAAAATGGTTACAGTTTTTAGGGTTTGAACCTAAAGAAGAAATTAAACAATATGGTCATGGTAAATTACCATTCCTATTAATGATGAAGGAGAAAAAGCAAAAGCATGTGTGATGTTGTTACAGCATTAAAAGTGGGAACAGCGATATATAACTATCAAAATGATAAAGCTATTGCTAAAGGTAAAAGAATTGCTAATGATAAAACAAGAGCAAATGCTGACGCTAATTACTTAGCTAATATTGCTAAAATTGATAATGAAAAAAATGAAGCGGCAATGGAAAAATCTACAGAAGAATATAGAAATAAATTAGCTAAAAAAGCAGAACAAGCAACAGGATTAAATTTAGGATTTGGAAATGCTACACGTATTTTGCAAAGTGTAAGTGGTAAATATGACCAATCTTATGCAGACATAATACAAGGTTATAGACAAGATATGACTGGACTAATGTCTGATGAAAATGCCGCTTATGCTAATTTAGCTAAAACTTATAACAGTATTAAACCAGTGACAGAACCTAGTAGAACAGGTTTAGCATTACAAATAGCTACAATAAGTGCTGAAGGCTATTACAAAAACAAAGCACTTGAACAACCAGAAACAGGAAGAGCACCAAACTCTTATGATGAATTATAATGGCATATCAAAAACAAAGAACAAATAAATACTTTGACGCATTTAACAAAGGTTATGTGCAGTCATCAAATACAACAGACGCTAGTCAACTTATAGATGTACTACAAAAAAGTACACTACCTACCTTAGATAAAATTCAAACTTATAATATACAAGAAGATAAAGATGACGCTAGAATTAAAATATCACAATTAGAGTCTCAAGGTAAAGACAGTAAAACTATTTTAAATGAAATTAAAGAAGGTAAGCACCCAGAGTTAGCAGGTAAATATGTTAATAAAACTGTGCAATATCATTTAGGTAGAGTAGAAGCCAACAAATCAATTCTTTCAATTAAACAAGCAATGGAAGCAGGAGAATATAATATTAAAGAAAGTAACTTAGATGTTTTCTTAAAACCTTATATAGAAGCTCAAGATTTTGATAACAAAGATGACACGTTTGCTTTAGGTTTTGCTTCAGAATTTACACCATACCAATCTAAATTAATGTCAGAAGATGTTGTAGCTAGAGGTAAAATAAATTACGAAAATAAAATATTGGATTTAATAACTATGGTGAACAATGTACCAGATGCTAAT
>Ga0222716_10000880_pt1 | contig 25510 bp, 13 predicted proteins | sample C33_13DmetaG_FD_165044 | JGI IMG/M metagenome (GOLD analysis project Ga0222716, IMG submission 165044) | Estuarine water microbial communities from San Francisco Bay, California, United States - C33_13D | ecosystem: Environmental > Aquatic > Marine > Unclassified | place: USA: California... | reverse complement strand
AGGAAAACTCCCCTCCCGATCTGTGTCGGAGTTTGGCAATTTCGTTGACGATTTGGTCGTATGCCGGGAAGATATAATCGGCAAATTGGATTTCAGCGACGGGGCGCAATCCATTGAGTCCCATGCCCATGGCAATGGCTGCAATTCCACCTTCTGCGAGGGGTGAGTCAAAGACACGGTGCGGGCCGAACTTCTCCTGAAGTCCAGCAGTGACGCGGAAGACACCACCAAAATATCCGACGTCTTCGCCAAAGATGACGACGTTCGGGTCTCGCTCCAATTGATGGGCAAGGGCGGAGTTAAGGGCTGCAATCATGTTCATTTTCGCCATGGTCTCACCTCACTTTCCGAGTTCCTCTCGTTGTTCTTGAACGTGCCAAGGGACCTCTTCGTAAACTTCTGTGAAGATGGTCGAGGCGGGTGGATAGGGTCCGGTGGCCAAATCACCAAATTCACATGCTTCCTTGTAAGCAGTCATGACTTCGGCATCGATTTTGTCAGCCAATGCCTTGTCTTTTTCTTCGTCCCAAACACCGGTGGTGATGAGATGGTCGCGAAGGCGTTCAACCGGATCGCCACCAGGCCAGCACTTGAATTCGTCTTGCGGACGATAGGCCGACGGGTCGTCGGAGGAGGAGTGGGCACCAGCACGGTAGGTGTAGACTTCGATGTGCGTTGGTCCAAGGCCAGCACCTGCGCGCTCTCGTGCCCATTTGGTAACGCTGTAGAGGGCGAGGAAGTCATTTCCATCGACTCGGAAGGAAGGGATGTCGTAAGCCAAACCACGTTCAGCAAAGTTGCGTCCACCCGTTGCGAGGGATACGTGGGTTGAGATGGCCCACTGGTTGTTGACGACATTGAGGATGACGGGAGGCTTGAAGGTCGATGCGAAATTCAAGGCATAATGGTAGTCGCCTTGGGCAGAAGTTCCGTCTCCTAACCAAGAGATACAGACTTCATCGTCACCCTTGTAGGCGCTTGCCATGGCCACGCCAACTGCTTGTGAAAATTGGGTGCCGACCGGTGATGAGATTGAGATAAAGCGCCCTTCTTTCCACGTGTAGTGGACTGGCATTTGTCGGCCACGAACGTTGTCTTCAGTGTTGCCAATGCAGTGACAAATCATGCTGACCATGTCACGTCCACGAACAAATTGAGCACCTGGTTGGCGGTAAGAGGGGAAAATCCAATCTTGAGTTTCAAGAGCCATGGTCTGCGCGATGGCAACGGCTTCTTCACCGAAGGAACGCATGTAGAAGGAGAGTTTTCCCGTGCGTTGCATTTTGATCATTCGGTCATCAAAAATACGAAGCCGCATCATGTATTCAAGACCCTGAACCAATGTCTCGGTGTCGAGTTGAGGGTCCCATTCACCGATGGCTTGTCCATCATCATCGAGGACTCGAATCAGGCCTGATGCATGAGCAACGGTGTCTTGAGCACTGCAGGTGGCAGGGTCGGGACGGGTGAGGTCACCCGGTTGTTCGGTGAATCGCTCGCCAAAAGACGGCTCATCACCCGGTCTGAAGGGAGCGACACCGATGGTGTAGGGCGTCGTTGTTAATGTGCTCCGCTCCGTCATTGTTTCACCTCAGGGCTCGTCCGTCTTAAGTGGTGTCGGTGGTGTGATATGGTTCTCTGCTACGCGAACGTAGGCACCCAACATCGATTCTGAATTCAACGGATCTCTTGTTTTTCGTAGCAAGAGGCCCGCTTTGTAGGAGGAACGCACCAGTGGCCCGCTGGCTACGCCGGAGAATCCAAGCTCAATGGCGAGAGCAGCCCATTCGTCGTAGCGTTCGGGTTCAGGAAAGCGGTCGACCTTGAGATGTTGCTTTGAGGGCGCAAGGTATTGTCCTATGGTGATCAAATCAACGCCGGCATCTCGCAACATTCCGATGGCCTCGTCGATTTCAGCATCCGTTTCTCCAACACCGACCATGAGCGAAGATTTGGTGAGAATGTCGGGGCGCAAGCGTTTGGCTTCGCGTAGTATTTCCAAGGATTGTGCAAAAGATGCTCGTGCATCTCGTACCGTTGCATCGAGGCGGGGGACACATTCGACGTTGTGTGCAAATACTTCCAGCGGGCTTTCGTGGAGTAGATGAGCGAGTGCTTCATGGTCGCCAGCGAGGTCCGAACAAAGGAGTTCCAAACTGACTTCAGGGGAACGTTGAGCAACGGCCTCAATGCATTGTTTGTAGTGGTCTGAACCGCTGTCGGGAAGGTCGTCTCGATTTACTACGGTGATGACGGCATGTCGGAGATTCATGGAGGCAACAGCCTGAGCGAGATGTTGCGGTTCTTCTGCGTCAAGGGGTGGAGGGCGTTTGATGGTGCCTACGGCGCAAAAGCGGCACCCTCGGGTGCATTCCTGTCCAGCGATCATGAAGGTCGCATCACCTGATGCCCAGCACTCGTGAATATTCGGGCAGCGTGCTTCTTCGCAAACGGTGTGGAGTTGGTTGTCCTTCACAGCTGACTTCGTAGCGTTGAAAACAGCCTGTTGCTCGCCATTAGGGAGGCGGGTTCGGAACCAATCAGGCAGTCGGCGACCTGTTGAAAGAGCGCCTTTTTGGGTCGCCATGGGAAGGGGTTTGCCAGCCATTCGTCTCCCCTCCTATTTGCGGGGAGTTGGCGGGCATCAAAAAGGTGTGCGAGTGGAAGTTTGGAGTGGATTGAGCGCGAAGGGCTCAATACGAGGCTTCATCAATCAAATCCTCCTCAACAAACCATGGCAGGTGGCGTTGTTCTCATCACGGGTGCAGGGCAACGGCTTGGCGCTGCGACCGCACGTCGTTTGATGGATTCTGGCTATTTTGTGATGGTTCACGTGCGAAATTCTCTCGAACCTGCTGAAAAATTATTGAGCGAGGCTGAGCAACGAAACGGCCGAGTTTGTGGCTGTGTTGTTCAGGCAGACCTGACCCTCGACCAGGCTCTTGAAGCCATGCTCAAGGAAGTTAAAGAACATCACCTCGTGACCGAACATGGCTTGTATGGAATCGTTCACAATGCTTCGTTCTATAGCCAATCAACTTTTGAAGAAACCTCGCTTGAAGCGTACCGAAATCTCAACCGACTTCACATGGAAGCACCCTACTTTTTGACGCAACAATTGCTGCCAGAATTGCGTCGAGGCCAGGGCTCGGTGGTTGCCATCGTTGACACCTCATGGGGGCGTGCATGGAGTGGCCTTGCTCATTATACCTCAAGCAAGGCGGGGTTGCGACAATTAATGTTGAATCTAGCAGGCGAACTCCCTGATATTCCAGTGAATTGCGTGGCTCCCGGAGCCATCATGGCCGCTGACTGGGAGGCAGAGCATTTTACCAAGGTGCTGGAAAAAGTCCCCTTGGGTCGCTCTGGCAAGGCAGAAGATATTGCCGCTGCGGTGCACCATCTTCTCACAACCCCAAGTCTTTCAGGTCAAGTCCTCCACGTTGATGGTGGCTGGTCCATGAACGAAGGATGAGATTCATTCAAGTGCCTCTTCCCTACCGCATTCATTGAAGCAGGGGTGGCTGAGTTGGTCAAAGGCGCCGGGCTTAAGATCCGGTCCCGTATGGGTTCGTGGGTTCGTATCCCACCCCCTGCACCATTTTCCCTTCTTGCGAAGGCCATTGAAACCTTGCATTGTTCGCACAATCAAGGCAAAACCGTTTAACACCCCCTGCGACACGGAAGAATGGTGAAGGCAATGTCGGGTAGAGATTCGGGCAACGCCCCACAATTCAAAGCCGTTTTTTTGGTGGTGACCTTCATTCTCTCTTTGCTCTCGTTAATGGTGCCACCATCCGAGGCCATCGAAGAGGCAATCGTGCTGGGTGAAACAACGACCGTCGAGTATGTTTCAACGGTTGAGCAAACCTATGATTTGTATCTTGACGCTCCCAATTCAGAATTTGGAGGTCAAGGGTCGATCACCACCATTGAGCCGAATGGTGGACAAGAAGAAGGCAGTGCTATTGACGGCCTGGAGTTCCGAAGCACGGAAATGATCAGCGACCTCTACATCAATGGTACTGGTTCATCCAATACCGCTCGCCTCTCGGTCTACTACCAGTTCAGCGGAACCGACGGTTCTACTGCAGACATGACCTTCTCGCTCAAGTCGGGTGACCAGCAAATTGATTCCGAGAATCGTCAACTGGAGAACCCATGTTCAACCAATCCATTTTCTCAAAACGGATGCACATGGACGGTCATTGAGGTAGAATTTGAAACGGGCAGCAACGGCTTTGTTGTTGAACAAGGCAAGCAACTCAAAATCCGAATTGATGCTCAGGCAACCTGTGAAGGCAGCACTGGCGGGGTTGGGCAAACGGATTGCGATGTTCAAGTCGCCTTTGGAAAGGTTGGAAGTTCCAACAGTTATTCCCGCTTGCAAATCATGACCAATGCACTCACCGGTTCAAGCGTCCGTGTCCACAGCTGCGCCGCAGAGTTTGGATGCAACTGGCAGGACGAACAAAAATTCGAATGGTCGCCAAACCATCGTCCGAATTTCCGTGAAATTCAATTTTCAATCGAAGTACGAGACGCCTTTGGAAGGGACGATATCGAAGAAGTCAACCTCATCATGGACACGCCCAACTCGGCGAACGTTGTCTTTGAGGAAAACTTCGATGACGATGATTTGAAACTTGACAATAATGGCCTTGTCGGCAATTTCAGTTATACCTACGAAGGAGGTATTGCCGCTGGTGACTATCCCGTTCGCCTTGAAGTTGAAGACGCGCAGGGGCATTCGGTTCTGTTTGAACATCCCGGCATCACCATGCTGGAGCATGACATTTACCTGACCCTCCCGCAGAACCAACCCGACGTCGTATTGTTTGCACCGGGTGCATCCGTTTTCGTGGAATTCCTCGTCGAGCACACCGGCTCCTCGTCAAGCAGTCTTGATGTCGTGTTTGATCTCGACACCAACCTGCCCAACAGTTGGTCCGACCCACAATGGAGTTCACCCAGCGGCACCTACACGCTTACCAGCGGTGGTGATTCAGTCATTCCTGAATTGGAAATTGTTGTCCCTGAAGATGATTTGACCAACGCTCCTGATTCCCTCGAAATCGAAGCCCGAGTCTATGCTGAAAACGATCAGGGCCAAATGGAGGAAGTAGCCATCAAGGTAGTAACACTTGATTTCGAAGAAGTTGATGTTTACGCGCCGCCACGGATTTTCATTTACGAAGACGATGAGCATCAGAAGCAAATTGCAGACTCTACGCGTCCCGAGGCCTACGATGAAACTCTCTCACATTACGTGGATGCCGATGAAACAGGTGATTTCTACGTTGATGTCTTCAATACAGGGTTCACCACGGACTCGTTCAAAATCCGGGTCCTTGAACAACCTGATGACTGGCAATACCGTTTCTACGATAACGCAACTGGAATGGAATTGGTTGAGGAGGGTATCTACTCAATAACGCCGGACATTGGCTCAACTCAGATTCTCACCATCCGCATGGAGGTCTATCCTCCTGCTGACCGAAACGGTGTTGACATCGGTATGTTCGAACTCGCCGTCTCGAGCAAGGAAGACTCGGAACTTCGAACAGACATTTCCTTTACCGTTCACCGTACCTTCGGAATCTTGGTCGAGGTTCTCTCCGACAGCGATGGAGTTGGGGAAGACAATCCACTCGGACAAGTGGGTCCAGTGGGGCCAGATGCAACCATCTTCTACAATTTGAGAATCACCGATTCAACCAATAGCGGCGCCGGCCAAACCACGTGGAAGATCATCAACCCGAGGGATGTTGAGCGAAACGCTGATGCCAATCCAAAATACACGGCGTGGGATTACACTATCTCAAACGGCACAAATACCAACATCGTTGTCGTCAATCTAGCACCTGATGAATACGCTGACATCAAGCTTGAAGTCACGCTTCAAGGCCAAGTTGAAGCAGGGGAGCACACCGTATACACTCGTATCATCGAGGAAGGTGTTGATGCTGAGGATGCTCGCTACTTTGACCTCCCGATGAAGGTAGTGATCCGAGAGGACGTCGTACCTGGACGTATCGAACTCACGGATAAAACTGAAAAATCCCGATTCGCCCCGGGTGAAGACAAGAATCTAGAGTACAGGATTAGCAATCAAAACAACATCCCTCTTGATATTGTCATTCGTCTTGATGCACCCGATGGTTGGGAAGGAGCAATCCGTGCAACATCCAGCCAGCTCGGTAGTGATTTCCTCATCATCAATTTGCCCGCCTACTCCTCAAAAGACTTCAGGGTCACCATGACATCCCCTGAAGCACTCAAAGACAGTAATTCCGTCGCCTTTGAGTTCAAGGTCACGCCAATGGACAATGAGACGCCATACGCCGAGGAATATCAGCAGAAGTTTGTCTTCAACTACATGACTGAATGCAGCGGTGCATCCTGTCTCCTTCGTGAATTAATCAATCCTGAGCCACAGACCATGGTATTCTACCTGCTGATTGGAGCCCTGGTATTTTACGCTGCTCGCCGAGGGCGAAACAATCAGGGAGAGTTCTATGACTACGAAAAGGTCGAGGTCGACCTGGATGCCTCTGACATGGAAGAGATGGATGATGACTTGCCACCAGCAGTCATTGCAACAGCACCCGAGGACGATGATGATGACCTCGAGTTGCTTGATGAATTGGACGATTTGTGAACCGATTTTTTGGTGCTCAGAAATCTCCTTGTATGAACATCGTACCATTTCCCTTATGAGGCATCAAAAACAGCGTAAGGTGTGACAACCATGCTGACAGGCTCGAAACTCTCTGGTGCGGCGGTGCGACAGGCAATGGCAGATCGCAAAAAAGCGGCGAAATCACTCTTTTTGACGGCATTGATGGTGTTTTCCACCCTTGCCGCCATTCAATATGCTGCAGTTGACGTTCAGGCGGCCTCCGACCAAGACGGTGACGGGTTGACCTACGGGCTTGAGTACCTCATGAACACTCAACCAAACGACCCTGACTCGGATAACGACGGGCTTCCCGACGGCTGGGAGTGGAAGTACGGGCTTGACCCGCTTTCATCGTCCGGTGCAGACGGTGCGGTTGCAGATCCTGACGGAGACGGAATGTCCAACCTCCAAGAGTACCTCTATCTCCAACCTTCTGGGTGGGACAATACCAACACGGCATCGGTTCTCGATAACGGTGTTTGGTGGAACGGAACTATTCCGGTCAACGATTGGAACGAAGAAGGTGCTCTCCAATTCAATCAGCCAGGATGTGGCGACTCCGGTTCCGACGGAACAGGCAGCATCATTCTTTGCGACGAAGATCCAGTCGGTAACATCTGCGCCAACGGTTTTGACGATGATAAAGACGGCTTTGTTGACGCTGCAGACAGCGATAACGATGGTGACCAAGATTGTCTCAGTGATGATGATGACGGTGACGGCGTTATTGACGAAGACCCTGCTGGATGGGACACCGATGGTGACGGAATGAGCGATGGTTGGGAAGCTGCTAACGGCCTCAATGCAACATCGCCTTCAGGTGATGACGGCCCCAATGGCGACCCCGATAATGACGGTCTGATCAACCTCATGGAATTTGTCAATCCTACATGGACCACGATGTGTGGCTCATCTCCATGTTTCCGAAACGGGCCTGATGGCATCGTCACCGAAACGACCTCGCCTTGTGACCCCGTCCAAGGCATTGGTCCTGGTGCTTGTGCCACCTACACAGCGGAAGTTGACGGCATCACCTCTACCAGCCCGCAGCGAGCCGATACCGATGGCGACGGCCTCAACGACTCCTACGAAGCACTCACCCTTCTCACCGACCCAACTGCAGCCGATACCGACAACGACGGTATCAATGACGGTGTCGAGGTCAACGGTGCATACGGCAACCCTGCCCAAGCAAGCGACCCTCGTAACAACAATACAGACGGGGACGCTTTTGATGACGGTGATGAAGATACAAACTTCAACGGAGTCGTTGACCCTGGTGAAACCGACCCGACGCGACGGGAAGATTCTGGAGATGCGGATAACGACGGGATTCAAAATTGGGAAGAAAACCTGTCATGCACTCTTTGGGACGTAGCAGATACGGATTTCGGCGGCATCAACGACGGCGAAGAGCGCAACGTCAGTCACGGAACAGACCCCTGTGATTCACTGGTCAATTTCGAAACCACCTTTGTCCAATACACCAGTTCAACCAACAGGGTCGAGGTTGGTAACGGCTCAGGGTTCAATCCAGGAGGTGGTACCGGCTGGTACAACGTATCGGGGACATGGCAGTCCTTTGCCTATGCGGCGGTTGTCAACAACGTGCTCCAAGGCGTTTCCAATGGACCAACCGGAACCGCTACTGATGTGGCGAACCGCAACGGTTCCTTCTGTCATACAAGCGCTGTGGCTTCAGGAACCATTGGTACGACGCAGCAATACTGTGATGACGATTATGAAGATTCAGACGGCGATGGCCTGGCTGATTGGCAGGAGTTGCTGGGGACGTTCGGATGGTTCTCTAACCCGAGCATCGTTGATTCTGATGGCGATGGCGTGAACGACTTTGACGAAGTCGCAGACAATACCGATCCCAACGAACCCTGTACCAACCTTCTCGATGATGACGGTGATGGTTTGAACAATTACTTCGAGAATACGACGGGTTGCGACCTTATTTACATCGGCATCTCGAATGGCTCACAGGACATCTGGACGACCACTTACAATGCCTATGATACCGATCAGGGCGGTGTCGACGACCGTACGGAATACTTCGACGGTACCAATCCCGAAAACGACCCGTCTGACGACATCCAACCGGATGATTTCGACGGCGACGGAATTCCAGATGCAATTGAAAATCAAACAGGAACGGATTGGACCAACCCCGACACGGATGGTGGAGGCATGCTGGACGGCCAGGAATGTCCTGAGTTGTACTGGTTCGTGAATTGTGCAGGTGCACCTTACAATCCCTTTGACCCAACGGATGACGTCCTCAACAACGACGTTGTCTTCTATGCGAACAACACCTCAGGAGTTGTTGACCTCAACCTCGAACACCGATGGCGCACCATCACCAATGATTTCTACACGGGTTCAACATACGCTCATATCGACAGTGTCCACCCGAGCCGCAACCTTACCGTTCCAGTGACCAACCTTACTCACCTGGCTCCTACATCCTTCGCCAATTCAACGGTCGAGTGGGACTTCAAATTCACACAGCCACTTAACGCAGGTCCAGTTCCTGCACCGTCCTATTACTCCAACGTCTCGTTTTACTTTGAAACATTTTCATCCCTGCTCCGCAGTAATGATACCCATATCATCACACTTGATTCCGGTTCGATTGAACAGATCGTCTACGAACAACCCGAGTATTACTTCGATTGGGCGACGCTTGCAGCAACGACGGTACCCGGGCAAAATTTCCCTTACGAACTCATTACACCTGCAGAATTTTCCAATCTGAGTGACCCGAGTTCATACATTCTCAACGTGACCAATGCAATCATCAGCGAAGCAGGTGCTTCGAATGCATATTCCAGCGCACTCGCTCTTGAGGACTTCATTATCAACGGCAACAGTACCACTGAATTCAAGCGCAATTACAACGGTTCAGGAACCGTCAATCCCGTTGATACATCGTTGAATGTGCTTGAAAACCGCAAGGAAGGTACGTGCAGAGAATTCAACACACTCTTTGTCACGATGGCCCGACTGGCTGGCCTCCCCGCTCGCCAAGTGACCGGATATATCGGAGGAACATGGACAGGTGACGGCTATGCAGTGTATGCTGACAATGCCGGTACATGGTCTGAAGTTCGTCTGCAGCAGAACAGCGCCAATGGAAATACAGATTTGGGCTGGGTTGCCTTTGACCCGTGTCCGCCAGCTGAAGAGATTGAAATCGTCAATCAAACCATTTCGACCTTGACCGTTTCTCGCGATGCCAGCACCAACATGACGGTTACAGGCCAACTTCGCTATGCAGCGAACGGAACTCCAGCCACCAACATTCGTGTCATGGCCTACTTGACTCCGGTCGCTGATGCTCCCTTCGTCCCCGGACCGGGTGGCGTTGTTGAGCGCATGCTTTCAGAAAACATGACCGATGCAAACGGTACCTTCAGCATCACTGGCTTCCCAAGCGCTGTCACCGCTCCGGGCATGCACAACATCGTTGTGGAGCACCGCCAATCCGGTTATGTTTCAACCGACGGAATCATCTTTGACGGCTACGTGAATGTCACCGATAATTCGACCATCGTTCACACAGCACCTGGGGCCATCAACGCCCCGGTTGCTGGAGCAGGTGCAACCACGGTTCTCGAGGGACGACTGGAATTGGCGAATCAACCAACCGACGAATATTCCAAGCTGCCCAACCAAACGGTTTGGTTGTCCTACACCTCCTCAGTCGATGGTGCCCAAAATTTCTCTGCACAGGCCGATAGCAGCGGTTCTTGGTCCATGACGCTCAATCTGAGCGAATTCGAGACCAAAGGCAATCTTTCTGCAACGCTCGGATTCTCCGGATGGCAAGATACATCGATTAGCTCCATCACTCCCCCGCAATTCCATCTCAATCCGTCAACGACGTCGATCATTCTCAATGTAACGGATGCACCCAACCTTACGGCGACGATTGAAGGTCCGCTGACCAACAAGAGCATTCTCCTGTTGGGTGATGATGTATGGATTAACGGCTCAGCACTGTCTCTAGGAGGGTCTCCCGTAGCGCTGACTGGTGATCTTCAATTTGCGATTCGTACCAACGATAGCGGAGACCTCTTCACTGAGGTGTTCAATACCAGCGTCAGTGGTACATTCTCAATACAGTACCTCTTACCCAGCAACTTGTCAGTAGCAGCCGGTGTGATTGAAACAAGGTTGCGTTTCTTCCCGGCTTCACTTCCAGCAACCGATGATGCTGACGTTAGCGCTGGTGCTCCGTATTTCTTGCGTGGTTTCCTGTCTTTCTTCGTCGAAGAATCAGCGCAAATCAGGGGGCAAGATGCGCTCCTAAGCGTTCAAATCAACGACCATCGCGGCGTATCTGCAGCGCCTGATATCCTCGGGAATTACGACTTTACCTTCAACGGTTCTTGGTTCAATACCACGGTGGACCCCGAACTTGATTTCCTTGAATTGGAACTCGTTCTCGCCTCCAATCTACTTGCTGGTGATTACCCGATTGGAATCTCATTCAACGGCTCTGACTACTACCAGGCTTCCACTGGTTTCGGCTCCATCCGGGTACAAGCGGACATTGACTGGAATCTTTCAATCGCTCAAGATTGGACCTATATGGGCAATTCAACCCGGCTCATCGGAGATATTTTCGATTCGGTCTACTTGACTCCAGTGATCGGTAATGAAACGCTCATCTTGGTGTCCTTGGAGACGGATGAAGGGCCGATTGATATCGCAACCTCCTCCCTCAACAATTCAACGGGAGCCTTTGACATACCCATCACCATGCCAAATTTCCTTCCTTCTGGTGCCTACAATCTGGTCCTTGACTTCGACTTTATGACACTCGCTCCACCAGGTGGTGCTTACTATGCCTATGTTGATTCGGCGCTTCCACCGGCTCCACCTACGTTGATCTCAACACTCGGTGGTATCGTAACAGACGTCGTTGTGGAAGCCGAACGAGGTGCCTACATCGTCGAGATGAACGATACAATTGATTGGACTGCGAAGATCACGGACTTGGCCGACAGTTCCAACATCAGTGGTGCAGCAGTCGAATACATTTGGGATTACGGCAACACCAATCAAAGCCTTGGTACAGTCACATCAGGCGCAGACGGCAATGCCACGTTCAGCTACACTCCCTCAGGTATTGCTCCGGGTCACTACGATGTTCTCATCGTCGTTCAGGACGACCTCAGTGCAGCATTGAGTGCAGGTAATACACGACGCTACGGCAATTCCACTCTGATCAACGTCACCGTTCAGGTCAACAGCAACGTTCAGTTCATTTCCGTTCCTTCCACCATCACTGCTGGTGTTCCCTTCAACGTCCTTGGTTCCATACAAGATGCAGACAACAACACACGCCCGTTGATTTCAGCGGTTCGACTCGAAGCCTTCTGGCTGGAAAATCCTGATGAGATTCTTGTCACCAATTTCCCTACTACCAACAACGGCAGCTTCAACATGACAGTGCCCACCGACACCGCAGGAAATGGAACGACTCGTGGTCCGCACATCTTGGTGGTCAGTGTAGTCAACGAATCATCGCCTTTCTACCTTACAGCATCCGCTCAGACGCCCATTCAGGTGATGGGCGTTTCACGGCTGGAGAATTTGGTGCCCCTCAATGCAGTGGTGATCAACCGCGGAAATACCGTCAACATGTCAGCCAAACTTGTCGAGGCATCGGACCTCTTTGCTCCGCTTTCAAGTTACGAAGTGGGTCTTGAATTCCATGAAACATGGCTCACGCCGCAAACGACCGACGGCGAAGGCTATGCCAATTTCTCTTACCAAATCCCCTACGACCACCCGCTGGGGCTTATCGTGGTTCAAATGGTCTTCAACGGTTCATCCGACCTCTTGTCAACCAGCGCTAACCTCACGACGATCACCGTCCGGTCCCTGACTTTCATCGTCATTGACCCAATTGCAGCGAATCCGGTAGCAGGCACGTCCTTCAACATCAGTGGGCAAATCGTTTCGGACAACGGGTCTGGTTTGGTCGAACGTGATAATTCGGTTCTACCCAATGCAAACATTCTGTTCTCATTGAACCGTCAACCCGTTGGCTTTACTGCAACGGGCGGTATTGTTGGCGTGGACGGATATTGGAACGCTACCATCCGTCTTGGCGAAACCTTCGCCGCAGGCAACCACACGGTTGAAGCCACCTACATACCAAGTGTCAATTTCTATGTTGGCTCAGAGAATAACTCCTCCTTTGACTCCCGTGGTTACTCGACCTTGAATTTCATACAACCAACCTTGGACGGTATTGGCCAACCTTCGCTCAATGACCGAACCAATCGTGGTGAAAACGTTTCATTCACCCTCTTGCTTCGTGATAACCAAGGCTCGGCAATCGGCAATCAGAGCATCATCGTCTCCTTGAGCGAAACGCTCCAACTTGCCAACCCCGTCAGCATCACAGTGGTGACCGCTGCAAACGGAACAGCAATAGGTACGTTGACTGTTCCAGCCAACATGTCTGTCGGACCAACCGACCTGTTCGCAGATTATGCGGGTATTTTGGGAACAACTGGAATCATTGGCTCCAATGCAAGCACCACCTTTGTTGTCCTCGGTGCAACCGAAGTCGTCATCAGCGATGCCCCCGATGTCTTGACAGCAGGTGATACGATGTACGTCAACGGAACCTTGCTCGACGACCTTGGTCTGGTTCTGCAAACAGATGGAAACGATGCTTCAGCAATCGTTCACCTCCTCATCGATGGGGTGCCTGTATCGAGCCTCGAGACCAACATCAGTACGGGTGCTTACAACTTTACCTACATTCTACCAGAAGAAACTGCGGCAGGACCTCATGATATCAGGGTTGAATTCCGTGGTGGACGTGAGTGGGTTGACCCCGTCGGTCTGGGCGATATCAACAACCCGGAATACTACCAACCGAGTTTTGCCACGATTGAGTTCAACGTGAGTGTGCCCACCAAGATTCTGCTGATCACCGCCACGGGCGATGCTGACAGAGAGACCACGATGACCATCCAAGGTCGTCTTTTGGACATCGTCGACAACGAATTGCCGAACATGACCATTGAGATTTGGCTTGGCGGCCAATGGCTGACCAATACTACCACGGATGAAAACGGCCTTTTCACAGCCATCCACCCCGTGCCGGCCGACGCACCTCTGGGACCAGTTGCTCTTGAAACACGGTTCACAGGAACTGTTGCCTATCTGCCGAGCAATGCTACGGGACTATGGGAGATTTACAGCCCGGTACTCGTGACCGTTGAGGTGCCGTCTCCTGTTGCCGTGAATGAAACAATCACCATCACGGGTTCAGTCGTTGACAACCAATTGGTTGGCATCGTAGGTCATGAAGTACAACTTATCGTTCAAGGCATTGCCATTACAACGCTTCAAACGGATGCCAACGGTGACTATACCTTTGAGTGGACCGTTCCTGAAATTTTCAACTTCGGTAACAACACCCTCTTTGCAGAGGCCGCCCCTCAAGGCTACTACCGAGCAGGAGATGGGAATGCTACTTTCTTCCTGTCCCACCGCTCTTGGGTCACGCTCCTGTTCGAGGATGGCATTGATGCAACACGTGGTGACACATGGGAGCTCAACGGGCGGCTCTACGACTATGACACGGTTGACCGTGACGGCTTGGTCGGCATGGAATTGACCGTAGCCCTTGACGGAGTCCCCTTGTTTGTGACGACCACTGGCCTTGATGGAATTTGGACTGCAACCGTTCCCGTTACCATGGACCTGAGCCGTGGTGACCACGACCTGTCAGTTGTTTTCCAAGGCACAGAAGCCCATCTGCCGGCTTCTGCAGAGAGCAGCGTGAGAGTTTGGTCCAACCTTTTGATCACACTTGACCCGACTTCCACTTCGATTGTGACACGTTCGGACAATGTCTTCGCACCAATTGCTTACACCGGCTCCATCCAAGAGATTGGAGGCACGGGTGAAGTCTTCGAAGACCTCATCCTCTCCATCGGTAACGGTTCTGACTGCACCAGCGGACGAGAAGGTGCACGTTGTTTCCCGACAAGCATTGTTCAATGGTCCAATGGGAACTTCTCATTGAGTGCTCCTGCGCCGTATTGGCTTGAAGTTGGCTCTCAGTACTTCTTCGTTGATGTAGCACGTAACGACTCGCAATATCTCAACGCAGCCAGCATGAGCCGAGCCGTATTCGTTCAAGTGAATGCAGACGTGACTGTGGATCTCCTCGAAGTGGTCGAGGACGAGCAAGAAGACCTCGGAGTTGACCTTTCGATCATCGCTCAAGATACCAAGAACGGTCTGCCCGGCATTGATGTTGTGGTGTATGTATACGATGAAAACCAATCTCAAATCGCTACGCAAACTCGCCAAACCGACGAGAACGGACAAGTTACCTTTGAATTCAGCGCCGACCCACCCTACGGTGATGCTTCGGTTTGGGGCGAGGTTACCATGGACATTCTCATCAATGACCCACGCCTCTCAACCCAGAGCATCCAAGCCTTTGAATCACTGCGAAGTGAGGGCTTCGCTCCAAGTTATGCCTACGCTGAGGAACAAGCAGATACGCCTTGGTGGTCCTACATCCTCGTCGTCCTCATCGCAGGCCTCATCGCTGGCGGTGTTGTGATGTACCGACGTAAGCAAGCAGCAGATGACCTTCTCAAGGACGCTGCAGAAGTCTTTGCCTACACTGCGGAACTCTTGGCAGCTGGTGATGCAATCCGTGAATCCATCTTCACGTGTTACCAGGACCTCTGTGGTTTACTCCAGCAACGTGGATTCCTTCGCCGTGATTTCGAAACCGTTCGTGAGTTCGAGTTCGCAATTCGTCAGGCGCTTCACGGTGTTTCGGAAGACGCACTAACCGCCTTGGACAACACCTTCGAAATGGCACGCTACAGCCGTGAAGAAATGGGTGCGCAGCATCAAGAAGTTGCGGGACAAGCGCTCACACGAATGAGCAATGAGATTACTCAAATCCAGAAATTCCCACAGCGCTGAATCACCAGCGAAGGTGAAGGCGACCGTCGAGGAAGGTGGCGGTCAGCGTGGTTGATGCTTCTTGGGGCAGAGGAAATTCTTTGACCAAAGGTTCGAATTCACCCTCATTCACGTTGAGTTGAACCAAGGTTGCGTCCTCCGTGGTTTTTGCTTTGAGCATGATCCTTTCCAGTGATGTTCCAAGCAAAGGAATCGATAGTCCGTGAGGGTTCAATCGTCCGTTAAGAGAATTGACCATCCATGCAAGTGCACGTTCGGGTTGAGTTTGAGCGAGATTCGTCTCAGGAAGCATGCCTGCAGTCACCAGGACTTCTGTGTGGCGGTGGCGAACTTCATCGAGGTGTTCTGCAGATACCTCAAATTGTGCATGCAGTTGGGATGGTTCGGAGGTCAGCCCGTCTTGGGCTGCTTCCACTTCGACCAATTCGTCATTTTGCGTTAGGATTTCCAGGTCCTTCCAATCGTCCATGCCGTTTGGAAATGACGAGCCCACATGAACCTTCGGACGTTGCATCTTATTGTTTCTTGATGGAGCCGGGTTGAATTTTAGCGAAGAAACGGCGAGCAAAGCGTGCCGTTGCCTCTGGATTACTCGCTTCGTTCATCCGTAAATCCGATGGGAAACAATGGGCATAAGTTCGTTCATTGACGCGGCGATCAAGCAAGACGATCAGCGCACGGTCCTCAATGGCTCGGATGGGTCGTCCCATGGCTTGGAGGATTGAATTCACCGCTGGTTGAGAGACGGTATAGCGCCAAGCAAGGTTGCGGCCGAATCGTTCCTCAGCATAGGTCTTGAGAGCGGATGAAAGGACGGATGGAGGGGAATTTGGAATCCCGATACAGGCCACGGCATCCAATGCTCCACCGTGATAATCCACGCCTTCTGAGAGTCGTGCTCCAAAGACGCCAGCGAGAAGAATACGGCGACCTGCTCGTTTTTCTTCAAGGAGGGTCTCAACAACCTGGTCGAGGTCCTGCTTTGACCATTCACGATTCTCCACCATCATTCGTACTCCGGAGAAATGAGCTTCCCCCACGACATCGTTGAGCATCGCGTAGGACGGAGCAAACACGGCGACATTGCCTGGTGTTGCATCGATGAGGGACTGGATGTGAGAGCGGATATTGCGTGTATTTGTTTCACCTCGTTCGGTATACTTGGTGGTGACGTCGGTCGCGACCAAAACCGGGCGTCGCATCGCTGCGAACGGTGACTCATAGGCAACCGCCGTCGTAGTTTTCTTTGGAAGTCCAAGCATCTCCGCATACATGGTGGGCGGGTAGAGCGTTCCCGACATCAAGATGGCACCAGCCGATTGTGAGAAGACCGGTTGGGCGACCAAGCCCGGGTCGAGCAGATGAGTGGTGATACGTCCGTCCTTGCCCTTGGTGTCGTAGACCATGGTCAGAGCACTGCTTGAGCCGAAGCGAATCAGGCAATCCAGAATTTCAGCCACTTTGTGGGCGTTCGGCTCCATTGGATTGCCATCATCACCAGCGTCCATGTCGACGTCAACACTCGACAAAATGTCTCGAAGTTGGTGAATTCTGACAGCGGGGTCCACGGGTGGATGTTTGCTCGTCACAGCCTCTTGGAGTTGCATTTGCCCGACCTTTCCTTCAACAATATCACATGATCCATGGAGGACATTGAGGAGGTCATCAACTCCGACTTCAGCCTCTTCCTTCCCGCGTTCGAGTCCATTGCGAAGGTTGCTAAATAATTGGGTAAATCCGTTACGAGATGTTCGTATGACGTCAAAGGCCCACTGAACCAAACCGTGGGTCATCTCTAGGGCCTCCCCACCTGGCATCCTCATGCTCTGAGCGAGTGTTCCACCGAATTCCTCAAGTTCCATCCAGGTATTTCTGATCATGGTCTGCGTCAACCGTTTCTCGAGCGTCATCCGAATTCGGTCGGGAAGATTGTGGGCTTCGTCCACGATAATGATAATGTCTTCAAGTTCCAAATCCATGGCCTTAAGACTTGATTGGCGAACCCCTTCGTCGAAGAGGTGGTTGTAATCTCCGACGAATACATCTGCTCCACTGACTGCTTCTCTGGCAATTTTCCAAGGACAAGTTTGAGCCTGTTCCCCATTAAATATATGAGAACGAGTAAGAGATACCAATTCGTCCACGTGCAATGGGGCAGCCAAAATTTTCTCTTTCAGGCCGGGCGCTGCAGTCATCCAGGGCCGGCACGAACGGGATTTTCTCGCTTGACTGCACAACAATGAGAAGACCAATGGCGATTCTTTGGCAAAGGGTTGGACGCACATGCCCGCCTGACCAACCATGTCAACCAAGCGAACGGGCATCATGCCCTTACGCATGACATTGATTTGACGCACTGTATCCACTACAATTCTGTGTTGTGTTTGGCGCGAGGTGAGGAAAAAGACGGTTTTCTTTTTGGGCGAATTGCTCGCAACTTCAAGAGCTGCTGCCAGTGATGCTGCTGTTTTGCCGATTCCAGTAGGTGCTGCTGCGAGATGGTAACCTTCTCGATTGAGGGATACAATGGCGTCTTGAATCATCTCAAGTTGGCCAGGTCTTGGTTCTTCATGAGCGAGAAAGGGCATCGGTGATGAAACCGAGGTCGCTTCTTCGCTCTTCATACACCCCATCCTAAGGCGACCCTCCTAAAGGATTGGGATGTTGAACAATGTTACACAGGTTGTGAATCAATGTGCCCAACTATGTGGGGGATGGGCACGGGGTACCACTCGCTTAGCAAGCTGGATTGGAATCTGAGCCCCCCTGGCCGTCATCCAGAGGGGCGTGTGGGGGTGTTTGGTTTTGGGAACCATGGCCATGACGTGCATGACGGGCACGTCGACACAGTGAGGCTAAGCCATGCAAGGTTGACCGATCTTGCTTGGCCGAAAAGGCGGCATCACTCAGGTTAAATCCAAAGTTTTGCCAATTCATCCCATCCCCTCCGTTCTCTCACCATTATTCTTGGTATTCACTGCGTCGTATCGTCGCTTCTCTGGACGCCTCCAGAGCAGCATCGAGTCGTGTACTGATTGGATCCAAGGATGCTGTTGCCTTGGTAATGTAGAGTTTGAGCCCTTCTTGAGCGGCAAGTTCAGGTGTTACACCTTGTAATTCGTAGAGTTTAGCGAGTTGCGACTGATCGTATCGGCCAATCGGTATGCGCACGGTACTCATGTCCTGGAGCAAGGGTTGGTTGTGAAGGTATTCTTGGAGCGCCAATCGTATGACGTCTGAACGATTTCGAGTCCCATTCAGTCCCACACGAGCGTCCAGTAGGACAAGGTCCTCCTCATTGATTCTGAGGGACACTGCACTGGTTGGTTGGGTCATTGGGGGTGGCTCCTGTACCATTGGGTAGTCCCTCTAGCCTATAAACATAACTCATATGATGACATATTGAAATCATCTGTCATACAATGGAGGTGGCGACTCTGTGACTCGTTTATGAGCGAAGTTTCAAAGACGAGCGGTCAGTCCTCCCAATCATGTCCCTCCAACCAAGTCGTGGCCTCTACCTTTACATTGAGGTTATGAAAGTCGCCTTCGAGGATGCCATCGTCACTGATGACGAAGCACAAATTCTGCATGTCCTCGCCAGGTGCTTTGGCGTGGCACCCAGTGACACTGCAGAATGCCGCTCCATCGTAGCAGAGGAAGCTCCAAGTCCGTTTACCGAAGAAGATGATTATGATGGCCACCAAATCGGTGACGTCACAACCTATCAATCCGCTTTGATTGCGGCTTTGGACGACGACGTCATTTCTGAGGATGAATGGGCGATGCTCGATCACCTCCGACGTATTATCGGTTTACAAGAAGACCAACATGCGCTGATAGAGGAAGCCATCCGTGCCATGGGTGAACATGATGCACAAGGTCGTCGAAGAATTGAACGGCTTGACCGTTTTCTCACCGTTTGTCCGTTCAATTGAGTGGTGACGAACACCTTTCTGAACCCCCTTTTTTGTAGGAGTAATGGGACAACCATTAGAAAGGGTCCGCGTAAGGGCGGGTCAATACACAGCGTGTATCAGAAGGTATACTTATGAGCCCGAGCGACGCCATATATTCGAAAGTTGTAGCCAGAGACCCCGACCAACCAGAATTTCACCAAGCAGTGAAAGAAGTTCTTGAATCCCTTGAGCCGGTTCTTGAAGCGAACCCTGAATACATCTCCGTCGTTGAACGCGTTGTAGAGCCAGAACGCTTGATTCATTTCCGTGTTCCTTGGGTTGACGATTCAGGAGTCATCCAAGTCAATCGTGGTTTCAGAATTCAATTCAACGGAGCGATTGGCCCCTACAAAGGTGGTCTACGATTCCACCCAAGTGTCAACGCCTCAATTTTGAAATTCCTTGCCTTTGAGCAAATTTTCAAGAATTCCCTGACCGGTTTGCCGATGGGTGGCGGAAAAGGTGGTTCTGACTTTAACCCCAAGGGCAAGTCTGATGGCGAAGTAATGCGTTTCTGCCAATCCTTCATGATGGAATTGTGGCGCCACATTGGCCAAGATTGCGACGTACCTGCCGGCGATATCGGTGTTGGTGGTCGAGAAATTGGTTACATGTTCGGTATGTACAAGCGTTTGCAAAATGAATTCCAAGGCGGTGTCCTGACTGGAAAAGGCCGTGCATACGGTGGCTCTCTCATTCGTCCTGAAGCAACTGGCTATGGTTTGGTCTACTTTGCTCGTGAGATGCTTGGTACCAAAGGAAAATCCTTCGAGGGTGCTCGTGTGTCCATTTCTGGATCAGGAAACGTTGCACAATTTGCGTGTGAGAAAGTGTTGGACCTTGGTGGCGTCCCCGTGACCATGTCGGACTCCTCCGGTTGGATTCACGACTCAGAGGGAATTGACCGAGCAAAGCTTGCCTGGATCATGGACCTCAAAAATAACCGTCGTGGACGTATTTCAGAATACGTTGCTGAGTACCCATCAGCCACCTTCACTGCAAGCGAACCAGAACCATCTCTCAATGGGCTTTGGGGCGTCGATGTTGATGTTGCCCTCCCTTGTGCAACTCAAAACGAATTGAACGGTGAAGAAGCAAAACTTCTCGTCGCCAACAACGTGATTGCAGTGGGCGAAGGTGCGAACATGCCCTGCACTCCCGAGGCAGTTGAGGTATTCCAAGAAGCAGGAATCCTCTTCGCACCCGGTAAAGCAAGCAACGCTGGTGGTGTCGCAACATCTGGACTTGAAATGTCACAGAACTCACTCCGCCTCTCGTGGACACGTGAAGAAGTCGACCAACGTCTTGAAGGAATCATGGTTGAAATTCACAGAAATGCAGCTGAGACCGCCAAGAAATACGGTCGTGAAGGCGATTATGTATTCGGAGCGAATGTGGCAGGTTTCCTCAAGGTTGCCGAAGCCATGATGGCTCAAGGCGTCGTTTGATTGGATTCATTCACACCTGCCACATCGGTGGCTGTTTCAGTCTCGAACAGGCTTGGCCATGTTCTTGATGGAGCGAAAGATGATCCTCGACAGGACCATCGAGGCCATTAAAAAAAGAAGAGGTGTCCACCAGGGGGCGCTTTCATTGGTCACCAAGAGATAGGTTACAACAAGGATTCCAATGCCATAAACTGCCCGAAAGGCAGAGAACACCAGGAATCCACGCATCAAAGGGTTTGACCATAACCTCGCCCGAAGGGATGGATTCTTGGTCACGCTGCTCACGCTTTAGCCCTGGAAATGTCCGTAGTACTGCTGGGTGTATCGCATGGCGTCTGTAGGGGGATATCCTTGCGCAAGCAAACTGTTGTAGTAATCTCGTGCGGGATCAGGTTGCACTGCTGGACCTGGCTGTGTGGCAACGGGTTGTGCTACTGCTGCGGGTTGTACGACGCTTTGAGCGGGATTGTACTGCGCAGCTGGTTGTGCATAACTCTGAGTGGGTGGCTGACCATACATTCCAGGCTGCGCACTGAAATCGGGCATGGCCACCGGTGCTTCTTGATCCCACTGCTTTACCTCGTCGCCATTGCGACGTCGCATGAGGATGCCAACCAAGGCTAAGACTACAACCAGTCCTACTCCACCGCCAATCAAGACCGTGGAGGAAGCCATCAGACTCTCTTCATCTTGAGGCTCCAAAATCCATCGTGTCGGATCTTTTGGATAGGCATCAGCACCCATGTCCAAGCCCCAATCATCGGTTTCATCAGAATAACCATCCCCGTCTGTGTCATCGCAACCAAGACGGTCCGCCGTCGAGTTTCCGTATGCCAGCGGGCATGCATCAGCACCGTTCTCAAGTGTCCAGGTGCTGTCGGCATCCGAGATGCCATCTCCGTCGCTGTCTACACATCCGAACCGGTCAACCGTGGAGGTGCCGAGGAGGGTTGGACATGCATCCGGATTCTGTCCCTCTGGGTTGTCCCCATAGAAATCAAGGTCTTGGTCGGACCATTGTGTTGGGTCTGCCATGAACGCATCGGCTCCATTGCCGGGGAACCAATTGCGGTCTGGGTCTGGGTCAGAATAACCGTCACCGTCACCGTCTTTGCATCCCAGGCGGTCCTCTGTCGAGGTTCCTGCGAGGAGTGGGCAGGCATCAGCATCAACGCCAGTGGGGTTGTCGCCATATCCGTCACCATCTCCGTCAGCCCATTGCGTCGGCTCGTTGGGGAAGGCGTCCTGAAGGTTGTACCATCCATCACCATCTTGGTCGGGACATCCTGTCATTCCGTTTTGCCATGATGTTCCGGCTTGGGTTGGACATGCATCTTGGGAAAGAATATCCGCACGGTATTCTCCAGGCCATGATGGATTACGGTCGTCCCATGTCTGGTTGCCCCAGTTATCTCCAAAACCATCCTCATCAAAGTCGGACCATTGCGTTGGGTCTTCTCTGAAAGCGTCGCCACCGTCCTCTGCAGACCACATCGAGTCGGTATCTGAGTATCCGTCTCCATCGCTGTCAAGGCAACCCATTCGGTCGAGGGTTGACGTACCAGAAACGGCAGGGCAATCATCAGGGGTGATGCCTTCGGGGTTGTCTCCATAGCCGTCACCGTCAGCATCGCTCCATTGACTGGACTCGTTCACAAAGGCGTCATCAACGTCAGCCCAACCATCTCCATCCTGATCTGGACAAGCATTCTTGCCGCCCAGTGTAGAATTACCTGCCTGATTCGGGCAGTCATCGAAATTATCTGACCATGCATCGCCATCACTGTCAAGGCAACCTTCCTCGCCTAAGGTGGAAGTGCCAACCGTCGTGGGGCAATCGTCACTGACGTCATCAAAGCCGTCACCGTCGTCATCACTGTCCTCGTCTGCATCACGGCATCCATCGCCGTCGACATCGGTTATCGAGTCAGACTGCCATGTCGGGCGAGGGGGTTGGTAGGCTGAACGGGGGCATGAGTCGACATCGTTGGAGATCCCATCATTGTCAATATCACTGTCTTCAGAACTGTCTAGGCAACCATCTCGGTCCCAATCCGATGAATTGGCAGGGTCGTTAAAGTCCTGTGTTGAGGCCCAATTTGCTTGGCCTCCTCGGGGACAATCATCAGGTGAATTATCGGTGATTCCATCGTTGTCGTCATCTGAATCGCAAGCATCGCCTTGACTGTCACCATCGGTATTTCCTTGTCCTGGGTTGACCACATTGGGGCAATTATCACTTACATCAGGGATTCCATCAGCATCACTGTCGGTTTTCTTCGAGGGGTCCATGGCCCAAACAAAGACATCCCAACCACCTGTGCTTGTTACGGTCGTGGTGTCCTTGGTGATGGTGGCTGGACTCGGGCCGGCGAAGGAACCAATCACCGATACGATATCAGATGAATTGACTGCAAGGTCCCATCCAACTTCGAGACTTGTGCTTCCAGTTACATCAAGCCAGGCCCAACCTCCCGAACTGCTGAGCCCTCCAACGAGAACATCAGCGTTGATATTCGCCCAACTGCTGGAGGTTCCAGTAATGGATTTTGTACCTCCACTGAAGGTTCCATCAACGAAGAAGGATGTGAATATGACTTCACCACGAGAAGTGACTTCCATGCCTTCGAGGCCGTCGCCTGCACTTGAACCACCGATTGCAGCCCATTGATTGGAGGGTGTCGAGCCTTCTTTGATGAAAAAGAGGTCAGAGCCACCTTTGTTTGCGGTTATGGACCATCCATTCTTGGCCATGGTCCCCTCAAATGACCCGCCGACGTAGAGATCTCCGTTAGCGTCGAGTGCGAGGTTGGACAAGGTGACGGCTTGATTTGCAATACCGTATCCTGTGATGCTTTGGATGGAGCCGCTGCTTGAGAGTTTGAGTATGAAAGAATCCTGGGTTCCAACGATGTTGTAACTGGTGGTGCCAAAGAGAACATTGTTTTGGGTCAAGCCTGCTACGTGAATGTCCCCGTTTGCATCAATGATGACATCAGTTACTGATTGTGGGCCGATACCTCCACCACTCACCACCCACTTGAGCGCCCCGTTCATGCCGTCGAGTTTGGCGACGAACATTTCTTGATTTGAAACATTGATGATGGTTCCACCAAAATCAGTCTCGCCTGAAAAGTAGCCCGCAACAACGACGTCACCCAGGGTATCCACTGCCATGGCCTGTGGTGAACTGGTATCGGTTGAAGAATTAGCGAGGGTCTGGAAGGCTGTTGCCCACATCCATGTGCCGGTTGGATCGGCTGAAGCAATGAATCCATCAATCACGTTTGTCGAGAGTGTGGTTTGACCAAAACTGACCGGTCCGTACATTGAACCTGCCACATAGGGCATCCCTGCATTCGAGTCCACATCAGAAAGGAAGGTAACACCGCCTTGAGTGTGGTCTGCCCCGATGAGGAAATTCCAGTTGCCGCTGTTGTCTGCTGATGCGAGATAAAATTCATTTCCGTTCGAGAAGGGTGATGTGGATTGGAAGGACTGAGTTCCAAAAGTAATCGATTGGGCTGAAGAATTGAAGTCGCCACCAACAAAATATCCGTTATCAGATGCTTCAATAGAGCCTGAGAATTCATCGTGTGTGCTCGTGCCTCCACTTGAGAGGAATACTTCGGGTGAAGTTGAACGGCCTGATGTCGTCGAAGGCTTCTCATCATCTTGTAATGCTGGAATCGCATCGGGGGCTTGGAAAGTCGCTGTACCGATGAAACTCACGAGGAGGAGCGCGGTCAAAGTCAATGCAGTCGCGTAGGAAGTGCTTCGCATGATTGGTCGCTATCCATCAAAGGCCATCAAGGCTTTGATGCTTCGTTTGAACAGACTCATTCAATGTTTGAATCAAGAGACAACAATTCGCTGTCTCCTGCATCCAAAACGGTGATGGTTGAAACTGAGAAGGGCTTACCACAGGCAATGCCCAATTCACGGTTGACCATGCGGGCACGGTGCATCGTTACTTCGGGGTGGGAAGCTCGTAGAGCATCCAAGTAATCATCAGGGCAATTGGCTGCCACGATGATCATTTTTGCTTCTCCTTCTGCACAAGCATCTTTGGCTTGGCGTTGTCCAAACAACAGATTACCTGTTGCGATTGCGTTTTTCAATTGTCGGCTTAGATCCATATTTATTCCTCCATTCTCCACATGTGTTTCTCATGGTTGGAACATCATTCGGGGATGTAGTACAGTGCTACGCTACCGGTTCCCAAGGAAATGGGTTGACCTACGATGATGTTCTCTGCAACACCAGTCAAGTAATCCTTCTCCCCGATGATACCTGCCTTGAGCAGGTGGTTAACCGTCACTTCGAAGGCTGCACGGGCGAGGATACTGTGCTTGGTACCCGATACACCGTGACGTCCAATAGCACGGACTTCACCTTCAGAGGTCATTACGTCTGAAACCATGAGCAGG
>Ga0222716_10000878_pt1 | contig 25533 bp, 26 predicted proteins | sample C33_13DmetaG_FD_165044 | JGI IMG/M metagenome (GOLD analysis project Ga0222716, IMG submission 165044) | Estuarine water microbial communities from San Francisco Bay, California, United States - C33_13D | ecosystem: Environmental > Aquatic > Marine > Unclassified | place: USA: California... | reverse complement strand
TCAGACTATCGTCCAAGAAAGATATTGGTTTTTTTACTTTACTTTCATGGTCTTTGAGAAATTTCTTAATGTTAAAGTCTTCTTCGATAGCGTCCGCAGCGTCCCACTTTTCTGGCTTTGTGGATGGGATTTGCAACATCACTGTGGACTTTGCACCTGCGTTTTTTGCTTGTGCTTCTACGATCTTTGCGAGCTTTTTCCCTGCTTCATCATTGTCGGGCCACAGGATTAAATCTTTATTTCGCAATGGTGTGAAGTCGAACTTGCTTGCTGTATTTTCAGAAAGCATACCTGCGCCACCAATGGTGCATGTCGCTGTGTAGCCTAGCTCATTGAGAGCGTCCGCGCATTTTTCTCCTTCAACCCAAATTACCTTGTCGGCGCTTACAATGTCGGGTATGTTATATAAGGGTCTAGGATCGGGTATTCCTTGGCCTCCGCTCATGAACTGGCGAAATTGTTTCTTTGGCTTCCCTTTCCCATCTCGAACAATTTCGCCAGTTTCATCCCTTTCAAAGTATTTCCGAACTGTGACAAGCACCTGCCCATTCTCGTCAGTGTAGTCGTACTCTTCTTCAAAAGGTGTGTTGGGTCCAATCTGAGCCTTTACAATCTTTTGTTCGGGTTTTTGAAAACCATTTGTTGCTGTGGTGTTTGTTACCTGAAAATTTTCAGGCTTGTTTAGCTTCACAACATTCTCTGGTGGGAGCGTGATGTTTTTCGAGAGATGATGCGAAAAGTATTCCGCAACCTCTTGGATGGACCAGCCGCGTCCTTCTTTTAGGATTTTGGTAATGCCGCCCACACCATCACCTGACTCAAAGTCTTTGCCTTTTAGAAACCAAGGACTTTTTGTGTCGATGTTAATTCTAAGCGACTGACCTTTTTCTCCGCTTAGTGAGCCAAGCAGGAAATCATTTCCGCGCCTAATGCCGTTTGGGAAGGTTTCAATCAAAGCGCGAAGCTGAACATCTCTTGGAACTTCTTCTGAAATTCTTTGCGCTACTTCCCTTGCATTCTTGCCAAACTGTAAAATATTCATTATCTTGTTCCTACCTGAACCCTTTATACTAAATGTGGGGTGCGCTTTTGATCGGGTTGCACCTCACATTTATTCCTCCCAACAAGTTTCCCGATACTCGCAAAACTTACAGAGGAAAAAATCTTTCGTCTGAGCGATGCGAGGTAGAATGTCACCTGCTTTTGCAGCGGTCAAGATATTTACTGCCCTATCACTAGCCTCCTGCGCAAGTGGTGCATTGTAGGGCACTAGCTCATAATAGATTTCAGACGTGTTTTTATTGACCACTGTGAAGAGCGCAGGGTTCTCCGTTAGGTCCATATACGTCTGGTACAGTGCGATTTGCGTTGCGTAAGTTGGATTTGCTTTAGCCACGCCCATGCGAACAAATGCTTGAAACTTTTTATCGTTAGCAGATTTGTTTTCCCAGAGCGCGGGATAGCCCATAGCCACGGGTCCATCACAAACAACGCCGTCTATGTGTCCACGTATTTCACCATCAGCTATTGCAAATCCAAATTGTTCGCCTTGTTTATCTTCTGTGCGGAGATCAAACCCTGCGTCCTTAATCCACTTGGCGGCATAATCTTCGATGCTATGACCGAACTGAAAAATGCGCAGCGTTCTTGCGCTGAACTCCTTATCGGGATCTATCGGGTAGTTAAGGTAGCGATACTGTATTTTGCGCTGACACTCGTCACCGATACTTGATGCGCCAATATATTTACGGCGTTCACGTTTCTGCTCGCCTGTGACAATTGCATTATCAACGGCTGCTTTAATGTGATCTACGATTGGATCAGCATTAGAAGGGGATTGAAGTAGAGGGCCAAGTGCCTGTTGACTTAAAGTAGGTTTCTTCGAGTTTTCCAATTTCAATCTCCGCTGCTAGATTTTGTGCTTCTTGAATGCCAAATATTAAGGTGTGAACTTGATCTTCTGTTAGGTCAGAAAAGCGGGTGTCCCACCCAAACTTGCCAAGTATGTGCGCCAACTCTTCGATTGGCTTTGGTGCTGATGGTACTGTCAATGCGCCGTCTCCTCCTGTAATCCGAACAATTCTATGACTTCATCTACTTCGTCCGGGTCCGCATCTTTGTTTCTAAATCCAATGTTTAAAACCTCATGCCCTCTTACCATGACAGAGGCTGCTCCAAATATTACTTCCTTGTCGGCTTCTTCTAGATGGTCTTTAATAACTTCATTTGCTCTGTCCTGTATTTGGGAAAAATCATCTGAATTGTTAACCCAACAAATCATCTTGATTTCAGACGTTTCGACAGAACCATTATTCTTCTCTGCAAGCATGAGATACATTTCAAATCTTGGCATCAGGTTTCTCCACAATGCATTTGGCTAAGTCACTAATAAGATTAGTTGCTGCCCTTGTGCTTAACTCTACATGACCGACCTCTTCTCCGTCTACCCACATGTAAACTACTGGACCAGTCTTGCCCTCTCGCACTGTGATTAATTTAATGTGCAAAGATTTTATCCTCTGCTGCATAGAAGGCTTTTTCCAAAGCGTCCTTGTTCCAGAAGAAATTCAAAGCGCATCCTGCTTTATATTTCGTCCATGAAAAGTCCATTGGGCTGATTTGAATGCCTTGGTCTAATAGAAGGCTTCTTTGCTTATCAGTGGCTCTGTTATTGAGCCAACGCTTGCTTTTGTTAGCTGCATCACTGTCCTCAATTTCGCGCAAGAAATCGTCCGCTGCTGACATGGCGTGAACTTTCTCACCAATCGCTACTGTGCGAACGCGACCCTTGTTTTGCTTTACCATTGCAATCCACATATTTTCTTGAAGGTGGCCTACAAATGCAAATCCTTGGAAGCCCATAGCCATCAATGCGTTGCCCTCTTGGAATGGGCTGATCCACATAAATGGAGATAGCTGCATTAAATCGTATTCGGTCATCACAAAGTTTTCGAGTACGTCTTTTTCAACCTTTTCAAAGATGTGACCACAGAATGGGCATTCGCGGGTGTTCGGGGCAACTTCGGCCTCGCACTCTGGGCAGATTTTTGTCGGCGCTTCTCCCCCTTCTGCTTTTTCCCTGCCATCCAAGTTGGCGACATCATCAATACTGCCATGCGTAATTACAGACGTCCCAAAGTCCATGACAATGCAATCAGTTTTGATTGTGTTTGGATACAACTCTGGATCAACGATGCGTAGCCCACGACCAATCATCTGGACCATAGTGCCTTTCTGAGAGCAGGGACGGGTCAGGACGACACATGACACAGGCGGGGCGTCAAACCCCTCTGTAAGCACCGCTACGTTGACCACAACCTGCAAATCACCATGCTCAAGGTCATGGAGCATTTGCGATCTTTCTTCTTTTGGCGTTTCGCCTGTGACGTAATCTGCCTTAATGTCTGCAAGCAGAAACGCCAAGCAAAGATTTTCGGCATGTTTGATTGTTGAACAGAATACAACAGTTTTGCGATCACCTGCCTTGTCCCGCCACTCTCGAACAATTCTATCGTTAATGACTTGGCGGTCCATGATAGCGGCGACCTCTTCCATGTCATATTCTTTTCCGCGCTTTGTGACTTTATTCAGTTGATCATTTACACCTAGATCGACGATAAATGTTTTGGGGCGCACCAGAAAGCCCTCTTGAATTAGAGAGCCGATTTCAATCTGATGTGCGCAGTTGTTAAACACAGAGCGCAATCCTTTGCCATCACCACGGTTGGGCGTGGCTGTAAAGCCCACAATCTCTGCTTTGTCATTGTCTTCAAGCACGGCATCAACCACACGGCGATATGTGGGAGCCGCAGCATGGTGGCCTTCATCAATGACCACCATGTCAAACTTGGGGCGGTGTCTAAGGTTACGCTCGCGTGAAATGGTCTGAACCATTGAGAACACTGCATCCCCGTCCCAATGCTTGACCGTTCCATTGACGATGCTTGTGGTAATGTAGGGGTTCACCTTTTTGAACTTGGATTGGTTTTGCTCAACAAGTTCGTCGCGGTGTTGGACGATAAGAATCTTTTTGCCTTCTTTGTGGCGCTTGCCTACGAGCGCGGAAAGCATGATGGTTTTGCCTGCACCTGTGGGCGCAACGACGAGAGTGTTACCGTGTTTGTCGAGTGCCTTGATAGCATCGTTCACGGCTACCTCTTGGTAGGGACGTAATAACATAAAACACCTGTTCGCTAGAATTGGTGGGGGGTATGCGGCCCTCTGCCCCCCGGTCAGAGGTCTAGCAGGCGCGGAATGGCCTTGCCGCTAGATTATCTGTTAGCCCAAGATGGGATTGCTCCTGACGCTTGTGGTGGCGCTGTGGGTGCCACTTGTTGCATCGACTGTGCAGCCGCTGGGGTCTGCATTACTGGAGCCTGACCACTTGGGATAAATTCCCGCGAATTAGGTGTCAAGGCGGCAACCAAGCGATTGCTATCGCTGTAGCCGTTTGTTCCTTTCTTAATACCAATCTTAGCACAGATTTCCATAGCATTTAAGTCAAAAACACCAGAAATATTTCTGTTTTGCTGTGCCTGTGGCGACATGTCCGCAGGATCAATGTTACGCGCACTTTCGACAATTGATTTCAATGTGCGCAAACCAATCTCTTTGGCCTGCGGGATGCCGCTCTGGCCCATCTTATCACCATCGACAAAGATGCGATCCCAGAACTTACGGCGATCATATTCACCACCAATGATAGTGAACTCAAGCTCCATCCATTTTGCCGCAGATGACATGGACTTCTTGAACCACGGGCCAGAGCCAAACTCTGGAACTTCTGTATCGCCTTGCTTTACAACAATTACGGCGCGGCACACTGTGCCGTTCGGGATTAACGTAAACTCACGGTTTTGTGAATTATCGTCGGCGGGTACATTATTTAAATTTAGCATTATGCTACCTCTTCGCTAGAGTTTTGAGTTGCAGGATCAACGAACGTCAAATCCTTGGAGTCCTCTGGAGAACCACTAGACATCTTTTCCATTAGTTTGCCAAGATGCGGCTCTTCCAAAGTTTCGAGGCGACCACTGCGATCTTTTGCAGGGTATCCCCATTCATTCAATGGCTGACAGACAAATGCACGATACTGACCGTGATCCCCTGACAGGATTGCCATTGTAATTACTTCGTCAACAATCCCGGGCAATTCACGACCAGTTTTGCTGCCTTCGATTTGCAGCGCATATTGCTTGCGCCCATAATCATCTGTGATTTCGTCAAGAATGCCAACAAAAATCACATTCTTTTCGCGGATGTGCTGCAAGTGTGTGAGCCATGACATCATCTCACGTCCATGCATTCCGTAAGCTGCGCGTGTGTCCAGCTTCCCTGACCGCTCAGAGCGCGACTCAGGCTGCTGTAAGCACCACTGAAAGCACAAACGCCCTGCAACAGTAATAGAGTCCACGAAAAGAGTATCGTACCTCTGCCAGATTTCTGCACTGTCTCCAAACATTGAGGCAACATAATCGTAATGCGCCTGAGAGTAAGGCTGATCCTCACTAAGCGCGGGATTAGGTCCGCCCAAGAAACAGGCAAGGTCACGACACTCTGTCCATGTGCGAGGACGAATAACGTCAATCGGGTGTCCTTCGATTGCAGCATCACCCGCCTCAAGGTCCAAGAACAACGTGCTTGCGCTGTTTAATGTTCGGGCGAGTGTGGTTTTACCCACACCACTTTGCCCACATACCACGATCTTGTGGCCTTTCTTTTCAGCGAGACGCTGATCGGCTGTGATAATTTGCAAAGCCATTATGACACCATCCTTTCTTCTTCTAACGTGTATTTTTTCATATAATTTGGAACCATTTCTTTTAGTTTTTTCCTAAAAGATTGATGCACAGACATATGATCACCTTCCCAATCAGAATTTGCAAAGGCATACATCCCTCTCATAAAATTTGTGTTATCAAGGGTCCTGCCACCTGTTTCGATCCCAATGGTTTTTTCCATGATTTGTTTGTGCATGGAAACAAATACATCAGGCCATTTTTTAATGTTTGAATGGCAGATTACATTGTACAATTCACGAGCCTTTTCATGTTCAATTAAACCCAACTCAATCGCCATAACATATGCCGCTCTAAAGGAAGGTGATTTCCAAGGACTTCTTGCACTTTTAGGTGGCTTAATCTCTTGTTCAATTTCAATTAAGAGATTTCCAACTTTAGTATTAATGACCTTATGAACATCTTCATGCGAGGGATCTCTTACAAAAGTTGCAGACCTGAAAAGATAAGCGATTGGACCGCTTACTTGTTTTTCAATGTTAAGGATTTCATGGATAGAACGTGCCTTTCCTTGATCAAGAATTTTAAAAATTTCAAGCTCTCTGACAATTGACACCGCATAAGCAATTTGTTTTCCGGTTTCAATTTGTGCATTTAAACGGTGGTTTCCGTTGATAAGAACCCAAGAGCCATCATATTTAGTAAACACTAACGGCTCTGGGGTTAAGTCCCACCTGCTTAAATTCATCGACCTAACAAATCGCCTATAGTTTTGATTGTTTAAGTCTCTGTTGCCACTGTAATTGAACTCACACAGTTTTTTTGCGTCTTCTGAAGAAAGAAGAGAATTAAAGGTCAACTGCTTACTGTCCAAAGGGCAATCGGTGTTGTGCATTTCTTGCCATTTAAGATCAAGTTTTTCAAAAATATTCATCACTTTGCCTCCTCATACGCTGCCGCCTTTTCTTCGATTGGCGTAAACTGCTTCATGACTTCAAACACGTCTTCTTTGACAGAGTTTCTAAAGTTGTTATGAATCGCCAAGGTTTTCCCTTCGCTGCTATGATGTTCAAACGCAAACATTCCGCGCATGAAATAATCATTGTCCAAAGATTGACCTGTTCTATTGACAGAAATAGAACTTTCCATGACCTGCCGATAAAGCTGCACGAAAACATCAGGCCATTCTTTTAGATCACCATGAGAAAGTGAATCATAAACATCATAAGCATTTTCATAGCTAACGCGATCTGTCATGATTGCCATTACAAACGCAGCTTTGAACGCTGTTTGTTTCCAAATGCTTCCGCTTTTGCGCGGTGGCTTGATTTCATATTCAACTTCAGAAAGCAATTCACCAATTCGACTTCTCAGGACGTTTTCCACATCTTCTGGCATTGGATGTGAAACGAAAGAAGAAGCACGAAGAAGATATTGAATTGGCTGAACAATATTGATGTGCGCCCCAATAATATCTGCGTTGGTTCTTACCTTTCCTTGATCCAAGTATTTATACCTGTCGATGGAATCAACAATTGCAATGGAATAACAATTTGTTGTTCCCGTTTCAATTTGAGCATTTGATCTATGATTGCCATTAATCATAACCCATTCTGTTCCTTGTTTGACAAAGACCAAAGGTTCGGGAGTTAAAACCCAACGATTAAGATTCATTGCCCTGACATATTTGCGAAATGTGGGGCGGTGCAAATCACGATTGCCTTTGTAGTTCATTTCGCTGATTTTCTTCATTTCTTCAGCGGTGATTTCTGCACTAAATAGAATTTGCTTTCGATCAATTGGATCAGAAGCATTCATCATTTCTTGCAGCTTGACGTCTAACTTGCTAGTAAAGTCCATTAGTCTGATTCCTCAATTGTAAAGCCACCGACTTCAACTGTCCGACATGGCTCAAGAAGGTTGCGAATAGCGGGTGGTGCCGCTGTGTATTTACGCTCGTCAACAGCAAGTGTCAGCTTACCGTAATGACGTGCGTCTTCCTCTGGCATTGCCTCTAAGACGCAGCCAAGTTCGTCTTGGTCCCACACGACTTTCTTGCGCACCGTAGCCTTCAGCTTACGATTGCCTGCAACAATATATGTGGTGCCAAAGTCTTTACCGTCTGCGCGTAAAGCATCACGCGCTTGGGTAAAAAATGTATCATGGAGTTGTTGTTCAACGTCTTTCAACTCATCACGCAATTCACTGATAACGTGCTTGAGTTCCTCTCGACGCTCGAACAGTTCACGACTATTCATGTCGATTCCTTTCCGCTTTAAATTACTAGAGCCTTACCTATCCCATATAGCTTGGGACATGTCAACGACTTTTTTTAGATAAAAATATTTCTATGCCGTGAACGGCTTTCATTAATTTCTTTTTCAGTTTAAATTCAGGGGTTTCAACGCCCTTGGCATCTTCGACAACTTCGTACCAGTCGCCGTCTTTGTTTTGCTTTTGGTATCGAAAGTCTGCAACGTAAGCGCAAATCTTCTCGCCGTTGACCGCTATATTATAGCGCACTTGTAGCTCAAGATCCTTGACCTGATCTGCGCGTTCGAGCGACTTGAGGTACATGTAACGCTGTGACTCCCACTTGGAATCAAACTTGATGCCATCAACAGTTACTTTCTTATTACCATACTTGGGTCTTGACCCACGCCGCTTGGGATTATATACAGTAGGAAACGTCATTTATGGGAAAGTCCTCCATGCCGAATCCAGTAAAATACAAATCTGTAGGTGTTTCAATAGATGCTTACGACAAATTAGTAAAAATAGCGGATCATGAAGATCGTGCTATTGGACGCCAGTTGTCGCGCATGATTGATGATGCTTATGACGATGTGCAAGCAAAGGTGGCATCTCGTTATGACAGGCGTCACAACTTGGGTGGCATTGCTTCTGTATTAGAAGATTAAAGCAACCCCGCGCTTCCAAGACCGCCCAGTAGTGTTGCAGCCACTGCTGGGTTTTCTCTTGCGCGTTGACGAATATTAGAAACATCAGAAACAGCAGGTGTTTGTACCGGGGGTATTTCAGGAACCGGAATATTTGTTCGGGTTATAGTTTGAGATGCCGGGCGCTGCTGTCGTTGTGCCATTGAATCAAGGTAAGCTCTGCTTTGTTTTGTCGTCTCCGACACGCCCTCTTCGATAGACTGCGCACTTGTTTGAGCAACAGCAGAAGATAGCGCCTGCGATATAATTCTACCTACAGCTTCTGGCCTAGATACACCTTCACCTGTCATTGCATTTACACGTTTTGATAAGTTTTTATAAAACAATGGACTAGAAAAGACGCGACCAATTATGCTGTAGCGCAACAACTTGCCAAGGTTTTGAACTGGACTTGCCGCAATGTTAGCCGCAACAAGACCACCGCCCTCGACAGTACGGGCATTAAAGTTAAGAACACGACCAAACTTAGCCATTTCGTCTGCCATCTCTTCGCCAAAAACTGCGCCAAGTTTGCCAGAGTCATATTCTTTTATGAGTCTTGTTCCAAAAGCCTTTAGCTGTTTTGGTTCAACTAAGAAGCTCTCACCAAAGTCACCAATGATATGCTCCATATATGTGCCACGCAATTGCTGCATAGCTTCAGGAGAGTTATCATAATACTTCATGATCTTGGTTATTGTGGTTGGCTTTGTTGAGCCATTAACAATCAAATCAGCCGCCTCTTGTGGGCTAAGACCCTCACGACGAAATGCGTTGATTGCTCTGTCACGCGCAAATTCTGACGCTTCCTTTTGAGCTTCTTTAAGATTACGCAACAAGCCAACTGAACTTTCATCTGCGCCAGATGCAATTACACGATCAATTACACTTTGATCAACATTACGAAGACTTACAGAATCAATCTCATTGGCGAGCTTTCGAATTGCATTTGCTTGTTGCCCGAACAATTGATCTAATGTTGTGCCTAATGCTTTAACATCTTTATTAAATGCAGACGCGCTAAACTTATCAGGACGTGCTGAGTTTACAGACTTCTCTAATGAATTTCTCAGCCATTGTGATGCCATACGTTGACGAAAAGTCTCAAAAGAACCTCTTCCTCCAAACTCATCAAACAAAGTTTTAGCAGCGATCAAATACCTTGGCTTGTTTGGCTTTACGAGTTTGAAGACAGTTTCTTCAACGTTCGGAACTACACCATTTTTAAGTTCTTCCCGAATGGCACGAATAGATGCAGCAGATCCTACTTCATCAAAGTATCTCATGCCTTTTTCGTAAAACTCACGCGCACCGCGCAAATCAGATGCAGCATCAGAAATTTGCCTTAATGCTGCACCATCAATGTTTCTACCCGAATTAGCAGCAAATGATGCAATAGCTTTTGGATCTGTCAGAAGTTCTAATCTGCGGTCCAAAGCATCAAGAAAAACACGACCTTCGCGTTGAATTGTTTGAGAGCGAGCATTTTTCCTAAGTAAATCGGTTAAACTTTTGCGAGCGTTATAAAGCTCAGAAAAAGAAGATTTTTTGCCTAACAAGCCTATACGCTCAAGCATTGATTCCATAGTCCCGCCAGTTGTCCCTGCTTGAGTGGGTCTATAGCTCTTTCTCATATCTCGTGCTTTTTTTGCAATGTCTGCTGTTGGGATGAACCTAGAGTCTCCAATTGGTGATTCCATTGCACGATTGATGCGGGTCCATTTTGCCTGCGCTATGTTGTCAAAGTTTTCATAGGCGGCACGAAATGCACCATACAAATCTTGATCAAGTTGCAAATCCTTGGTCGCTGCACGGCCCAAATCATCAGCAGTGCTTTCCATGCCACGAAGTATGGCAACACCTGCATTATCAACAGCGCGGCCCAAAGTTTCATCGCCTTGCTGCACAGCCGCTATAATTGTTCGGCCTAGAGCATCTGGGTCACTGGTTCCCGCTCTTGCACGAAGATCATCTAACGCGGTTTGAATTGCTTCATTGTTTGAGCGAGTACGTGCAGAGCCTTTAAATATCTGCTCCTCTGTAGCAACAGCCCGAGCAATAAGAGCAGGAGCGCCAACAAGACCCGGCGCTGGAGCAACGCCCATTTCTAAGCTCTCTTTAATTGTTTTTGCTTGATCTTGCGTTAGTCTCTGTGGTCCTAAACCGCGCCCTACAACTCCAAAAGACTTACCGATAAGGCCAACTATACCTTCACCCGCAGCAGCTATACCAGCTTCTATAGCAGTGTCTCTGGCTATTTCTGCCGCAGATTGCCTTGATATACCCATAGCGGCTTCAATGCCTTCTTCAAGCAAATTACCACCGCCACCCCCTACTGCGGCACCAATTACAGCACCCAAAATTGGAATAGGTATTACAGCTTGACCACCAATCGCACCTGCGATTGCACCCCCGACTTCAGGTCCCATGCCTGCTAAATCCGCTAGATCAGCGCGACTAAAGCCTGATTCATCAATCAGAACATTCTTGTCTGTTTCTACACCAAACTTCGCTGCACCAGATGGCGTCAAAGCAAGACGACCACGATTGTCTCTTATGTAATCTTCTGGCTTTAATCCCTTCATTGCAAGAGCAGCTTCTTCTTCTTCCGCATCATCAGCTAAACTCAAGGCACGGCGCAGTCCAAGGTCTTTAATACCCGTTTCAACGTCAAACTGAGGATCAAAACCTTTTTGTTTTTTATCAAAATCAGAAATTATTTCTTGAGGCAAATAAGCACGAGGATTTGCAATGACTTTATCAATTTCCATGCGTTCGCCAATTGTAGGGGCATCGCCAGTAATTTTAAAGTCAATTGGTCCGTATTTTGTGTTGACCGATACTTGACCCATATTAACCCCCTGTTAAATCAATAACGGTGCGACCATCAGCTAGAGATGGTTGTTTTTTCGAACCGCCATACCCCATGCTTGTTGCAAGAGCCTCTTGAGCTTTTTGAAAACTATTATCATTAACATAATAATAAGAATCAGCCAAATCATTAATAAATGGTGTAAGCGCAGTTGCCTTGGCTTCAAAAATACCACGAACTTGATCAACACGATTGAGAGCATCTTGTGGGTTTCCAAAGATGTCCATCTTACCCATCAAACGCTCCATGTTCTGAATGTCCACATTTGAAATACCGTTGCCAGTTTCTTGTGTCAGGAAGCGTTTAAACTCCGCAATTAAAGAATCACGCAACGCCTGAGCTTGTTGCGCGGGTGATACACCAGATTCTCCAAAAGTAACTTTTGCATCCTTTAAGCCAATTCCAACAAGAAAAGTATTAAATTGGTCTGCAACAAGTTTAATAGCTGGTGATCCAGATGATTGTACTTCTAAAATGGCATCTTCAATTTTACCAAGCTCGCTCATGGCAACTTGCGTTGTTCTGTATGCATTTCCAACAGTACGCGCCGTAAACTCTGGACGAGAAAAAACACTTTTACCACCAGAGGTTCCTACCAAAATTTCAAGACCCGGAATAATTTCTAAATCTTTGGAGTCTGAAATTTCTTTGCCTTCAAGATTTTTAAGAAAAACTTCTTGTTGAAAATCTATCCATTTTAACTGAGCTTCTTTTGCTGCCAATCTTTGCTCTTTTGCAAGTGCAGCCCGAGCGTTTTCATCATTTTCAATTTGTTGCAGTGCATATTTACCAGCAGCAAGTTTTGCAGCAGAAGCTCTTTCTTCAGCTTTTTCCAAAGCAGGCATTGCAGCCTGTCCAGCCTCACCAACAGATGCAAGCATTTTTCCAACGTTAAATCCACGTCCAGCTTTGTTTTGCATAAGCGCCAAGCCAAACGCCATAAGAGCTTTGCTTTTGTCAACCTTGCCGCTTGCGTCTATACCTGTGGCCTCTTCAAACTCTTTTTTATAACGAGCTAAAGCATCTTCACGAGATTCTTTTGGTAAAGGTGTATCTGATTTTCCAGAAGATTCCATATAATCTTTAAGAGCCGACACGAAAGCATCTTCAACGTTTTCTTGGGAAACTTTACCTATGCCACCAGTTGCAGCAGCATCTTGGTTCATTTTTTGGTTTATTGCACTATCTACAGATCTTTGAGTTTTTAATTTTTGTTTTTGGTTTTCTATAGCTAAATCAGTAATTGCTTCTTGATCTGCATCCATCTTTTTCGACACAGGACCAAGCGCAGCAAGGTCTTTAGCAATGTCATCCATTTGAAATTCAACATCACCAAATTGCTCAGATGCAGCCTTGGGATCAATTTCTGAAGGCATGGCAATATCGCCAAATTCACCCAAAAAAAGTGGATCTTGTTGTTTTGCCGCCTCTGCTTCACGCATTGCCTTTTCTTCAAACAAAAACATAGGCAAAGCGTCTTCGGCTGCGGTTTTACTGCCCTCAGAATAACCCTCCAAAAGCAAAGGTAATGCACGGCGATACGCTTCGTCAGAAAACATTTCCAACGTAGCTGCGTCTTTACTAAACGGACCACCAAGAAACGCTCCTAAGTTACCAGCCAAATCGGTAACACCACCCATGATCCCGTATCCACCCGCAGAAACCCCACCAAGCAAACGATCTACAAGATTTTCTCCAAACCCTGTTACTTGACCTGTTGAGCGTTCAGCCTCACGCCGTGCAGCAGCAATGCGTTCATCTAAGGATAGTGGACCAGAAGTATCAGTCATTTAATTCCCCTATGCTCTTTGCTGACTAAGGCCCTGAAGACCCGCATAAGCCCCTACGCCCGATATGAACGGATTTGGCGCTGACGATGGCTGTTGCGTAAATTGACCATACATGGATGCAGATGGCGATCCAGTTAAGAACGTCTGACCATAGCTATATGGCGCAAGTGCTTGCTGTGTTATGTTTAATTGATTTTGACGCAGCATGTCTTGATACTGTTGACCGTATTGACGCTCTTTACCACCTAGCTCATACATAAAGCCAAGATCGGCAGGCTGCATGCCTGCATACACACGACCAATATCAGCAGAAGTTCCAGCTAAAGCACCATAGGCTTTACCTATGTCAGCCTGCGCCCCACCAAGCGCACCATAGGTTTGCCCCAATCCACCCATTAAGCGACCAGCCTCTAAGCTGCGCTTCATTTCATCTTCTTCTGCTTTAACTTGAGCGTCAGCAGCAGATAGCCCCATGCTGCGATACATGTCCGCAGCGGCTGCTTGCCTTTTTTTAGCGGCCTCAAAAGCCTCCATGCTCATTCTTTCTTCCGCGCCAGCTATGCCCGTTTCTAACTGCGCACCAGCCAATCCACGTTTTGCTGCATCTTCATATGCTGAAGACTCAAGAGAAGCACCAGTTGCACCCAACTGACCAGTAAGTCCAGACGCCTGCAAAGCACGTTTGCGAGCCGCTTCATCTGTAGCAATCGCATTTGCCATAGATTTATCAAAGCCTTGAGATAACAAATCAGCAATTGTTCCTTGCTTTGTCTCTTCAATGGCTCGTTCTGTTTCTGCCGCTTGCACACCTGCACGAGATCCGCCAAATGCGCCTGCACCGATTGCTTTTGCTGCACCCTGCTGACGGCGCTGTGCGCCCTCACGATCAATGCGCTTCATCGCAGCATCAATAACTTGCTCTTTGTACGGGTCCATAAAACTTTCAATTCTTGCACCCGGATCGAAGCGCCCCAAACCTTCTTCTGCAAGCTCAAAAGCACGACCAGTGCCGCGCTCAAATGCTTCACGCGCACCAAATTCTCCTAAACCAGTTTCTGCACGTTCCCGCGCTAATGCATAAGGATCTTCTGAGCCAGCAAATTGACCAGTTGAAAGATCAACCTGCTCTTTAGCCTTAGTTAATTCAGTATCGTAAATGTCTTTAGCGCCTACAGAACCTCTGCCTTCTTGCAAATAAGTTTTTGCATCTGGCATGTAATCTGTAAGAGCTTTGCCTATAGTGGTTTCACCAGTCCCTATAGCAGATTTAGCTTCTGGTAAAAATTTAGCAATTCCTTCGGCATCCTGAAAGTAAGGAAGATACCTGTCCATAAATTCTTGACGTTGCTCTGGGGTGGCAAACGTGCCTGCTACAGCATCCTGAAGGGGGCTGGTAGCTTGAACATAATCGGGAATGTTAAAAAGCTCAGGATCATCAATTAAACCACCTTGCAGGACACCCGAGGCATCAGGCGTCCCAAAAATTCGCATAAGCAGGGCTTCATCAATGTCTTGTATATACTGCGGCCTAGCTTGAATCTGTGTAACCGTATCTGACATCAGGCCATCCTCTCTAGGTTATCCATTACGCCGTACATTCGCTGAATACCCTTATTCAAGTTTCCGTTTCCCGCGCCTTTTACTGCATCACGAGTCATAACAAACTCTCCCGCTGTCAGCATAGCAGGAACGTCATCTTTTTTTCCAGAACCTTCTTCTGGCATTATACCACCATTGCGCCTTGGAAAGTAAGCAGGCCCACCTTTGTTTGCGTACATTGCCCTTAGCTCACTCGCTGTTCCACTAGGGCGATTAACTTTCTTGAAGCGTATTGGGCCTTGACCGAATGGTCGATTAAAACGCTCCATCATGCCGTATGGATCAGGATCTTCTTCTTCAGTAAATAAAGAATCTAGCAACTGAGAGCCAAGACCGAACGCCAAAGCCTCTCCTGCTTTGGTATTTAAGATGCGCCCAATTCCCTTTTGAGGATTGGTGTTAAAAAGCTCTCCTAAACCTAAAAGACCCTCTGCTCTTTTAGGTCCACCACTTAAAGCTGACCTTATTGCGGGGTCCGCAAGAGCCGCTCCCGTAGTTGCGCCGCCTGTAGCTTTTGTTACTCCTAGCAACGCATCAAGAGAATCCATACCTGTGCCTGCGCCACTAATTGCGCCAAGCCCACCGCCTATCGCACCGCCAATTAGTGCATCGCGCAAAGAGGGTTTTTTGCCACGAATGGCTTGTACTGCAAGGTTTCCAAGAGCGCCTTGAACCATTGGATTGCTAAGAAGGCCACCCCCGCCACCGCCAAACAATGCTCCAATAATTTTGTCAAAGAAAAACTCTCGCTCTCCAGTAACTGGGTTTATGCTGTTTTGGCCTGAACCCACCACATAACGTTTTGGATCTGCGCCTACATCTCTAAATGCTGTGCCTAAACCGCGAGCCACTTGAGGGCTGTTTCGCAAAACCTCTTTAGGCACAACCATCTCACCCGGAGTAACGTGCGCCATCATTGTATCGCCGCCTCTTCCGTACCTTGCCATGTTTTGCATCATATAAACCTCGTGACCACTGCCATTAAGTTACCAAATGTTTGTATAAAATACTAGAGTGTCGATCCAGAAATAGCTTCCGGGGCCGTAACCCGAATATTTGTACTTCTTTTTTCACTTCCCGTCCACGGGTTGCCACAATCTGGACAGTTGCCATCTGGATATGATGCGATCTCAGCAGGAGTATCGACCTCGTTAGGACAAGACGCACAACTAACTGTATCTGTGCTACTAGAAGGTTTCCAAGTAGAGCCATCTGGCATTGTAAGAATTGTATCACTCATGATGTTGTCACCGTTACTGTACCAACGCCGCCAGTTCCTGCGGAACCACGAACGTGTGGTGTGTTTGCTTCTGTTACTTTCAAATAGCCACCGTGATTAAACACGGCACCGACTTCTAAACCACTATCATCTGTCTGCAAATCTGTAAAAACAGTAAATGTATTACGGCCCTCACCGGGATTTTGCATGTTTAATAGATAGGTGGAATATGCACGTACAACTTCTGCAAAATATCTTTGCTCATAATCTGCTGGGGGAACAGGAAAAAACGGAAGATTTAAGTTTCTAGACACTACCTTCTCCCATCAGGTCTTACATCAACTCTGGGAGAACCAAGCCTCCATGTAACACCTTCATCGTCGCTTTCAATTCTAAAAGCAAAAGATCTCCCTCTAAGCCGAACAAATATCTGATCTGTAAATTGCTCAACGGGAACTGATGCAGTTTTTGTTACTGAATTTGCATCTGATGATAGATAATCGCCCCCCGGAAAGTTTCTTACCTTTAGAGTCATTGTGGCACTAGGACTGGAACTTGTAGAGTTTCTAAACGTCACATCTGGTATCATACGGCGCATAAACATAAATTGTTCGCCTTCTCCAAGATCCATTTGGCTAGATTCAATATATGCGCTAATTGGGCTTGCAGGACTGGTGCTACCATCGTCAAAGCCGATTTCATGATAATATAAATAATGATCAGGAGATGCGGCAATAGGATCAGCATTTACTCCACGATCAAGCCAACATGTACGCTCCAAAGTACCGTAATACCATATTTGTTGACCATAATTGTAAGTTACATAGCGATCATTTTCGTTACTTGAGGCAGATGGATAGAACCATGTTACCTCTGAAAACGCGGTATTAGTTGACGCTGTTATTTTTTCTGACTGCGCAATGTTGATGTTGGTGAAAACGTAATCACGCACAGAACAAGGCAAACGCTGTATTGCACCATTATACACATAAAACTCTTCTGCACCCATCCAAAACACATTGTCTTCAACTGGAATTGCAGCAAGAGGACTCGCAATAGTTATGTTTGTGGATATTTCGTTGATACCAAAGGTAAATGGTGGCCCAAGATATTGCATTGCGTGAAGAGAAACATCAGTAAATACAAGAATTTGTTGCCTTGTTTCTACCGCTGTAATAATTTGAGATCCTGACCCTATGCGCAAATCACCTGCTGTGTTGGTTACAAGAGATTGCCACTCTGTAACAACCTCTTGATCAGAGAAACGAATTAGCAATGGGTCTTGAACACCCGGATTTATTTCAGAATCACAACCAAAAGCAATAACATGACGATCACGATCAGATACAATAACCTGCTTTGCGATAGTTGGAACTTTATTTGCTCCAGCTAGTTCAGATAGTTTTTGTGCTCTAGCTGCGAAACCGCTTGTTTTATCCCAATAATAAATATCGCCATCACGAACGTTAATGATGAGATCTTCACCAAAATTGTCATGCGACCAAATACGCAACGTTTGGCCTGAAACAGTTAAAGATGAACTAGATCCCCATGTGCCTCGACTCCATGTTCCAGACCCCCAGCCAGTCCCAAGAAGCGTAGAATTAATTCCAGTATTAATTTGATAAGCACCAACAGTAGAAGATCCACCATTACCTGAATCGGATGTTGTAGCAAATACATATGTAGGATTTAAACCAGAAGTCGTAGTAATCTCTGCTATAGTAGAAACAGTACGCGCTTCAACTTGATAGCTGTTAGAATCTATGATTACTGTAATTTGATATTCTTGGTCTAACACCGCAGCAGTAACGTTACCACCTAATGCAGTAGAACCGCTAAACGTAACAAAATCATCTTCTAGCGCACCATGATCTGCGTCTGTCACAATCAAAGTAGCACATAAAACTGCATCACCAGAAGTATGAGATGCAGCTACTGTGCTATTTACACCTCTTACACAGCCTGTTAAATCATTTCCTGATTTTAAAGCATAAGTAATAATCTCACTGTTTATCTTAATTCTGCCCGAATCAGGAAATCCAGTTCCAGATGTTAAGCTAATTGTTGTATCTGCCGCAGTGATGTTTGCGCTCAATGTATTTGCGCTTGCAGAAAAAGTTACATCTCCTGCTGCTGTTGTAACGCGGATAGGCGTAATATCATTATAACCACCACCTTCTTCAATATAATATTTGAGATGAGTACCAACGCCTATATAGCTTGATCCATCCAAAGCAACCCAAGGATGCAATGCGCGACAAGTCCCTAAAAATGTGGTGGATGATAACTTTAACCAACCTCCAATTTTTTCTGGAAAACCAAAGCGAAAGCGAACCTTATCAATATCAAACCAACCACCTTCATTCGCATATGAAGTAGTTTCCCTATTAACGCCGGGGCGAAACTGTAGCTTGGTAAATGGCATCAGCAAACTCCTACTAAGGCGATTATACACAAAAACTCAATTTACGCCACTATCGTAACGCTAACAATTGTTCGAGTTATTCTTTTTTAAAAAATAACCCGAACAATTTACTCTCTTATTTCAAAGTGAGGTCCATCTATAAATGGACGCCTGCCTTGAGATCGACGCAAATCAATGTAAGCGTTCATAGCCTCCTCCATCGTGCCTTCCCATTTGCGGATGTCATCTATATGCCACGCGGCACCCCACCGAATAGGCACACCAACAATAATTGCAGCTTCTTTGATTGCATCCGCAAGATCATCGTACAGATTGAGTTCCCAAGACGCCCTAGAATTTACGAAGGCCATAACGTCGATTGCCTTGCCCTCAAGATGAAGGCTTTTCATAGTCTTGCTTGCGCCCTTTGCGACAAGTTCTTTTTGCTCATCTAAAGTTCTCAAGCCTTGAATTACACCAAAGTCAGTTTTGGTTAACGTAATAGCATGTTTCGCCACTGCTTGTAGGCGTTCATCTACGCCTTCAAGCCTATCAAGGCTGCGTCTACTTAATTTAAAAGTCATGATTTCACCTTCATGTATTTTGATAAAGCCCTGTTTCCAAACCAAAAACTCATGATAGCCGCAAACAACGCAGAAGTTTCACTATCCCAAAGAATAGATAAAGACTTACCTAAGTCATGCCCTGTTTCCATTAAGGCAAACAAAGCGGTCACTTTGATGGCAACGAAAAGCCCAAAAAAACAATAAGTAATGACAGGACGGACAGAGCCTCGAAGTGCATTGATAAAACCTCCCGCATCCATACTATCATGTTTATACAACCCTTCCGCTTCTTTGATGTCCGCTTCCTTGTCCATCATATTTAATTTCAGTTCCGCACGTTTTGACATCAGGTCCATCTCAACCTGCATTTTCTCCAAATCGTGCTTGTGCTGCTGATTTGCCTTAAAGTAGTTAAGAACCTCTGGTAAAAAAGAAGTTCCAAACCCAAGAAGGCTTCCCAAAAGCGTCATCATTTTTTCTCGCTCCCCAGCCACACGGCTATCGTCCCTGTCATGGCACCACTGACCACTGAAATCATCGCGGATTGCTGCGTTGATAAATCCGGCAAGCTCATTCCCCATTCAATAACGCGGATGTACATGATGGTCATAACTAACATCATGAAACGCGGCATTATCTTCCAAGCAAGAATTTTTTCCATAGCTAAAGTCATTCAGACCTCCATATCTATGATGCTACCTTGCGGCTTTAAGTCGCTATTAGCTTTGCCAAACCTATCATAACTGAGCATTAAATCAAGCTGCTGCCGCTCAAGGGCCTTGGCGAGCTTGTGAGCACGATTGTGTTCTTCCTGCACCTGCTGCTGCGCCTGATGGTTTTCGATGCTCTCCCGGCTTTTCTGTGTTTCTACGGCAAATGGCAGGCTTCCTACGGGATCAAGCATTGGCTAACCACACGAATCCAACAAGAGCACCCACTCCAAGAATAAACACAAATATCCCCGCCACCCACTCTAGGATCCTTTGCTTTATTTCCATCCTTCGAAAGTCATGTTCGCGCTTCTGTTTCCTAATCTCTGCTTCTATCCTCAAAAATTCCTGCCAGTGAGATGGTCCTAATATGGCTGGATGACTAATGAGTTCTCTTAGCTCATCACGCATCCTTTGTGCTTGCTTGCGAGCCAGAAAGACTTCCATAGCTTGTGCCTGTACACCACCGCCTAGTAGCTTGTACCACGGGGGCTTTTCCGCCATTTTTTCGGCCTGATCAATATCAGCCATACAGTTAGCCCATTGCTGTAACTGTTGACCCATATCTTGGAGATCTCGTCCGACTTGGACACCTTTTTTTAAAAAATTATAGGCCGCTTGTGCGCCAGCGATTGCAACCCCTATTTCTATCATGTGTCATGTAACCTCATGGGACACGTATAATAAGGCGAAACCTTATAGGCTTTATCGTACCACATGTAATACGGCCTGTCATAGCCACAATCGTAAACGCAAACCTTATAAAGACCTAATGTAAAAGATTGGCCCCAGAAAACTGCGACCAATAAACACATTTAATCAGGCTTTGTGGGCCACGTAACGCTGTTGGGGAAGCCAGCTTGTGATGGCAAATCCCGTAGTGCTTGACGGTACGTTGTCATTTCCGATGTCAGTGTAACATCTGCCAATGCAAAATAATCTGTTTCTGCCAGTAACTTATTTCTGTTGGTTCTTTGAATTTCGGCCCGTTCATCCATTAAGTCTTGATCTGTTGGGGGTGCATAGCTTGAAAAGTTTTCTTGCAATGTTGCAATAAACTCTAAAGGCATATTGAAGTCTAAAATACTTGATGCGTTCTGTGCATCAAACTCATTGGAAACCAGAGTGGTTGCAATATTTATTACTGCTTGATCGGTACAACCCGCAATCCAAAAATCTATTGTTTGTTGTTTTGACATATTTTAACCCTCTCCTATATACCATAGACCTTTGGTGATCCTATTCCATAAGTATCATCATTTGTTACAATACCAGTAAGCCTATCGGTGTATGTGACATTATCTGTACTACTCGCCACTGTGCAACCTGCTGTAGTGTGCGTCCCCAAAGCGTATGATGGACTAAAGTTTACAAACGTCATTGACTTAACTGATTTGGCTGTTCCAAAATCATAAATCAGAGTGTTACCTCCTTGACTACTTGAACCCGACAGTGTCCACCACATTGTACTCCCGATATCATCATGTGCTTTGTCTCTTGAATAAGTGGTATTATAACCAGCGTAATTGCCTAAAAAACTTGATGGAGAATGATCTGTTCCAGTTGCGTTTCGTCCTGAAAATAAGTGCCACTCTCCAATACCTTCGTCTGCTGTTAATCCAATTCTCCAATATCGTGCGCTTACCGCAGTTACATCTGAAACTGACTTTGTCGCAGCAGCAGAAAATCCTCTACTCACATCTCCTGCCATCACTTCAATCGTCCACGGGGCTGTCCCAGTAAAGTCTTCTGTAGATATGTCTGTACTGGAAGTTGTAAAATTACCCGTGGCTGTTAAAGTGCCGCCGTTATCTGTGATAGTGTAAAAGAAAAGTGGAACAGTATAGCTGGAATAATTACTCACTGTTAAAGTATATGTATTGTCAAATAGAGTTAAAGCACTATTTCCAGAAAGCGTTGGCGTAGTAGCGCCTCCGCCAACACCCGCCGCTTGAATAGCTGCTGCTGTTGTACTGTCGATACTTGCAATACTAGTCAAGCCCTGACTGTCATTTATAACAGTAGTACCGCTTACCTTAATAGCCATCTTCGTGTCCTTTCACTATTAGCTAAGTTTTGATTTTAGTTCATTGATTTGAGATTGTTGATCTTTAACAGCCTCAATCAATACTGCTATAAGGTTTCCATATTTAACCGACTTAATTCCTTCTTTATTTGTGCTCACCAAATCAGGCAGAACCTTTTCCACTTCTTGAGCAATCACACCTATTTCTGACTTACCGCTATTTATCCAATCAAACGCAACCCCGCGCAAGGAGTTTATCGTATCTAACGGATTTGCAAAAGTGCTAATGTTTGTCTTGAGATTTGCATCAGAAGTGGTGTTGAAGTTTACTGCCGTAATATCCGCAGTAGAAACTATATTTTTTGATACGTCTATTTGCTCATCATCGCCATTTAGTTTCATATATTCTTGTGCTGCACTATTGCCATCTTCTTTCACAGAAAAAATAGCTTCGGTGGTTGCTGCTCCAGACGTGGCATCTACAAGTTTGGAAGTAATATTAAAAGATACAACAGTATTACCGCCAGCATCTTTTGTCTGCATATCCAGTAGGGCGGGAAAGTTACCACTAGCCCCAGCCGTTACATCATGTTTTAGTTTAAGAGAAGGGCCAACTAAATTAGCAAGATTGCCTTGAAAAACAAAAGCTCCAGAAGCACCTGAAGTTTCTTCAAACACTAATTGTTCAGCCGCAGCACCGTCGTTGTAGATTGCATAGTCACCACCTGTACCAAGAACAATTTTGGCATTATCTGGAAACTCTAGTGCATCGTCCGACTTATCCCAAACAACATTGTAGTTAGCACCTGTAAAGGTAACGTCACCATCCACAGTCAGCCCATCAGCCGTGACATTGCCAGCTACATCAACGTTGCCAGTTATACCAGCAACAACAGAAAGGGGTTTTCTTGTTTGTATGTTTTCCGAATCACCATCTAGTCTTAAATATTCTTCTGGCGCAGTGTTACCATCTTCTTTTACTGCAAACTGCGCTTCGGAGGTTGATGCCCCAGACGTGGAATCTACAAGTTTGGCAGTAATGGAAAAAGCTGTAAACCCAGTGCCGCCAGCATCGTTTGTAAGCACTTGAAAAGTACCGGGAAAGCTACCACTGCCTCCAGTCGTTACATCATGCTCTATTCTAACAATAGGACCAACTATATTAGCAAGATCGCCTTTAAAATTAAAAATTCCAGAACCATCCCCAGTTTCTTCAAATACTAATTCTTCAGTAGAAGAACCATCGCAGTAGATTGAATAATCACTACCTGTACCAAAAACAGCTTTTGCATTATCTGGAAACTCTAGTGAATCAGCCGACTTATCCCAGACTACGTTATAGTTAGCACCTGTAAAGGTAACATCACCATCGTGGGTAGCACCATCATCGGTCACAGTGCCTGTGACTTCGACGCCGCCTGTTTTCGTCGCAAGTTTTTCTGAACCATAATAAAACAACATGGCTTCTCCAGTAGATCCATCCGCACGAAAATACGAAGCGGTGCCACCAGAACCATCATCACTTAAAATATCAACGTCTTCATCGTTAGCTTGTTGTGCAATACTTAAATTACCACCGTAATTCCAAATACGACTTTCTGTAGAAGCGCCACTATGCTCTATTAACAAGTCAGACCCTGTTCCAAATATCATTCTGGAAGCATCTTGAAAAGTCATTGAATTTGCTGATTTATCAATGACAATATTATTTGTACTGCCTACAAAAGTCACATCATCATTAAATGTAGAGGTGCTAGTAACAGATAAAGTTCCACCAACAGATGCATTTCCAACAATATTTAAAGCATCAAAGTGTGCATTATCAAACACATTTGCCGCTACCGCGCCCGTGCCTGCGCCGTCGAAGAAAACTACCGCTGTCGTTCCCGCAGGAACCTCATAGTCGTTTGATGCATTGTACGTGCCTTGAAATAGCAAAATACTGCGTGAGCCAGATAAACTGTTACGCACATAAACAATTTTTTCCGCGTCATTTGGCGTTAGCTGCACGTAAGCTGTTCCACCCAGATCAGAGCCATCATTGAAGATAACCAAACGATTGCGACCATTAGAAGCAGATCCATCTGATATTGGAAGCGTATTTGGCGAGCCAGAAGTTCCTGTCGATGCCAACGTAACAGTCACCTGACCGTCAAGAGAAGCATCTAAAAGTTCAAGGTTTGTGTTTGTGGTAGAACCCCATGTACCAGACTGTTCGCCTGTAGCTATGAGTTCAATACCGTTATTAGTTGTATATGTACTAGGCATGGTTTTCCCCTATGCTGCTATGTCATCCCAATTTGGAGTTTGAGATGGTGATTCATCACTCCAAGAAGGGGTAGAAGATGGTGTTATTGGAGTATAACTCGGATCTTGATTTGGAACAATAGGACCCCAAACAAGAACCTGTGATGTTTTTCCTGTCCCAGAAACTCCGTCTGGAAACACATTTGATGCTGCCGTGACTGTAACCGATCCCACCTGACTTGTTGCAGAGACACCCGTTACATCAACATCTACAGGAAGAGAAACGACAACTGACCCAACCTGACCTGTACCAGAAACGCCTGTGGCAGAAATATTAGCATCTGCTGTTACAGAAACCGAACTCACACCCCCTGTAGCCTCAAGCCCCGTTACGGAAACATTTGCCTCTGCAACAACTGTTACAGAACCTACTGATCCCGTAGCTGATAATCCCGTGACAGGAACATTTGCTTGAGCGTCAGCAGCGGCTATTCCGACTTCACCAGTTCCAGACAACCCGGTAACTGAGGTATTTGCTTTTGCAATTATAGTTACTGATCCAACAGATCCAGTAGCCTCTAAGCCAGTTACATTTACGACTTCATTTTCATGAACGATTACACTTCCAACTTGTCCTGTAGCTGAAAGACCAGTTACATTTACAACTTCGTTTTCATGAACAATTACATCGCCAACTTGACCCGTGGCTGAAAGACCAGTTACAGAGACATTTGATGCAGCATTTACTGTAACTGAACCAACAGATCCTGTGGCTGATAATCCAGTTGCGGGAACATTGGCTTGAGCATCAACATTAACTGTTCCAATTTGTCCAGTTCCAGATAATCCAGTGACTGAAGTATTCGCTTCCGCGATAACAGTAACTAAGCCAACTGATCCAGTAGATGACAAGCCAGTGACAGAAACATTTGCATCCCCAATAACCGTAACTGACCCAACTTCTCCAGTACCTTCTGAGCCAGTTACATTTACGACTTCATTTTCATGAACAATTACACTGCCAACAGATCCTGTAGCCGATAACCCAGTTGTGGGAACATTAGCTTGAGCATCAACAATAGATGTTCCAATTTGTCCAGTTCCAGACGATCCAGTGACTGAAACATTTGCGCCTGCCGTTATGGTAGCAGACCCAACATTTCCAGTAGCGGATAGCCCTGTAACATTTATTGTTATGCCTTGAGCTACAGACGCACTTCCAACTTCACCAGTGCCAGATATACCTGTGACAGAAACGTTTGATTCTGCATTAGTGGTTACTGATCCAACGCTTCCTGTTGAAGACAATCCTGTAGCAGAAATATTTGCGTCTGCTGTTGTGGTAACAGACCCAACACTTCCTGTTCCAGAAACACCTGTAACTGAAACAGTTTGTGAAATTGATGCGGTTACAGAGCCA
>Ga0222716_10000877_pt1 | contig 25536 bp, 30 predicted proteins | sample C33_13DmetaG_FD_165044 | JGI IMG/M metagenome (GOLD analysis project Ga0222716, IMG submission 165044) | Estuarine water microbial communities from San Francisco Bay, California, United States - C33_13D | ecosystem: Environmental > Aquatic > Marine > Unclassified | place: USA: California... | reverse complement strand
TGAAAAATTAGAAGAATCATTTGGAAATTCGGTAAAATTTTCGTATATTAACGTAGATGAAAACCAAGATGAAGCAGCTAAGTATTCAGTTCGTTCAATTCCAACCGTTGTTATTGAAAAAAACGGAGAATTGGTGGAAAGATTCACAGGTGCACAATCAGAGTTAGCATATAAGAATGCGTTAAACGAAGTTTTATAAAGAATGCCAATACTAAGGGGACAATCTCATCCTTCCGCAAAATTAACGGATGAGCAGGTTTTACAAATAAGAAAACTATGGAAAATGGGACATAGGAATATTCGAGTAATTGCTCGTAATAATAAATGTTCCACAGCCAATATCATTAAGATTGTTAAGAATCAAACTTGGACACATTTAAATGAATTTTGGTCTGGTAGTTTATGAAAGAGAACAAAACATATTGTGATACCTCTAAACTTTCCATTCGTCTTATCACCAAATCAGTAGCGAAAGATATCATTGTAAACAACCATTATAGTGGATTGTGGACAAAGGTATCTTACGCAATTGGTTTATTTACCTCAGATGTAGAAGAACATCCCTTTTTTGATAATATAGAAGATAAACTGATTGGAGTAGCTTGTTATGGAGACCCAATTGGTAGAAGTGCTGGACAATCAATTACTCCTTTATTAGAAAGAACTGAAGTTTTAGAACTAACCCGATTATTCGTTTTCGATGGTTATGGTTCAAATATTGAGAGTTGGTTCTTATCTCAGACTTTTAATTGGTTGAGAGAAAACGCTTCCCACATCAAAGGATTAATATCCTATTCAGACCCCAAAGTTGGACATAATGGAACAATTTACCAAGCAACTAATTGGTTGTATCAAGGTAACAAACTAAGGTTCAACGATAGTTGGGATTTTCGTTGGGAAGAAGATGGTGAATGGCATCACGGAAGAACTTCCTATGTGAAGTTTGGAACGAATGACCCGAAAGAAATCCAAAAGATGATATCAACTCCCTTTTGGATAAAGAAATCACCCAGAAAACACCGATATGTGTACATCTTATCAAAGGGTGGTGAACGAAGAAAGCTAATCAAAACGCTGAAACACCCAACACTCCCTTACCCAAAGGAGAGTGAAGAATTTGTAGATGAAATTCACAAATTAGAACCAATAAATTTGGATATTCAAAAATAATTTTGTATATTTGTATATTAAATAGATTGACTTATGACAGAATCAGAACACATTGAAGAAATTTTGCATGAAGCATCCGCATTTGGACTTCGTACTGAAGTAATGGAGTGGGCTCAAAAGGAGCTTAAAGAAAATCCAAAGATGAGAAAAGTAGATGCATACGAAATTGCTTTCAACGAATGGGTAAAGTAGAAGGAAAGAATTATTGTGATGCTAGTAAGGTAAGTATTGCCCCAATAGCTAAATCTATCGCTAAAGATATGATTATCAAAAAGCATTACACTCATGCTTGGACTGCATGTAGGTATGCTTTAGGTATCTATCACACAATGGATGAGAAAGATATCTTTGGTAATGATAAAAAGTTGGTAGGAGTAGCAGTATATGGTTTCCCAGTAGGTGCAAAAGCATCCACCTCAGTTTGTGAAGGATTATCTAAGGATAATATCTTAGAATTGACTCGTTTATATGTAGATGATGGGTATGGTTCAAACATTGAAAGTTGTGCATTGGGTAAAACCTTCCAATGGTTAAAAGATAACGATACCAACATCAAAGTTCTTCTATCTTACGCTAATAATGGACAAGGACACTTAGGTGGAATTTACAAAGCAACCAATTGGATTTATCAGGGGTTGAATACCGATATTGCGTTGATGCCAAATTGGGGTATTTCTCTATCCAATGACCCATACGATTGGATTCATAGTAGAACTGTGTTTAACAATTGGGGAAGTGGTAACTTAGAACACCTCAAAAGAGAAATCGGAAAAGAGGGATACACCGAATTTTGGAGAAGAGAAGAACCTCCAAAACATAGATACATTCAGATTCTTGCTCAAAACAAAAAAGAGAAAAAGGATTTGATGAAAAGGTTAAAGCATGAGATTCGACCTTATCCAAAAGAGTTAAATGATTATAATACTGAAGTAGTACATCATTTAACCTATCCACCAGAAGAAACTAACGAAATAAACTTTTGGTAAAAAGATTTGGATAATTAAAAAATATTTTGTATATTTGTATTAATGTTTAACAAAGCTGAAGGTGAGGGTATTGAAATCCCCAAAATAACTCAGTATTAATTTTTAAAAATATGGAAATTTCAAATTTTAAAGTTGCTAGGTTTAAGGCAACGGCAGAAACCAAAAATGAGTTGATAGATGTTATTAAAAAATATCAACCACAAGTGAGTAAGTTATTGAAAAATGAACAAATCGGAAAACTCACAATTCACACATCAAGAAAAAATTTATTACAAAATTATCAACTAAATGAGCATGATTCCAAAGATTTAATGGAAGAATATTCGTTGGTTGATTATAGTGGAACACAATTCAGAAATCATGTAATTAATCGTTATATGAATGAATCTGATTCTGGATTAAGAACGCAAGCTAGATTGGTAATCGAAGGTATTATGGGAGTTTGTGTTATTGATTATATTCCATTTGGTTGGTCAAATGGCGATTCTTTAGAAATTGGTTCTACTGATAAAGGTAACTTCCTTAGAGGACATACAATGATTTTCTCTAACGAAGTACAGCCATCTCAATTACAAACTAAAATACCAACTTTAAGATTTACAAAAAGTAAACTTACACAAATTATAGATTCATCAGCTGCATTGAGTACTCCTCAGTTATCGAATTTGCGAAGAGAGTTTCAAAGTAAGTTAGATGATAAGTTTCAATATACTATTAGAGAAGCATTTGATACAATTGGTAGGGGGGATTTAGTAGATGATTATCTAAATTCCGAATGTACCTTAAATATTGTTATTGGTGATGATGACGTTATCATCAAAGAAATGATTGATACAAACAATATCTTTAACCTTTGGGAATCTGTTGTATATGCATATTGTTCTATTTCTAAAGATAGTAAAGAAACTGATTTGGGTAATGTGTTATCCGATATATTTTCAGAAAAAAATAAATCATATACGGATTTCTTAGAGAAAAAATATCTATCGAAAATAAAAAAGAAATTATCTTCTTGTAAAGAGTATTATCTATTACCTGTACTTTTATTGGAGGGATATAAAAACGGATTTGGAACAATAAATTCGGATACAAAAAATAAAATTAAATTTTTAGAATTATGTGAAAAATATGCAGATGTTAACTCCAAAAATTGGATGCAATCTCCGATAGTTGATTTTACATCAAAGTATATTTCTAAAACTCCTTCTTTAAATTTTGATGATTCTATTAAGTTTATTGGTTTGTTGAATGATAGAAGTATAACTAAGGAATTTGATGAGTTTACTAAAGTTGTTCAAAGTTTAGAAACAGCAATAGATAAGCACATTGATGTTGATGAGATAAACAAAGATGGTTATAAGAAAAATGATTTAAGTAAATTTAGATTTACTGGTTCTGCGGCATCTGAAGAAACTTTGTTGTATTTCTTTTCTAAGATATATTATAAGTTATCTAAGAAACAAAGTTTTCACACCAAACATATAACCTTTATTTTGAGTAGAATGAGAAAAACATTAGAATCATCATTCGAAACGAAAAAAGATGGTAGATTATTCCTTACAGAATCATCGATAAAGGATGGTTTGAAAAAGGCAATTACAAATGCTGGTTACAAACATAGAATTGAACTTAGTGATAGTTTATTCGAATCGGCATTTAGTGATTATGATAATGAGTATGGTTCTAAGAGTAAAAATGCTGAATTTAAAAGAAAAGAAGTAGAACTTTTAACTAAATTATGGGAAGAGGCTAAAATTAAAAATACACCAATTCCATTTGTAGTTCCAACTGGTAAACTAAATGATGAGGAGTTTCTACACTTTGATGATATTAGAGATAATTCATTTTCTATGGATTGGTCTCATATTGAATCTGGTGTTGATAAATTTGAAAATGGTTACTTATGGGGTGATATCCAAAGAGGAGTTGGAGCTAGTTCTCAGTACCTATATGATTCCAAATTAGATGCATATACTACAATGGTAGATGTGATGGAAGATTCTAAATTGAATCCTGCTGGTGTGGTACTTTGGAAAATGGTTTTAGATTATTGGAAAGATAACTATAAAGCAGATTTAACTGATTTTTAATCTATGTTTCATATAAAAGGAGAATTTTACAATAAGATTAGTGAGTGGGTAAAATCAAACCCTACTCACTCCTTTTATTTATATTCATCTCAACAAACTGATGCTAATTTTTATGATTTTTGTTCGGCAGTTTTAGATAATGATAAAATACCAGTAATCATTACAAATGTTGGTGGATTCGATAATAAATATCCTTTGAATCTAAGACAAGCTATGAATTTATCCGATGAGGTTAGAGTTTACGAATCGGCTAAAATGGGTATGAATTTAGTATTGGAAACCAAAGCTAAATTGTTTATAAAAACTAACGGAGGTATTTTATGGATACAATAGTAGTTTATATAGAGAATGAAAATAAACATTTCAATTTGGTAAAATCTTTTGAAATGTTAAACATAAATCATCATAGATTGTATGAAGGTGGTGAATGGAATGGTATGTTTGAAAAGTTACAAATCTATGTAGATGGGCTATCTAAATTGGATAATGAATGGGTTATTCTATCGGATTCTCGTGATGTTTTGTTTTATAAAAATATAGATGAAATAAACGAAGTATATAAGACTTATTTTTCAGATAAAGATATAGTTATACAGGGAGAAGATGCAGAAGATGGTGATGTTTACTTCAGAGTAACGAATATGAAACGATATTCTTTTTCAGATACTCTTTACAAATATCCATGTAGTGGATTGATTATGGGTAAACGAAAAGTAATTATAGATTTCTTTAAAGAAATCATAGATAAAGTTCCATCTGAATGGGCAATAGCTGACCAACCAGCGGTTGAATGGGGAATGGCAAATTTAGATTACAATATTTCATTGGATACCGAATGTAGATTATTTCAACAAATGGGAATGGGTGATTATAGTGGTGTAAATTTCAATCTTCATTTTAATAAGAATTTTATAAGAAATACACATACAAATACCGAACCTTGTATCTTTCATGGTGCTGGTGGTACTTTTTTAAATCAGGTTTGGAAAATAATAAATAAAAAATATTAATGCGAGTACTAATAATTCCTAATTACACAAATTTCGGACAGGTAAAAGATATTAACAGAGACTCTTTCCTCCTGGTATTTAAATCATTTTTAGATAATAGTAAAATCGGTAAAGAATGGGAATGGATTCTACCCTATCCAGGTGGTGGAATGCATAATCATCCTGGTATTATAAATACCTTTGAATACCCGAATGTAACGATGTTACAAATGGACCCGTTAGACTGTTTTCCAGCAAAAATGAGAGTTGATTATCCTCACAAATTTTTTGAGAAAGTTATTGAAAAATATGAAGGAAAATTTAATCTCATTTGGAGCCATTTACCTGAGTGGACAAATTTATTTAAGATATCAAGAATCTACAATAAATTACAACCCATAATTGGCTACTGTCATTGGAGCGAAATACCAGAGAATGGTGCTAGAACTGAAAACTCATTTTGGACAAACATTAGAGGTATTTTACAAATGGAAGTTTGTGGTGTAAACTCTGAATATCAAAAAAGTGTTATTCTTAAAAACGCAGCTTTAGATTTCAAACCACATATCGTTGAAAAGTTGGATAAGATTATTCAACCTTGGTATTTAGGATGTGATACAGCTACTCCTTCAAATGGATACGATGATAAAACAATCGTATTCAATCATAGAGAAGGTGTTTATACTGGTTCTAAATGGTTCTTTGAAACTATGGATGAGTTGTGGAAAGAAAGACAGGATTTCAAAGTTTATACTACCTTAAAAGAAATGGGTAAACCTTACACAAAGTATATTGGAGCAGCTGATAGAAAAGTGTACCTAAATCAATTATCCAAAGCACATTTTGGTGTTGGTACTTTCCAAGGTTATTCAGCTTGGAGTATGAGTACAACTGATGGATTTTCAGTAGGTGTACCATATTTATTACCAAATGATTTTTGTTATCCTGAAATGGTAGGTGATGATTATCCACTTCTTTATAATGGTAAGAAGGAATTTAAAGAAATGGTAATAAAGTTATTAGATGGTGATATTCCAAGACCTGATGTAACTCATCTCGCTCAATCTCTGTTATGGGAATCTCAGATTGAGAAATATTGGAATGTGGAAGAAAATTTTATTGGTAACCTAAGAACAAAATTTAACGATTAATGTACCAAAACGCTTACTACCAACGAGAAAAGAATCTCGTTCACATTTGGGATGATAAAAAGGGATACTTCAATTTTCCTTATACTCGATACGCATATGAAAAAGCTGATAGAGGTGAGTTTACAACTCTTTATGGAGATAAAGTAACCAAAATCTACAAATTCACAAAAGATGACCCAAATCTTTTTGAATCAGATGTACCTGAAACTACTAGAGTTTTAGTAGATACTTATACTGATTCAGATATTCCATCGGAGGGACATGTTATTCTTACTTATGATATTGAGTGTGAGATGGAGAGTGGATTGCCTGACCCAGAAAAAGCAGAAAACGAATTAACTTCGATAGCTATGCATGATTCTGCAACAAATCAATATTGGGCATTGGTTGTTGATAAGAAGGGAGATATGGTTGAAAGAAAAACCGATAAGGCAATAGTTTTACCATTTAGAACTGAAGAAGAAATGCTACTCAAATATTTGGAGTTGTATGAGATGATTAATCCAACAATTGTTACTGGTTGGAATATTGATTACTTCGATACACCAATGTTGTACAATAGAATTGTTAGATTATTGGGTAAGAAAGCTGCAAATCGTTTATCACCAATTGGTGAGTGTTTCTGGTCACCATATCGTAAAAGATATTTTATGGCAGGTGTATCTTATTTAGATTACATACATTTGTATAGAATTTATACATATAAAATGTTAGATAACTATCGATTAGATACAGTAGCTAAATTAGAAATTGGTAGAGGTAAAATCGAATATGATGGTAATTTAGATATCCTTTTCGAAACTGATATTGAAAAATTCATTGAGTATAACTTAGTGGATGTTGAGTTGGTAGTTGAAATGGAAAATAAACTTCAATTCGTAGATTTGTGTAAAGGTATATGCCATGCAGGTCACGTAACTTATGAAGATTTTGTTTACTCTTCAAAATATTTAGAGGGAGCTATGTTAACCTATCTGAAAAGAAAAGGTATCGTAGCACCCAACAAACCAGCGGATAGAAGAGAACGAATGGAAGCTCTGAAAGAGAACAAACAAGAGAAGTTCATCGGAGCATATGTAAAAGCACCTATCGTTGGTAAATACGAATGGATTTACGATTTGGATTTAACATCTCTATATCCATCTATTATTATGACTGTAAACATCTCACCTGAAACTAAAATGGGTAAGATTGAAAATTGGGATGCGCAAGATTACATCAAAGATAAAAGAGATAGTTGGATTATAAATGGTGATACTATTACACAAGAAAATCTAAAGTTATTCTTTGAACGAAGTAAGTTCTCAGTTGCATCTAATGGGGTACTTTATAGAACTGATAAAGTTGGTTGTATTCCTGATATTTTGGATTTATGGTTTAGTAAACGTGTTGAATTTAAAAACGAAATGAAAAAATATGGAAAAGCAGGAGATAAAGAAAAATACGCTTTTTACCACAAACGTCAGTTGGTTCAGAAAATTTTACTTAACTCTTTATATGGTGTGCTTGGCCTTCCTGCCTTTAGGTTCTATGATGTTGATAATGCTACCGCTGTTACCACAACGGGACAGACAGTTATTAAATCAACTGCTGATATGGCTAACATCAAATACAATAGGGAGCTTAATACTCCTGATGCTGATTCCAATATATACATTGATACTGATTCTGTATTTTTCTCCGCAGTTCCTTTATTGGATAAACGAATCCCAAATTGGAAAGATAGTGAGCAAGATACTATTGCTGGATATGTAAATGATATTGCAGGTGAAATGCAAGATTATTTAAATGATTTTTACGATATTCTTGCTGAAAAAGTATTCAATGTTGATAAGGATAAACACCGATTTGAGATTAAAAAGGAGTATGTTTCTAAATCAGGTATTTGGATTGCTAAGAAAAGATATGCACAATGGATTATATCAGATAATGGTGTACCTGTTGATAAGTTGGATGTAAAAGGATTGGATGTTGTTCGTTCTTCATATCCAGCCGCATTCCGTAAGTTTATGAGTGAGGTTCTAATCGAAATTCTAAGAGGTGATACTGAAGAACAACTCACTAATAAAATTTACGATTTTAAAAATGCTTTATCTTCTATGAATGTATATGAAATTGCTAAAGCTGGAGCTGTGAAAAACTTATCAAAGTATATGCCAAAGAAAAGAGAACAAACGGCTATGTTCCAATTCCCCTCAGGTACTCCAGCACACGTAAAAGCATCAATAGCATATAATCAATTGTTAAAGCATTTTAAAGTTCAAAATCAATATGAACCAATTAAAGATGGTGATAAGATTAAGTGGGTGTATCTAAAGCAAAACCCATATGGATTGGATGGTGTAGCAATGAATGGTTACAATGACCCAACTCAAATTATGGACATTGTAAATAGTTATATTGATTATGATAAAATCTTCGAAAGAGAACTTCTAAAAAAATTAGAAGATTTCTACGGAGCATTGGATTGGGGTGAAGTTTTATCCTCAACCAAAACAGCTGAGAAATTTTTCTCATTTTAATTTGGATAATTAAAAAATTATTCGTATATTTGTACAACTTAAAAATAAATCTTAAAAGTAAATTATGGAAAAAGTAAAATTCGATGGTTTCATCAATAGATACAATCTCGGTGGAGAGGTTGAATCTGTAATGGTAAAATCTGAAGGTTCTGACCTTTCAGTTAGAATGATTTCAGATGACAAAACTCTTTTAGGAGATGTATCTGTAAGTGGTACTGATTTTCCAAATGGAGAATTTGGTATCTACACAACATCTCAATTGAGAGGATTATTGAGCGTGTTAGATAACACAATCGATGTGGAAGAAGTAACTGGTGCATTAAAGTTCTCAGATAAAGGAACTAAGATGCAGTATATGTTAGCTGCACCATCAGTTATCCCAGCGGTACCTGATTTGAAAGCACTTCCTCCATTTAATGTGGAAATCACATTGAACGATGAGTTTGTAAACAAATTCATCAAATCTAAGGGAGCATTAGCAGATGCTGATACTTTCACATTCACTTGTAAAGATAACAACGGAGAGATTATCTTAGGTTATTCTTCAATCAATTCAAATAGAATTTCTATCTCAGTTGATTGTACTTGTGAAGGTGATGTAGAACCAATCGCATTCTCTGCGAAATACCTAAAAGCTATCCTATTGGCTAATAAAGGTTCAAATGCATCATCATTGAAAATTTCATCACAAGGTTTGGCACATCTAAACTTTGTAGAGGGAGATTATACATCAAATTATTATTTAGTAGAGATTAAGTAATTATGAGTTTTTGGGATACTGAACCAGCAAAGCCGGAATTTGTATTTGAAGATGAGAAAAGAAAGCTCATCGAAAATATGGATTACCTTATGACAATGAGTGTTGAAGAACAAACTCTCTACAAAAAGTGGGTAGAGTTGCAAGAATCTTCTATGCTCAGAGATAAATCCCAAATCGCTACTCTTTATGATACTCAATGGAAACCAAGCGATATTAACAATAAGGAACTAACCATCAAAGAGATTGAAGAGTTAGAACCTTATGTTGAAATTGTGGAGGATTCAACTGAAGCTACAAAGTGGACATATCTTAGAAAGATGATTCACACAATGAGTTGGACAGCTAATCCTGGTAGAAATGTGAAGTTGTTCATTAAAGATAGAAAGAGTGGGAAATTATTAGGTTTAGTATCACTAGCTTCTGATGTTACTTCTATGAAAGTACGAGATGATTACATCGGATGGAATAAAGAAAATAAATTCAAAGAGGGAAAGTTGAACTACACAACTATCGCTTCCACCATCGTTTGTACCCAACCTTTAGGTTACAATTTCTTAGGTGGCAAACTCACCGCAATGATGACTACTGTTCCAGAAGTTAGAGATTATTGGAAAAAGAAGTATGGGCAAACATTGATAGGTGTAGGTACAACTTCCCTTTATGGAATTCATTCTCAATACAATGGTATTCCACATTTCAAAACTTTGGGTGAATCTGCTGGTAAGATTGCAATCAAACCTGATGATGAGTTCTATGACCCTTGGCATCAATGGTTAAAGGAACATCGTTCAGAATGGTATGAAAACGCAATCACCAACGAAAGAATCAGAAATGGTGCTAATATGGGAACTGGTGAAGGTGCTAGTGGACCTGTGAGTGGTATCAAACAAAAGATTCTTTCTCAGATTTTTAAAGAATGTGGTATCAAATCATCTGATTATCATCACGGATTCAAAAGAGGTGTATATCTCGCTATGATGTATGAAAACGGACCTGAGTTCCTCCGTTCAGAAATTGAAGAATCGGAACTCAAAATGAAGAAGAAGTTTGTAGATGGTGTAGATTACATCAACAATTGGTGGAAAAGGCAAGCAATCAAACGATATTCAAAACTACATGATGAAGGTAGATTAAAACCTGAAGATTTATTCTATATCGATGGTATTGGTAAAGATTGGGAAACCTTCAAATCAGAAAGATTAAAAGAAGTAGGTAGATAAAATATAAATTATGGGATTTTTTGAAGAAACTAATAATGAACAAGTAGATAACTCACTTTGGGTAGAATCGTATCGCCCAACTACTTTAGAAAATTATGTGGGTAATGAACACCTTAAATCAAAAGTAGAGGGTTATTTGGAAAGTGGTGATATTCCTCATCTACTTCTATATGGTAGAGCTGGTACGGGTAAAACTACATTAGCTAAACTGATTGTAAAATCGGTGGATTGTGATTATATGGTAATCAACGCATCTGATGAAAATAATGTAGATACAGTTCGTAATAAAGTAAAGAACTTTGCATCTTCAATGGGATTCAAAAAATGGAAAATTGTTATTTTGGATGAGTTTGATTACATGTCTAAGAATGGACAGGCAATCCTTCGTAATTTGATGGAAACTTTTTCACAACATTGTAGATTCATATTGACTTGTAACTATGTGGAGAAGGTGATTGAACCAATTCAAAGTAGATGCCAAACTTTTCAGATTATACCACCAACTAAAAAAGATGTTGCAGTTCAAATTTCAAAGATTCTTAATAATGAAGAAATTAAGTTTGAACCAAAAAATTTAGTACCAATTATTGATAGTGGGTATCCTGATATTAGAAAGATTATCAATACTTGTCAATTAAACTCAATCAAAGGTGAGTTAAAAGTAGATACCCAGAATCTTTTAGAAAATGATTACAAAATGAAAGTTTTGGAAATTCTAAAATCGGATGATGATAAGAGAAACAAATATACTAAAATGAGACAAACTATCATTGATAGTAGAGTTACCGATTTTACTGAATTATTCAGTTTACTATATGAAAAGGTTGATGAATATGCTCCACAAAATACAGCAAATGTAATTATTGCATTATCGGAAGGTGAAAGTAAGCATGTTCATTCAATAGATAAGGAGATTCCAACCGCAGCAACTTTAATTGAAATTTTAAACTTAATATAATGGCAAATATAATTGGTAAAGGTGGTAGTAAACCACAAAAAGCATCAGAACAAAGTACACAACAATCACCAAAAATTGATTTAGGTAAATCAATTCCTGTTGTTTGTGCTCATTGTGGATATGATACATTTGTTGATGGTGCTAAATTTAGAAAAATCTCAAAACTAATCACTGGTACTCCGCAGGATGTAGTTGTACCAATCGAAGTAATGTTATGTGGTAATTGTGGTGAGATTTGTGAAGAACTACTTCCAGAACAAATGAAAGTATTATCAGAAATCGATAGAAGAAACGAAGAAGAGAATGAGTAGTAAACCTAAATCATTATTTGACCATATAAAGGCGGTAACTAATGAACAAAATCCTAAATATTGGGATACATTAGAGGAATCTGACCGTAAGACTTGGTCTAACTATATGATACTTCGTTTTCTTTCAATGAAATACGAATGGGTAGAAACTATTGCAACTGTACAGCCTTATCTACAAGAAGTTCCACCAAAGGCAATGTATTTAGCTATGATTGATTTACTTCCAAAAGGCAGGCACTTTATGAAGTATATGAAAGCTAAAGGTGCTGATAAATACGAAGGTTGGTTAGTAGAGTTGGTAGCAAAACATTATGAGGTATCCAAATTGGAAGCAGAGGATTACCTAAAGATTCTATATGCTAGTAGAACTGGTAAAGAGAGAATCAAACAATTATCAGAGGATTATGGAACTGACCCAAAGATAATTAAGAAATTAAAACTAAATGTGTAATGTCAATCGTTATAGAATCTCACAATGGTATAGAGGTTCTTCGAGATGACCTTTTATCTGGTGGAACTAAATCAGTACTTCTAAAAAACATATTAGATACAGCTTACGATGAGTTTGTTTATCCATCACCTGTTTATGGGGCAGCTCAAATAGCATTATCATCTTATTGTAAATCCATAGGTAAACAAGCAACTATCTTTTGTGCAAAAAGAAAGAAACTACATCCAAATACTCAAAGGTGTTTGGATTTGGGAGCAAAAGTTGTAGAAATACCCTATGGATATCTTCATGTAGTTCAGTATCATGCAAAAAATTATTGTGAAGAGAATGGTTCATATCTATTACCATTTGGGTTTGATACTGAAGAATCAAAAAATTTAATAGCAAATAGAACGAAAGAAATCATATCCCAATTGGGTTATGAACCTGATGAGATATGGTGTGCTTTAGGAAGTGGTGTTTTGATGGAAGGTATCATCAGAGGAACAACCACATCTAAAATTAAAGCAGTTCAAGTTGGTAAAGAATACAATATAGGAATTAGACAATTTGAAGAAGGGTTTAATCGATTAGAGGTATTCAAACACAAACTACCATTTGAAAAGAGTACAAAGTTCAAATCAGATTTTCCATCAACACCAAACTATGATTTAAAAGCATGGGAAATGTGTAATCAAAATAAAGGTAAAGGTAGGATTTTGTTTTGGAATGTTTTCTAAAAAAAGTTTGGATATTCATTAATTTTTTCGTATATTTGTATAACAAATAAAAAAATATGGCAAAAGTAAGTTTTTCACAATATCAATTATACTCAACTTGCCCACGAGCATATAAGTTGAGATATATCGATAAGTTGGGAGAATCATCTGCTAACATTTATACAATCTTCGGAACAGCAATTCACGAAACAATCCAACATTTCCTTTCGGTGATGTATGGTGTTTCGAAAAAACAAGCAATGGAAATTGATACTGATAAGTTGTTGTTAGATTGGATGAGAAAAGAATTTCTCAAAGAGAATGAAAAGTTGACAGAGGGTACAATATGTACTCAGTTAGAGCTAGAAGAGTTCTATGGCGATGGTAGAAGAATCTTAGAATGGTTCAAAAAGAAGATTGATAAGTTTTACACAAAGACTGGATTTGAGTTAGTTGGGATTGAATTACCACTAAATGCTAAAGTAAAAGAAGGCGTTCATTTTATTGGATTTGTTGATATTGTAATGAAAGATTTATCAGATAATTCAATTATCATCATTGATTTGAAAACTTCAACAATGGGATGGAACAAATATCAAAAAGCAGATAAATACAAAAATGCACAAATTGTTCTATACAAAAAATACTATTCCGAACTATTCAATGTTCCATTAGAGAAAATAAAAGTGGAGTATCAGATTATGAGAAGAAAACTCTATGAAGATGCACCATTCCCAATACCTCGAATTTCAAGACACGTTCCAGCAAATGGTAAACCAACTACAAATAGGGTTTACAACGAATTTATGGATTTTGTAAATGAAGTGTTTGATGATGAAGGAAACTTTAATGATTTACCATTTCCAAAGGTGCCGGGAGAACGGAAAAAAAATTGTAAGTTTTGTGAATTCCTTCAAAGAGGAATTTGTGATGGAAAAGTTTAACGGAAAATAAATATCTATATACTTATATATAAATGTATATTGTATAAGATATGAACGCAGAAACTAAACTAACAACTGTAAAGATTATTAAAGGTGTTTATTCTAATTTTAAAAGAGTTTCTTTTGAATCTGATGTAACACTTCAAAAATTAGTAAATAGAACAGTAGAACGATATGTAACCGATGAGGAATTTAGAAAAGAAATGAATGAATATCTAAAACTTCAAGTATCAGGTTCACAATTTTAAAAAAGTTATTGATAATAAGTTATGAGTAAAAAGAAAAAGATTCTTCTTCTTTCAGATGATATGAGGATGAGTAGTGGTATTGCCACTATGAGTAAGGCATTGGTAATGGGAACTGTTGATAAATATGATTGGTTCCAGATAGGTGCAGCAATCAACCATCCAGACAAAGGTAAAGTATTAGATTTATCTGGAGATATTCAGAATAGAACTGGTGTAGAAGATGCTAGTGTTAAGATTCTACCTTGGACTGGATATGGAAACGCTGATTTGTTAAGACAAATTATGAATTCTGAAAAACCTGATGCTATCCTTCACTTTACTGACCCTAGATATTGGACATGGTTATATGATATGGAGCATGAAATTAGAGAACAATGCCCAATCTTATATTACACTATTTGGGATGATTTACCAGACCCATTGTATAATCGAAACTACTACGAAAGTTGTGATTGGTTAGGTGCAATCTCTCGTCAAACTTATGGTATTGTAAGTAGATTGACAGCTCTAACCGATAAACCAACCTATAAACCTCACTCAGATTGGCAAGTATCGTATGTTCCTCATGGTATTGACCCAAATGAATTCAAACCAACTGAAGTACCATCTGAATTCAGAAAACAAATCTTAGCTGGTAACGAATATGATTTTGTATTCTTCTGGTCAAATAGAAACATTCGTAGAAAGCAAGCTTCAGATGTGATTATGGGATTCAAAGAGTTTTGTGATAAAATTGGTAAAGAAAAAGCTAAAAAAGCCGTATTACTAATGCACACAACACCAGTTGACCAAAATGGTACTGATTTACCTAAAGTGGCTGAAACACTTGCTCCTGATTGTAATGTTGTATTCTCAACTAAAAAGTTATCAACTGAACAATTAAATCTTCTTTATAATATAGCTGATTGTACTATCAACATTGCAGGTAACGAAGGGTTTGGATTAACAACTGCTGAATCAGTTATGGCGGGAACTCCAATCATCGTAAATGTTACAGGTGGATTACAAGACCAATGTGGTTTCAAAAAGAAATCAACAAATGAATACTTTACAGCAGAAGATTACAAACAAATTGGTTCACTTCACAAATGGAGAGATTGGGAAGATAAAGTAACTTGGGGTAAATGGGCAACACCTATTTGGAGTAGAGCACAAACACTTACTGGTTCAGTTCCAACACCTTACATTTGGGATGATAAAGTAGATATTATTGAGTTATCTGAAAAAATGGAAAGTGTTTACAATACTTCAAAAGAAACTTTGAAAGAAAATGGTTTGGAAGGTAGAAGAGCATTTATTGAAGATATGGGATTAAGTTCAGAAAATATGTGTCAACAATTGGTAAATGGTATCGAAGGAACTTTTGAAAATTGGAAACCAAGACAAAGATACGAACTATTCAAAATAGCATAAGATGATGTATATTAAAAAATCACAAGATTACTTTGATAGATTCAAAAACAAAGATATCAGAGGATTATCACATATTTATTCTTCAGATGTTCACCTAATCGATTGGGATATTAATATCAAAGGTAGAGAAGAAGTATTAAACGCAAACGCTGGTTTATTTGAGTTAGATTTTACTTTAGATGTACACAATATCACTCATTCTGGCAACAAAACATTCAACGAAATTACAATTACAATTGGTGATATGGTTTTGGAGATTATGGATGTAATCACTTTCAACGAAAATTACCAAATAGAAAATATTACAGCATATAAAAGATAAGAAGTTATGAACAAACCTTTATTAGTATATCAAGCACCAATTTTTACAAGAAGTGGATATGGTGACCATGCAAGAGATATCTTAAAAAGTTTATTTGATTTAGATAAGTACGATGTAAAACTTGTACCAACTAGATGGGGAAATACACCACAAAATCAAGTAGACCCAACAACAGAATTTGGACAAAAAATGTTATCAAATGTGGTAACTAAAGTAGATAGAAAGCCAGATATTTTTATGCAGATGTCTGTAGCAAATGAATTTGAACCAAAGGGTAACTTTAATATTGGTATTACGGCTGGTGTAGAAACAACGGTAATTCCAAAAGAGTTTATAGATGGAGCAAATAAAATGGATTTAACCATCGTACCATCTCAGTTTACTAAATCTTTATTTGATAAAACTCAGTTTCAAGAACAAGATAAACAAACTAAACAAATAATTAAAACTTTTAAAACAGAAAAACCTGTTGAAGTTTTGTTTGAAGGTGTGAATAAAGATATATATGAAAATGTTAAATCATCCGATAATGATATTTTAGAAGGATTGGAAAGTGATTTTAATTTCTTATTTGTAGGGCATTGGTTAAAGGGTAATCTTGGTCAAGATAGAAAAGATGTTGGTATGTTAATCAAAACATTTTCTACAATATTCAAATATCTACCAAAAGAAAAAAGACCAGGTCTTATTCTAAAAACATCGCACGCTGGATTTTCGGTTATTGACAGAGAAAATACCAGAGAAAAAATTGAAAGTGTTATTAAAGGATTAGAAGATGTTCCGCCAATTTACTTATTACATGGTGATTTAAAGGAAACTGAAATGGCTGAACTTTATAATCACCCAAAAGTAAAAGCAATGGTATCATTTACCAAAGGTGAGGGGTATGGTAGACCTTTGGCCGAATTTGCTACAACTGGAAAACCTATCATTGTTTCAAAGTGGAGTGGGTTGGTTGATTTCTTACCACCACAAAATACTGTTTTCTTAGATGGCCAATTAACTGATGTACATCAATCAGCAGCAGATAAGTTCTTACTTAAAGAATCTAAATGGTTTACTGTAAATTATTCAGATGCAGCTAATAAAATATATCAAGTATTTAATGATTACAATAATCATTTGAAAAAATCACATGGTTTACGAACTAATATACTTACGAATTTTACAATGGAAAAAATGACTGAAGAGTTGGGTAAAATTATAGATAAGTATGTTGGTAATGTACCTGTTCAAAAACCATTCAATCTACCAAAATTAAATAAGGTAGATTCACAACCTGAATTAAAATTACCAAAATTAAATAAGTTATAATGAATTATGCATTACAATATACACCAATTTTAGAATCTGGGACTAGAGTATCTAAACAAGATATTTCTCCCTATGGGATTTATAGGATTTCTACTTACAAATATGCAGGTGGTGAAAAAGAAAGGTTACAAGGACCTGAAGAAACTTTAATTTTTGTAACGGGAATTTATCAAAGAAAGGTATCTGCATTAAAACTTTCAAATATTAGACCTGTTGATTTTTTGAATTGGTTACGAAAAGTGGTTGGTAGAAAAAGTTATGAAGAAGGTATGAAACGAATTGATGAGTTAAAACTACCTATGGATATTGGTGGTAATCGAATTTACGATATATACATAAAAAATAATAAACCATTTGTACAAAAGGGTGCAGCTTATAGAACTTATAATTTAGATGGTATTCAATACGCTACTGAACTATTTTTAAATGAAAGAACACTAAAACAATATTATGGTTAATGTTACATATGCAATTACAGTTTGTAATGAGATAAATGAGATTACAAAATTAGTAAACTTTCTTCATCCAAGAATCCAATCGGATGATGAAATTTTGATTCAATATGATGAAGGTGGTGTTACTGAAGATGTGATGGGTTATTTGAGAATCATCAATGATTTGCACGATAATGTAAATGTGATTGGATTCCCACTAAATAAAGATTTCGCATCATATAAGAATAATCTTAAAAATCATGCAAAAGGTATTTTTATTTTCCAAATAGATGCTGATGAATTACCATCAGAATATTTGATTACAAATATGCACGATTTGTTAGAAGCAAATTTAGATATCGATTTGTTCTTTGTACCAAGAGTAAATACAGTTGAAGGATTGACTGATGAACATATCCAAAAATGGAGATGGAATGTAAATGAAAAAGGATGGGTAAATTGGCCCGATGTTCAAACCAGAATCTATCGTAGAACTTCAGAAATAGAATGGGAAGGTAAAGTACACGAAAGAATCAAAGGTTACAATACAATGACTTACTTACCATTAGAGGAAGATTTTGCATTGTATCATCCAAAAGATATCCAAAGACAAGAAAAACAAAATGCGTTATACGAAACAATATAATGGGACAACACAATTTTTCAGAAGAAGTTATAGTAGAACTTTTCAAAAGAGAACCAATAGATGTTTGGATAAATTCTTTTGGAGGGTGTAGGTCAAACTATATCAGAGATTGTATCAAAGATAAGTACACCACCTACAACTTTGCTTATGAAATGAAGGCTTGTCATTACATCAGACCTTTAGATGTACAAGTTGGTAGTGGTATTTTTTGTTATACTGAAGATGTTGGTATAGCAATCTCATCCCAAATCAAAAGAGGAATGTATCATAACTTTCAGAAACTAATGGAAGGTGATAACGAAGTTCCATTTAGTGTTGATATTTGGTTAGATAACATTGATAAACAAATTGATAATTGGACTAAACCAACCAACTTCCCAATTGTGATTATCAATACTGATGTTGTTGATGATTACAAAGATAAATTTGAAGAAATTTATGAAGTAGAGATGTTACCATTTAAAAAAAGAAGCACCTCAGAGTATATTGATGAAGTAAAACCATACTCAGAAAAAATACAAAAGATAAATAATAAATTAAAAAAGTTATCAGATTTTGCAGTACTCAAACCTAATACTATTCACTAAAAGTTATAGAGGTGATTTGATTCGTTGTGTTGAACTATCTAAAAGTATTCAACAACACAACAAAGATGATATTCCATTCTATGTTTCAGTTCCAAAGGAAGATATCGAATTATTCAATGAAAAACTTCCTTACTTTACTGAAGTTATTTGCGATGATATAATTACCGAAAATGGACAGGGTTGGGTAGGACAACAATTTGTGAAATCATTAGTTTACAAATTAAACCTATGTAGATTCTATGTGTGTATCGATTCAGATGCATATTTTATTAGAGATTTCTACAAATCGGATTTTTTGTATTCAGATAAGATTCCATATATGATAATGCATGAAAGAGAACACTTTTATGAATTTGTAGATAGATTTCCAGAGTTGATGAGTTATGATGTAAGAGCTGGGCATGAAAAGGAATACAAATCTATAATGTCTCACTTTGGTAGAGAAGGTAAAATTTATCATTATGGAATTTCCCCTTATATTTGGGATACTCAAGTTTGGGAGTGGTTGGATAGTAAATGGGGATTAGAAACTTTATTTAAAAAGCATCCAAATGAGTTAAAATGGTATGGCGAAGGTGCGTTGGCTTATGGTGAACCTATGATGCCAACTTCACCATTATTTAAAGAGTTTCACTTTGTTGGACAATACCAACTTTACAAACAATTGGGTTGGGAAGAGAAACATTTTAAAAAACAATATATGGGTATCGTAATGCAAAGTAATTGGGGTGCTCCATTAAAATATTAAATTATGGAAAAACACAAAATAAATTTAGAAGGCGCACAAACTAAGTTCTTAGATTGGACAGATACATTAAAAATAATCCAAAACAAATCAGAAAAAAATGTATTGGAATTTGGGTGTGGTTTTGGTACTCAATTTTTATGTAATGAATTTAAAAATGTATATTCATTTGAAGTTCATGGTATTAGAGATTGGTTTGATAAAACTGTAGAATTATTAAAACCTTGGGATAATTGGAATGGTGTTTTCTACACCAGTGAAGATATAGGTATTTATGATGTTGTTAAAAAACTATATGAAGGTGGTAAAAATAGAGATTATTCTGTATTTTATAATTCTAATGGATTTTATGATAAATTAAATGAATTTGTTGATTTATCTACAATCGATGTTGCTTTTGTAGACCATTCACAATATATGAGAGCAGAAACTGTAATTTCTTTATTAGATTTAAATATACCAATTGTATTTGCACATGATACCAATTATGGTAATGATGTTTATGGCTGGTATTTGATTGAAGATAGAGAAGATTATGATAAGATAAAGTTTTCAGGTGGTCAAGGTACAACCTATTGGATAAAGAAGTAAGATGATTACATTTTGTATTTCAACATATAACAACTTAGAATATCTAAAGATAGCAGTAGATAGTGTTCGCAAGAACTCTTACTACAAAGATTCACCATTTACCATCCATGCTGAAAATTGTACGGATGGAACTGATGAGTGGTTAGAGCAAAACGCTGAAAGATACAGCTTAGAATATTACATTGATAAGAACGAATCTCCAATTGGTATTGGTGGTGGTATGAACTTTTGTGCTGATAGGGTAAAAACTGAGTATATTATGTTCTTACATTCAGATTTCTATGTAACACCAAATTGGGATAAAGCTCTGATGGATACACATAACAAATATCCAAATGAAAAACTATGGGTAAACTCACATAGAATAGAACCTCAAATGTTTCCTAACTCACAAAGTAGACCGGGCACTGTTGTAGTTCCTAAAGAAACTTTTGGAGCATACTATAATGATTTCAACTCAGAGTTGTTTGATAAATACGCTGAACAATTCACTTCAGAAAATGATTTTGAGATTCCAAAAGGTGAAGGTGTGAGTGGATTAATTAAGAAAGAACATTGGGATGAGATTGGTGGAAATGACCCACTATTTGCACCAGCATCTTATGATGATATGGATTTATTCCTAAGAATGTTACAAAATGGATTTAGATTCATTTTACCAACAACTTCATTAGTTTGGCACTTTGGTGCTAGGGGTTCGCATAGATTAGAAGAAAACAATGGAAGAACTTCAGAAAGACAAATAAAAGCTGAAAGAGCTAATATACAAAAGTGGGTATCAAAGTGGGGTTCATCACCAACCTTTGATGAGTATGGAATGATAAATGGTGTACGATGAAAGTATTTGAATACAATAATGGAAATCCACAATATCCCCATCGCTCAAAAAATTGGGGAGATATCGTATCCTATCCATTAGTAAAGACAATCTCACAAAGTGAAAAAGTTGAACTAACTAACGATAGGATAAATGGTAAACTAATCGTAGTAGGTTCAGTTCTTCAGCATTTAAATCAAAGTGATTTAGTATGGGGAGGTGGAGCAATTGACCAAAATCACATATCAGCAAGACCTCAAAAAGTATTTGCAGTTAGAGGACCTTTGACACGAAACGAACTTATAAGTAAGGGAATTGATTGTCCTGATGTTTATGGAGACCCTGCTTTATTAATGCCATATATCACCGATTATAAAAGAAAACAACCAAAGTACAAATATGGTTTGATTCCTCACTACGCTGATGAGTACGAACCACAAGTTGAAAATCTGAAAAAGCAAGGTGTAAAGATAATCAACATATGTGCTGGATTACATGAATTTATCGAAGATATTTTAGATGTGGAGTTTATCCTATCATCATCTCTACATGGATTGATTGCAGCAGATGCTTGGGGTATTCCAAACGCTAGAGTGAATATTAAAGGAACTCTTTATGGTGGACATTTTAAGTTTATAGATTATTGTTTATCAGTAAATCGAAAAATAGATTATGGATATCAACTTTTACCAAACACATCAATTGATGAATTGGGTAAAATTAGATATAATGATAGAATCAATTTCAACGCTGAACAATTAGTAAGTTCAGCACCTTGGAATAATAATCAGTATAAACATTTGTTTTATTAAAAAATAATTAGTATATTTGTAAAATTATGTTATTGCAAGAGATAAGAGCTAGACAGGCATTGATTGAAGCTGATAGAATTGATTTTAAATTAGAGATTCAACATTCAACACCTATAACAAAAATAGATGGTGTTGAATATTCTCTTATATTTCCTAAAATATTATTAGATTTCAATAAAAATTCAGTCAAAGATATTGATATGTTATTCATAGGAATGATAAACGATAAAAGAAAACCATTTTTATCGAATTTTCCAGAAGCAACTATCATACCATCAAATAGAGGTAGGGATGTTATTAAAAAACAATTTGATACCGAATACTTTAAAAATATGGCTCGTTCTAAGTTTGTATTGTGTCCTAATGGTGCATTTACTTGGACATATCGATTTTTTGAATCTGTAATATTCAAAGCAATTCCGATTATTGAAGAATATTCACCGAATTATGAAGGTTATTACTACTATAAGAAAGGTGATGATTTTATTTATAATGAAGATTGGGTAAACTCCAATTTAGAAAAATTAAAAAAAGAAATGATGTTATGAAAATAGCGTTATGTATTTCGGGTCAATTTAGAAATTCTATGTTTTGTTTTCCAAACATATATAGGAGTTTTATTTTAAATTATAATACAGATGTATTCATACATAGTTGGGAATATTCAGAAGAACTTTTTGACTTATATAAACCAACTAAAATTATTTTAGATAATCAAGAAGAAGTTTATGAATCTTTGGCATCGAATATTAAGATAGTAAAGGGTACTCGTGTAAATCCATATTCAAATGTTAAAAATAATCTATTAATGTACTATGGTATATATAATTCAGTAAAAATGGTTTCTGATGATTATGATTTTGTTATAAGATTAAGACCTGATTTATATTTTAGAGATAAGTTTGATTTGGAATCAACTATCCAAAATTTATCAGATAAAAAATATGATTTAGAAATACCAGATAAAACAAAAAATCATAGTGGATTAAATGACCAGATAGCTATTGGTAGTTTGGATAAAATGAGATTGTATAGTAATGTATTTTTAAATATACCCAATGTGGTTAATACTACCAAATATTGGCATCCTGAATCTATATTAATGAATTATATTAAATCTTTAAATTTAAATGTAAATCAAATGGATTATCAATATGGTTTAGTTAGAGATGTAAAAGTGGATTTTTCAAAACACACAAAAATAAATTACAAAAATATATGAAACTAAAATTAATCATATTTGATTTAGATGGTGTTCTTGTTGAGGCAAAAAATATACACTACGATGCACTCAATGAGGCATTGGGTGAATATGCAATTACATGGCAGGAACATCTTTCAACTTACGATGGTTTGAAAACAAATCAAAAGTTAGAAATGTTGACAGAACAAAAAAGTTTACCTGTTGAACAACATAGAGAAATTTGGGAGAAAAAACAAAAACTAACTTTACAAAAACTAAAAGAATTAAAACCAAATCAAACTTTACAATCAGTAATGGATGCATTGGTAAATGATGGATATAAGATTGCAGTATGTTCAAACTCAATCAGAAAGACAGTTTTAACTGTACTTTCAAAGTTGGGAATTATGGAGTTTATGGATTACATTATCTCAAACGAAGATGTACAAAACTCTAAACCACATCCAGAGATGTATTGGAGAGCAATCTCAAAGATGGGATGTTTACCTGAAGAAACTTTAATTGTAGAAGATTCTCCATATGGGTTACTTGCAGCATCTCGTTCAAAAGCTCATATACTTAGAGTTAAAAATCCAACTGAAGTAACTTATACAAATATATTTAAAAAATTAACTGAAATAGAAATGGGAAAAACAAACGATTTACCAAAATGGGAAGATAAAAAAATGAATGTACTAATTCCAATGGCTGGAGCTGGTAGTAGATTTCAACAAGCAGGATACACTTTCCCAAAACCATTGATTGATGTAGAAGGAAAACCTATGATTCAAATTGTGGTAGAAAATCTGAATATAGATGCTAATTTTATCTTCGTAGTTCAAAAAGAACATAGAGAAAAGTATAACTTAGATACTTTACTAAATTTAATCTCACCCAACTCAAAGATTGTAGAAGTAGATGGTATCACAGAAGGTGCAGCTTGTACAGCACTTTTAGCAAAAGAATACATTGATAATGATAATCCTCTTTTCTTTGCTAATTCAGACCAGTTCGTAGAATGGGATTCAACTGAGTTTATGTATAAGATGAATGAAACTGATGCAGATGGTGGGATTGTATCATTTAGAGCAACACACCCAAAGTGGAGTTTCGCTAAAGTTGATGAAAGTGGATTAGTAACTGAAGTTGCTGAGAAGAATCCAATTTCAGATATCGCAACAGTGGGATATTACTATTGGAAGAAAGGTTCTGATTTTGTAAAATATGCAGAAGATATGATTGAAAAAGATATCAGAGTAAACAATGAGTTCTATGTTTGTCCTGTTTTCAATCAAGCAATCGAAGATGGAAAGGAAATTCGTACCTTTGATATTCCTAAGATGTGGGGATTGGGAACTCCTGAAGATTTAAAATACTACTTAGAAAATTATGGTAAATAATATAACATTAGTTATCCCAACTTACAATAATCTTAAACATATTAAAAACGCTTATACATCGATTCGTAAGTGGTATCCAACTTTGGAATTGGTAGTGTTGGATGATGGTTCATCTGATGGAACTTATGAGTGGTTACAATCGATTCAGAGTAAAGATGAGAATGTAATCTTATATCAAAGTGAGGAAAGAGTTGGACACACTATCCTTTATGATTTAGGAATCGAAAAAGCAAAAAACGAAATTGTAGGTATCCTTCATGCGGATATGATTGTTACCGAAAACTACTTAGAAAACTTACTAAAACATTTAGATAAAGGTAAAGTAGTATGTGCTACCCGAATAGAGCCACCATTACATCCGCCAGGAAATGAAAAGATTATTCAAAACTTTGGATTAGATTTCAATGATTTAGATATCCCAGCTTTTGAAGAGTTTGCTAAAAAAGAACAAATGGAAAACGAAGGTGTAACTACCAAAGGTATGTTTGCACCTTGGATTCTATACAAAGAAGATTTCCAAAGAATTGGTGGACATGACCCATTATTCGCACCATTCCCTTATGAGGATAGTGATATCTTTCAGAGATGGATATTAGCTGGATACGAACTGATTCAGAGTAGAGATTCATTTGTTTATCATCTAACTTGTAGAGGACATAGGTGGAATAATCAAATCCAAAAAGATGATGATTACTACAAAGTAGCATCTAAAAAAGCTGCAAGAAACTATTTGAGAAAATGGGGTAGTTGGATAGAGAACGATTCATATCAATA
>Ga0222716_10000874_pt1 | contig 25558 bp, 6 predicted proteins | sample C33_13DmetaG_FD_165044 | JGI IMG/M metagenome (GOLD analysis project Ga0222716, IMG submission 165044) | Estuarine water microbial communities from San Francisco Bay, California, United States - C33_13D | ecosystem: Environmental > Aquatic > Marine > Unclassified | place: USA: California... | reverse complement strand
AATGCTGCAAATTATCCAGATATAGATAGATACGAATCATTTATGAATCAATGGGTAAGACTCATCCCTAATATAAATAGGCATGACGTAGGATTTGAACAATTAAACACTAGAGAGGACTTATATAGAAACTAATGGATAAACGATTTATAAAAGGATTATTTAAAGATACAGCACACATTGATCAGCCAGAAGGCTCATGGAGGTATGCTAAAAATGCTATTACTAATAATAAGAAAGGATCTATTTCTAATGAAGGAGGTAATGAGATTGCTGGACATTTAGGAAATGATCCTATTACAGGCGCTCAAAATGATAAAGTTATTGGGAAGATAGAAGTTAATGATAATAGAGTAATTCTTTTTGTAAAAGACGTTGTAAACAGTCCTGGTAGAAGTGAGATAGGTATTTGGGAAAACAATGTTTACACAATATTATTTAATCCTAATTTAAATACAGATTTAAATTTTCAAGAAACTAACCCAATAGAAGGAACATTTAAAATAGACTCTAAGGGAGATCTTGTAATATATTTTACAGACGATTTAAATCCACCTAGAGCATTTAATGTAGATAGACAGATAAGAGAAAGCGCTGCAAATGTAAGTAGGTTATATGGCTCTGTAGTAAATGATATAGAACTATTAAACTTATTTCCACACTCTGGAGATATTCCTCATGTAGAATTAGATACTCTTGTAACACATCAATCTTCTGTTCTTGAAGGTGGAGGATTATTAACTGGAGTTTATTATTTAGCTTTAGCGTATGTAGATGACGATTTTGTAGCAACTAACTTTGTAACAGTATCTAACCCTATATCTATTGTAGATGAGTTTGATTTTACTAGGCCTACAACTAAAAAAGATGGGGCTAAAGAAGGTAGCCAAACAACTAAAGCAATTAAATGGAAAATTAATAATCTTAATACAGATTATAAATATTTAAAACCTGTAGTTATTAGAAAGATGGGAGATGCTACAGAAGGGTTTAGATTAAACGATGTAGAAATATTTGGATCAAATTTAAATGTGACTTTTAGTAGTATAGAAGGTTCTAGTCCTGCATCAGTAGACGATGTTATTATTGATACAGTTTCTTATGATACAGCTAAAACAATTCAACAATTAGACAATGTTTTATATTTAGGAAACTTAACTAGCAGCCAAGATTTAGGGTATCAAAAATATGCAAACGATATAAGATTGCATTCTGTAACTAAGACTATAGAAAACTTTGATGAGTACTATGCTACAATTGATGGTTTAAATACAGGCTTTAATAACACTAGAGTAGATGAGTATGATGGAGCTCAACAAACAGTAGATAATACAAAATCTTATAGATACCAGCCTAATATATTTAAGTACAAAGGATATATGCGAGATGAAGTATATGCTTTTTATATAGCGTTTATACTTAAAGATGGTAGTATGTCTTATGCTTATCATATACCAGGGAGAGAAGGATTAACAGAAGAAATAAGAACTGCGGGAGGAGGTTTAAGCGGGCAGCTGTGGTCAGATATTTATAAACTAAATAGAAAGTATGCAAAGAATTTTCATTTTTTAGATAGAACAGCCTTACATCCAGCTGCTCCATGGAGTGATCATAGACAAATGAATTTTTGGCAAAATGCTACTGAGTTATATCCTAATACAGATGACTATGAAATATGGGACAATACAGGATATACTGGAAATGATTTAAAAGGTAAAAGAGTTAGGCATCATCATTTTCCATCTAATAAAAATAGTGCTCGTAAAAGTATTACTAGTAGTAATTGTGAAACAGCTAGCTCGATGACAACGCCCGGTCAACCAGTAAAATACAATAATATAGAACTAGTTTGGCAATGGGATGAAGACGAAGATGATGCACGAGAACTTACTCATAATGGCGCTTACACTAGATATAGATTTAATAAAAACATTAAGCCTAGCTATCCTTCTACTAGTTATACTACAGGTTATTGGAGTGGAAATAATATTATAAGTCCAGCTCATGCTACAGCAGCTGCTAATCTTTTTCAGAGTAATGATACATTTACAGCTGATCAACAAATGACAGTAGATGTTATATTTAATGTTTGGTTTCATCAAAATCTAGTTGGTAATATTGCTAGTATTAAAAATGTACATACACGATGTAGAACTAATGCTAGTAGTTTAGGTCCTGGTAATCATACATTAGATGATGATACAATTTTTGCCTTTGGAACAGGAATTTGTGCTGGAACAAGAGATGATTATAACAAAGCAAGAAATATGACTGTTGTTTTAGAAGCAGGAGAAAGCATTTGGTTGGAAAGTGTAATAACAAACTCAGGATCTGGAAACGATGATTGTGTTCAATCTAATATGCCTCAGCAAGTAAATGCCGGGTGGCTTGGAGGTTGTTACGCAGGTGTTAATAAGTATTATGATCCAGAGTGGGATTGTGGAGATAATGGTGAATACATGATTTGTAAAAGTTTTATATCTTTTAGAGTAAACAGTACTACAGCTAGTATTCCACAAGGAGATTATAATGATGCAAAAATTTCTCACGATGTTGATGTATTAGGATTTGAACTAAATAATTTAAGAATACCAGCAGAAATTGAAGATAAAGTTCAAGGGTTTAGAATATATTATGCAGATAGAAATCATGCTGATAAAACAATTTTAGGGCAATCAGTAGCAATTCCTGCTACTCCTAAAGTATCTCAAATAGGAATTTGTAAAGAAGCTGCAGGAAGCTCTAATAATTCAACTTCATTATCAGTATTACAAACTTTAAAAAATGAAGTTGAAAACTTTTGGAATATAGAACCTTTTGCTAAAAGTATTACAGAGTATGGAACATACCCTCAAATGCAATTAAATGCTACTACTCCTGTTAGTAATGAGCCAGGGTATAAAGTATTTAGCTTTCACGATTTTAGTTTAATAAGAAGTCATAAAAGTTTAGCCGCTGCTACACATATTGATCCTCAATATAAAGTTAGAAACTTTGCTTGGAATGGAGCTAAAATAGAGCAAGAAAAAAAGATGGTTACTGTATTAGATACAAGTGGTACTGTAGACAAGCTTGAAGAAATATGGGGGTGGGATACAGAATTTAATTGTTACCCACAAGATATTAAATCTGCTATTTTAATAGGTAATGAGTATAATAGTATTTCTAACACAATGCAGCCAAGACTGTTAGATCAGAAAGCTAAAACATATTTACCAGGAGATTCAATATTTGAAGGAGAAGCTTTAGGGTTTGGAGGTAAATTATTTAATGAGTTTGGAGAAAGTTCTATATTATTTGCGTTAAAAGATAATCATGAAATACCTGTATCTAAAGCTCAGAACAGACCTTATACTAATGCAGGGTGGGTTGGAAGTAATTCTTTTCCTAATGCAGGTCATTATGGAGTAATTGGAACAGGAGAGCCTATATTAACAAACCCTTTACCATGGACATCAGGAGGAAATGTTAAAAGTCAAGATTTTATTGTAAATCTTAAAGCATTTAAAACAGATGTATATAAATCTATAGATAGTCAAGATTTAATATGGACAGGATTTGAAGTTTTAGGAGAAGATTTAGAACATTTTAAACTAAGTAATTCAAATGCGCATTTTAAAACAGACGATTTAACTACAGTTAATGGAGAAGACCATGAAGGTATATTTGGGGGAGATACATATATTTGTAGATATGGAATTGGTACTGCATTAAAGTCTAGTCATCCAGAAGATAATGCTAATCCAGAAAGAGGTGTTCATTATCATATTGTTGAAAGTACAGATAATATAAATTTTAGACATACACAAGATTCTGATAGCGCATATTTTCCAAACAGTCCTGCAACAAAAATATTAGAGTATGTAGGAATCAAAGATTTTAGTAGTAAAGATAACTCTAGATATAATGATAATTATTCAGAGCTTAATAATATAAGAACTGCATTTCCATTACCTTTAAAACAAGTACTGCAAGATAATTTTCCTACACGAACAGTAAGAAGTTCAAAAGCAGATGCTACTAGTTTAATAGATAATTATAGAATATTTTTAGCAAACCAATTTAAAGACTTACCTAAAAACAGAGGAGACTTATGGAAGTTGTCTTCATTTAATAATCTTCTTTATTTTCACATGCAAGAAAGTTTATTTGCTGCGCAAGGTAAACAAACAATGTCTATGAAAGATGGTAGTGACGCTTTTGTAGGAAGCGGAGATATATTTGCACAAGAGCCAAATGAAATAATTCAAACAAAAGGAGGATATGGAGGTACTGCTTCTCAATGGGCGGCATTAACTACAAGGCATGGATACTTTTTTGTAAATGCTGATGCAAAAAAAGTATTTTTAATGGGAGAAAAACTGCAAGAAATAAGCGCTATTGGTATGGAAGCATGGTTTAAAGAAAACCTTAAGTTTGTGTTAGAAGAATATGGATTTATAAATACTTATGATAATCCTATATTTGGATTTGGGTATTCATCTATTTGGGATCCTAAGAATAGAAGAATTATTCTTACAAAAAGAGAATATGCGCCTACGCCACAATTTATTATAAATAGCTCAGATATTAGTTTTGATTCTATTATTAAAAAATTTAAAATTACTTCTACTGGGGCTAGACTAGAGTGGTCAGATCAACAGTATTTTTATAAAGGAGGATGGACTATGTCGTATTCACCAGAAGCAAATACTTGGACTAGTTTTCATGATTATATACCATATATATATTTTAACACTTCTACAGATTTTTATTCTTTAACAGATAAATACGAAAGACCTGTAAATTCTGTATTAACTAATACAACGTTTGGTAATGCTGGTATATGGAAACATAATTCAGAAACAAACAAAGGTATATTATATCAAGAAGGAGGAACTGGAAGTGCTTCTATTTCATACGTAGATTTTGAAGTAGAGTTTATACATAACGATACTAAAGCTGCAGACACTTTAGTTTCTAACATAAGCTATGTATCAGAAACATTTAATCAAGCAGGTGTTAATGTATTAGAGCATGGATTTACTGATTTCTTTTTATATAATACATTACAAATATCAGGAACTACTGAAATAGAATATTTAATAAATACTAGAAGAGTAGGTAATAGCTGGACTATTAACAAGTTTAGAGATATGGCAGCAGTATCTACTAATATTAATTCTTATTACATGTCTCCTAATACTAATTTACTAGGAGGTACTAATACAGGAACTGTAACAACTTCTTCTATAAATTCTATGTTTGATGTAACAGGTATGATAGAAACTCCAAACCCTGCATACTTAAATATGGGTAAAAGTTGGGACCAACAAAGAAAATTTATAGACAAATGGGTAGGAATACGTCTAATATGTGACAATAAACAAAATAATTTACTAAATTTGTACTCTACATCTGTAGGTGCGCGAAAAGTACACAGATAATATGGCATTAAAAAAACTTACAAAAAGAAAAGATAAAAAGAAACTTTATCAACCTGGAGGAATGTATTCTAATAATACTATACCTGCTGCACTTTCTACGACTAATATTGTACAAGAAGAAAGTGATCCAAGTATTTTGCAAGCTAAAGAAAAAAAGCTAGAACAAGAAACTCAACTTTTACAAGAACAAGCAGGACAAGCTTCTGAAAAAATAGAACAAGATAGAGAAGTTGCAGATCAACAAATTGAAATGGCAGGCGCAAATGCAACTGCTGGAGTAGATGCAGGAGTAAATGGTCTTAAAAATATAGCAGATAAATTTGTAAAACCTGAAGCAAAGAAAAAAGCTGGTAATCCTTTTGCAAGTGCTGTAGGAGCTTATAAAAATGTTAAAGCAGCTAAACAAACAGTAAAAGCAGCTAAAGGATTTAATCAAGCTAAAAGTGCTTTTGATGTAAGTAGAAAATTAAGTGGAGCAACAAAAGATTTTGGAAATTTAAAATCAACTCTTGATTTAGGATCTAATCTTAATAAAATAAAAGGTTTAAGCACAAATGTTAACAAAGGGATAAGCTTAGCTAAAAATACACAAACAGGTTTAAAAGGCGCACAGCTAGCTACTACATATGGTAAAGATGGTTATGCGGCTGTTAATGCAAGCACACAAGCATTAGCAAAAGGCAGCGCTATAGGAGCAGGTCTAAAAAACTTTGCTACATCAGGAGCAGGTATTGGAACAATTGCTGGTTTAGCAGGAGCAGGAGTTAGTAAATTATCTGATGATGGTGATGCTACTACAATGAATTTTGGAGAAGGTACAGGTAAAACTTTATCAGGAATAGGAGCAGGAATAGGAACAGCTGCTACTGCAGCAATGTTAGCAGGATCTACACTAGGACCTGTAGGAACTCTTGTTGGGGCTGGGCTTGGAGCTATATACGGGTTAGGAAAAGGATTTATACAAAGGGGCAAAGCTAGGAGAGAAAAAAGAAAGCTTGCTAGAAAAGAAAAAGCAGAAATAAATGCTTTTAATACTAAGCAGAAATCAAAATTTTTAACTGCAAAATCAAATGTTAGAGCTTCTGAATTAAAAAGTAAAACTTTTTCTGGATATGATTTAGGAGTAAATACAACTGCAAAACTTGGAGGATTAAGATTAGGAATGCCAAGATACGGTAACTAAAAATATAAAAGAATGAAAAATAGCATACTAAAAAAATTAATGGGTAAATACAATTTAAACAACACAGCAGGTAAGCCTGACCCATATCTTGAAATAGGAACAAGGCTAAACGCTGATAATACTCTTGGAACAACTAGTAAGTTTAGTGCTCCTTTATTAGAAGGGAGAGTTGGTAGGTATGACAGATCTAGTGGATTAGGTTTAAGAGGAGTAACTGAAGCGTTGTACAACAAAGATATGTCAACTTATAATATGAGTGCAGGTTTAGAAGGATACTTAAATAAAAATATAGGTAATTCTGATGGGTCTTTTCAAAGTTCTTTGGGAGCAGGGTATGGTACCGGAACAGAAGGAAGTGCAGCTGGAGGAGGTGACGGTAAAATGAACCCTTATCTTCAAGGTAATGCAGCTTTAATGTATAATAATTTAAATAAAACTGTAAGATTTGGACCACAAGCTTCTTATGGAACTACCTCTGCCCCACAACCAGGATTAAGAGTAGGATTTGGAATGCAAAAAGATGGTCTTGGAAGAGGTAAAGTTCTTAAAAATTTAGGACTAGAAGGAGATATAAGCTATGATTTTAAAACAGGAATGCCTACTGCAGGAGTAAAGTTAAATTTTGAAGATGGAGGAATAAAAGAATATGGAGAAGGAGGTAAAATAAGTTCTTTACTTTTTAAAGGAATTAAAGCAATACCTACAGTAGCAAGAACTTTAGGTAAAGGCGCTAAAGCTTTAAGTTTACCAAGCATGATGTTAGGAGCTGGAAACTTAGGTGAAGGTTCTACTGTTACTGATGCAGACGGAGTAAATAAATACACAGGCCAACAAACTAATAATATGTTTAGTGATTTATCAGGAAATAATAATACACCTCCTCAATTTAATAGTACTCAAATGGCTGACATGAATAATTATTTACAAGGTGCAGTAGCTCCAAAAATAATGCAAGACGGTGGAGTTAATTTACCAGGAGGTACAATGACTCCTATACCAGGTAGTGATGCTGTAGAATTTAATGGTCAATCTCACGATCAAGGTGGTATTATGGTAGATGAAAATACAGAAGTAGAAGGAGGAGAAACTATGGATAAAGTAGTTATGAATAAAGGGGGAGCAAAAGATTATTTCTTTTCTGACCACTTAAAGAAAGGTGGTATGTCATATGCACAACAACATAAAAACATATTGCAAAATGGAGGAGGACAAACAGAAGTTAATATGCTAGCAAAAATGCAAGAAAAAGCTGCTAATAGAGATCCTAAGCAAGTAGCTAAACTTGGAGGTGTTATGAAATATGAGCAAGGAGGAATATTAGGAGAAACTTTTGATGAATATGTAGAAAGAATGCAAGCTGAAAGAAGAGAAAATGAAATTGTAAATGAAGACCAGTTTAATAAAAATATAGCAAGACTACAAAAAAGAGAAGATAGAAAGCCTCCTATAGTAGAACAAAAAAGAAGAAAGTTAAGAAACTTGCAATTGTTTGTAGATCAAGGTAGAACACTAACACCAGAACAGCAAGAAGAGTATGATATATTATCTAACGATAGAAACCTTAATGAAGGTCCTTTATCTTTAGAAGCTATACAACCAAAACCTATTGACGTTGCTGAACCTAATGATGATTTTGTTGGGAGAAGTAAATTTTTAGTAGAAGGCTCTCCTTACTATAAAGATGCTATGAATAAAGAGATGACTCCTCCTAAAATGTCTGACGAAGAAATAGAATTAGCAGATGGTATTGAAAATACTTATGATGCTTATTTAGCTCGTACAGAAAGAAAAGGCACTGATCTAGCAATGAGTGAAGAAGATTGGAATAAAAAACAAAAGAAAGAAGCAGCTAGGATTGCTAGAATAATGAACCCAGGTATGCCTACAGAAGCAAAGATAGGAGCAGCCGCACAGTTTTTACCAGCTATTGGGGCAATGCTTACAAAGCAAAAAGATCCTGAAAAGTATAAATATACTTCTGGATTTGAAAATCCTATTATAGCAGAAAGAGTTAAAGGTCAAGTATATAAGGCTCCTAATCAAGACGAAGCAAGAGCTAGATTAGCTAGTTCTTATACAGGAGAACAAAGATTTATAGATACGTCTGGAGCAGGAGCAGCCGGAATAGCTAATAGACAATCTTTATTTGCTAGAAAATTATCAGCTGAAGGAACATTAGGAGCACAAGAAGCTAAAGATCAAATAACAGCTGAAAATTTAACTAGAAAAAGTCAAGAACAAGCAGACGCTAGAAATGCACAAAACGCATTAGCAGCTTCTACAACAAATGCTCAAATGATTCAAAGAGAAGCAGACAGAAAAGCAGCAGTTGATAATGCTAATATAGGTTTAAAGAATGCCAGAGAGAATGAAAAAGTTGCTAATAGAATGAATATCTTAACTAATTTAAGTCAAGGCGTAGCAGGAGTAATGGGAGATACAATGCAATATAAAGCAGATGAGAGAGTAGCAAAAGCACAAGGCTTATATGGTATATATGAAAGAGATAGACTTACAAAGGCTTTAGCAGGACAAATTAATCCAGTAACTGGAAAAATTTTTACACAACAAGAGATTGCTCTTAAAGCATCTGGACTAGCATAAAAAAATAAATTATGGCAAAATACGAATTACCACAATATCAATCAATGTACAAAGACACTGGGTCAGTACAAGTTAACCAGTTAAAGAGGCAAGAATACATGGCTAACATGCAAGCAGATAATGCATTGTCTACGTCTATTATGAATATGGAAGCTTTAGAAGAAGATAATGAAGCGCTGTATAATTTAGCTGATAAATACAATGCCGGTATTGATGAAAGAGCTCAAAGAACAGATTATGAAAATTTAGGTATGACTATACATAGAGATGCTATGGGGTTTGTTAAAGATTATACTCCTATCAAAAAGAGTAAAGATCTATACACTGCGTATGAAGCTATGTTAAATGAAAAAGTATCTAAAGGAGATATAACAGATTCTATAAAACAAAGAAAAATAGCACAATCTAAATCTAGATATAAAGGTATTCAGTATACTCCTTCAGGAACTGTAGACCAAGACTCTTATTTTTCTGGAGCAAGTGTTGCTAATTATGTAGATGTAAATGCTGAGTTTGCTAAAGAAATGAAAGATGTTGTAGAAAGAAAACAAGGTTGGGAAGGATTTACATTATATGATAAAGATTTTAATATTTTTCTAGATTCTGAAGGACAAACTACAGATGGAAAACCAGGACCAGCAGTGTGGAAACTTAAAAGAGGTAAAGAAGTTGTATCAATACCTCCATATTTAGTGAAAGATATAAGTCAGCAAGTGTTACGAAGACAAGATGTAAACTCATATGTTAGACAAGAGGCTGATCTTAATACTTACATGTTTAATGAAGAAGAAGCAACAGAAAAAATAAATGAAAGTATGAATGTTCTTGATCAAAGAATAGATACAATTCTTGAAAATAAAGATTTAACAGACGATGAAAGAGCAGATCAAATAAGCGCTATAGAAGATTATAAAGAAAATATTATTAATCATGCTCAAAACAATGGATATAAATCAGCATTACTACATGTAACTCATGATGATATAAATGAACAGTATTTACAAGATGCTCAAAATAAATATGTATATGCAAACACTACAGAAGAAAGTGATATTAGTGTGTTAGCTGGAGATGGTGTAGGAACAGGAGGTAAAAATGAAGATAAACCACAGGTTTACTTTCAAACAGGGGTAGACGGAGCTCTTACCTCTGTAGTTATTGGAGGGGTTGATACGCAACAAATAGAAAACCATTTAGCGGAACAAACTCAAATTATAAGTAGTACTACACAAGAGTATGCAGGTAGAAATGTTTCAGCTGAGCAATTATTAAATGCAGACTCAGATCAAGAAATAGAAGAACTTATAGCTTTAATGCCTGAAGATAACAAAGTTGGTAAAGAAACTTTAATTGGAGATATTAAAAATCTTAGAAGAGCAAGAGACAAACAAACGCTTGCAAATATTAGATTAGATGAGGCAAAAACTTCAGTATATAAAGACGGTGAAGATGAAGAAGCGTATAAAATACGTAAATCTAAACAGCTTGTAGAACCTGAAATAGTTCCTGGAACAACAAGCTCATTATATAAAGATGAATATCAATATATAGGACATGAAGATATATTAGCAGGGCTAATTAATTTAGGAGTACTTGAAGAAGGTGCAACCTTGTATGATGCTTTTGCTTATCTTGAAGGACAGCAGCAAGAAACAGGGGAAGCATATAACGTACAAAGCGTAACAGGTCAAGCAAGTGGAGTTACATTAAAAGTAATGGGGCATGGAGAATTTGTAAATAAAATGTATGGAGACGAAGGAGAGGTTGATTCTGCTGTATTAAAAGCAAGAAATATATTTTTAGGTAATGCTGTACAACAGTTTAGACAAGTAATGCTTGAAGATAGAAAAGCAATAGAAACTACTTTAAAAAATGACACTATTAAGTTTGACGGACTTGTAGATACTAGTTATGGAGACACAACAGACAAAACAAAAACAGTTATAAATAAAGCAATTGAAAAAGGACTTACTGATAACATAGCTGTTATTACTGAAGCAGGTGAAGAGCCTACATCATACAAACAATATATAAGAGAAAAATATGGAGAAGGAGATGTTGTAGAAATTGATGTAACTAAATCAGGTCTTGTAAATGTAGCTAATCCAAGTGGTGTTCCTATGATTGCTGTTTCTATAAAAAGTAAAGTAAAAAAAGGAGATGATATAGATATAGGAGATACTGAATATATATTTATACCACAGAGCGAAATTAATGCTTATACTGATGGAGAATCTACAATAGATAATTATGTAAATAGTACAGGATTTAAAGTAAATAGATTATACGCAGAAGGTTTAGCGCACAATGTAAACAGCTGGTCTCCAGAATTATTTACAGTAGGGCCTGAAGGAGAAGAAAGCAGTAAAGTTGAATTTAAATATCAAAAGGATGATGGTTCAGAAAACCCTAAACCTATTATAATTACTAGTATGAATAATGAGGGTATTATAACTACTACAGCACACAGTAAAGAAGCAGGTTTAACTATTCTTGAAGGGTTATTAGATAAACCAATTAATAATGAAGGAGATACTTACGGAAAATATTTATATTAATTTATGGCTATACAACTACAGACTAACGATGTAGATTTAGATAGTAAAACTAATCTACCTAAGGAAAAAGGATTTCAAATTAGAACAGAAGATATAGAAGGACTTCCAACACTTAAAAGAAATACAAATCCTTATGACTCTATAAACTTTACAAATATTTATACTGATGATTTAAGTAAGTATAAAAAATATAATGTTCCTACTACTAGACATTTTAATTGGGATGAGCAAAGAGCAAGACTTCAGGGTACCGGAGAGAAATGGCTTAATGGTATAAGTAAAGCATTAGTCACAACAGGAGGAGCTATAATAGAAAATACAGTAGGAGTTGTTGCGGGTATAGGAGAACTAGTTACAGGAGGAGCATATTATGATAATTTTGTTGGTAAAAGTGTAGACAAAGGAAATGAATGGATGCGTGAAGCTATGCCTAACTACAAAACTCAAGCAGAAAATGATATGGGGATTGGTCAAAAACTTGGGACAGCTAATTTTTGGGCGGATACTGTAGCAAACGGTTTTGGATATAGTTTAGGGTCTTTAGCTACAATTTATTTAACCGGAGGAACAGGACTTATTGCACGAGGAGTTAGTCTAGCAGGAAAAGGGGCTAAGATGAAAAGCATGTATAATTTATCAAAAGCTATTACAACTGGTACACAACTAGCAGATAAAACTTTTAAAGCAAGTAAAAGTCAAAGATTGCTTAATGCTTTAAACACGGCAGAAATGGGACTGTACATGTCTTTAGCAGAATCTTCTGTAGAGGCAAGAGAAACACAAAAAAACACATACGATTCAATAGTTGCTAGAGAATTAGAAAAAAGAGGTTTACAAAGTGAATATCAATTAGGAGACGAAATCTTAGCTGATATTAGAGATGCATCTTATTCTGCAGGTAATGCAGACTTTATAGCAAACTTAGCTGTATTAGCTCCTACAAATTTACTTATGTTTGGAAAAAGAGTTTCTGGATATAGAGCAGCATTAAAACAAAATGACGACGTAATTTTAGATGCAGCAGGTAAAGCAATAAGCCAATTAGGGGCAAGAGGAATGTTTAGAAATGGGTTAGCAAGATTAAAACCTACCGGGCAAGGCGCTCTTACAGAAGCATTTCAAGAAGGAATGCAATTTGCAGCTAAGATAGGATCAACAGATTACAATACAAATAAATATTTTAATGGAGGATCTGAAGACATGATTGCTTCTATGTATGAAGGACTTTCAGAAACGTTTGGAACACAAGAAGGATTAGAGTCTATGCTTGTAGGTGCTATTGTAGGGGGTGGTATGGGAGCTGGAGGAAGTATATTAAGTAAACCGTACGCACAAAGAAAAAAGAATGCTCAATACTTATCAGATTTACTTAACGGCGGTTTTATGCAGAACGCGCAAAGAAGAGGAGGTTCTTATAATGCACAAATGAGTGCTTTACAAAGAATGGCAATAGCTAAAGTACAAGGTAATCAAAAAGCATACAAAGATGCGCAAAGTGATTTAATAGCAATTGGTGCTTTTGATGCGCTAGAAAATGGGGGCTATGATGTATATCTACAAAAACTAGACGATGCAGCACAAATGGAAGATGCTGAATTTGCTAAACAGTTTGGATATAATCCTGAGCAAAGTATAAAAGAACAAACAGGGTTGACTAAGCAAGAAATAATTGATAAGCATAAAGACAAAATGAAAACTTTTAAAAAAACTTATCAAGATATAAATGAAGCTTTTCCTCCTATAGCAAAAAAACAAGGTCTAGATAAAGCTAGAATGTCTGAAGAAGAAGTAAAAGCAGAACAGGAAACAGTAAATGAGCAGTACAATCTTAGAGCAAACCTTACTTTAGGTTTATACGGTATTAAAGATCGTAACCGTAGAATGAAGTCAATAGAGAAAAACATGAATGAGCTTATGTCAGAAATGGTTGATCTTGTAAATGGAGTTCCTATGAGAGATGGGTCTCTTAATTTATACAACATGCCTGAAGTTGAAAGCGATCCTGCAAAATATAATGCTGCAGAAGAAGCAAACAAAGTTAAAGATAAGCTTCAAGGAATATTAAATATTTTAATAAAAAGAAATACAGACCCTGTTAAAGTTGAGCAGTTTAAAGCTATGGCAAATGATTATGTGCAATTATTAGGGAATAATAATGTAGCTGTAGACGCATACAAAAAACTTAGCTCAGACGAATACTTTCAAAAGCAATACGAAGAAAGAAGAAAGGAAAGAGAAGCAGCAGCTCAGCAAGCAGCAAAAGATGCTAAAAATAAAAAAGCAGTTGAGGAAGCAAAGACAGAAGAAGACATTAAAAAGAACGTTAAGGATGCAAAAGATGAAGTAAAAGTTGATGCTGATATAAAAGAAAAAGAACTTAAAGAAAAAGAAAAAGAAGTTAAAGACAAGTATTTAAAGTTAAACGAAAACCTTCCTCTTGAAGCACAGATAGTAAAACTTAAATCAATAGATCATGCAGATCTTTCAGAAACTGAACTTGCTGGACTAACTAAAGCAATTAAAGAATTAGAGTACGAAGAAAATAATAGAGAAGAAGTTGAAAAAGAAAAGCAAGTTGAGAAAGAAGAAGAGCCAGTACAAGATTTAGATAATATTGAAATAGAAGAAGAATCTGCTCCACCTAAAAGAGAGATTAAAACAAAATCAGATCCTGCACAATTGAGTATTGAAGATGTTCTACCAACGGAAGAAACAGAAAGTACTCCAGTATTAAAAATTAGTTTAAAAGAAAATTCTACTTTATGGGTAACTAATAAAAAGAAAGTAGGAGTAGATGGAAATGGAATTCCTAATCTACAAGAAGGAGACACACTTGATGGAAAGCCTATTATTATTGACCAAAGCGTATTGCTTGGAGATGTAGTTGGTAAAGAAGTAAGTTTTGAAATTATAGAAAATGATTTTTTTACACAAAACCACAAAGGTAAACCTACTGAAGCTGAACAAACTCCTATATATATAAGATTAGATGGTGAGCTTATAGGAACATTACCTGCAGGACTTAGCGCAGAAAGAGTAGCAATACTTGAAAAATTAAAAGCTGGTGAAAAGGTAACTACAAAAATAGCAGAAGTTTTAGCTAATAATTATAACAATGCAGTACTATCAGAAGCAATAGATACAAGTTATTTTTATAATATAGAAGAAGAAATTGGAGGAGGCAGTAGAAATAATGTATTACTAGCATTTACATCTGGAGTTCCTGGAGAAACAGACATAGTACAGTGGGAGGTTGCTGAAGTAAGTCCTGATAAAAATCAAAAAGATTTACCTAAAATAAAAGCATCTGTACAAACAGAACAAACTAGTGGTAGAATAGATCAGATAGCAGTAGTAGCAAGGCCAGAGAATGTTCCTGGAGGTAAGCCTAGAATTGTATTAACTAGTACAGCTAACTTATCTGAAGCTGCTAAAAAGAAAGTTGTTGAAGCTATACAAAATAAAAATTACGGGCTAGCTGAAAAAATAGTAGCAGCAAGTATGCAAATACAAAATGCAGATAAAAACCCAAGTTTTTTAATTTTTGATAATTTTAAAGGAGGAGAAAAATATTTAGTATATTACAGCCCAAGGTTAGAAAAGCTAATAAGAATTACTGAAAGTGAAATGATTAAAGCTTTAGATCGTCAAAAAGCTACATATACTATTGTTGAGCCAGGAGAAGATGGTTTTATTTCTAGAGGAAAAAGAAATACAGAAAGTAATAAATTTAATCTTAAAGAAGATTTTGAAAGCTTTTTAGATAATAAAAAATATCATGTAGACAAAGCTCTTGCTAATACTACACAACAATATGTTAGCCCTGTTACAGGATTATCTTATAATGACTATCAAGAATATTTGTTTAGTAGCGCAGAAGTTGGGAATAGAGTAGAAGGTGAAGGACATTACTCTATATTAAGTGTAGATACTACAAGAATAAATGACAGTTTATTTAATAACCCTAGAGTTACATTTGAAAAAGGAAATTTGTTTGGTAAAACTGCAGAAGAAGTTATAAGCTCTGCAGAATTAACTGCAATGAAAACAGTAATAGAGAAACCGGGAACAGCAGCAGCAGCCCCACAAGGGTTTAAAGATAAATTTAATAAAAAGAACTGTAAATAATGAGTTGTAGAATAGAAAACGGCAGAGCTATATTGCCTAACGGTAAAGATTCAAAACTTTTAAAAGATTTAAGAGATGCTGTAGGATCTAATGCAGAAGCAGAAGCTATATACGAAAGTATATATTCAGAAGAGTTTAAGAAGTTTTATGGCTTTGATTTTGAAAAACAAGATATAAATCAAATAGCACAATACTTTAATAATTTAGATGAAAATAACGAGCCTAGACTTTTTCAAGGTATAGGTATATATGAATTCTTAAATAATAAATCAGAAAGTTTTCCTGTAGCTTTATCTAATAAACAAAAAAATAAAATACTTGATTTAAACAGATCTCAAAAAGAAAACATGCAGATACAATCTGCTTTGTTAAACACTTTACTAGGATTTGTAAATGACATACAAACTAAAGTAGGTTATAAGATGGGAAATAATCTAGTTAATGCTTTAAAAGATAAAACTTTACAAGCAGCATTTAGTAGTACTATTACTGTAGAAGAAGCAAAAGATTTATATGATACTTTAACATCCGGTGAAAATGGATATGATAATTTTGTAAAAAAGATAGAAGAAGGAAATATAGAGCTAGGACAAAACTGGGATGTATTTATAAGTGCTTATGACCAGTGGGATACTAAATATGACGCACTAGGAAATATACAAACAGTAGGAGTATTTGATTTACTACGAGACAGTTTGTCTACACAAGACATGAAATTATTAGATAAAAGCTCTCTTATAGAAGAAATAGATGAAGAGTTTATAAGAATCTATAATATGTCTAGAATACAAGAAGACCCTAAAACTAAATTGTCTGAAAGGGCCAAAACGCTTTTAACAAATATTAAAGTAGGGACTAATATACTAGGGTATCCAGAAACTTTACCTTTAGCCAGAGTAGTGTCTATTTTAACAGAAGCAGCAGTTAGTCAACCAAACTTTGATGCTATGGTATCAAAATTAGATTACTATTCAGAGTACAAACCTGAAGTGCAAGCAATTACAGAAAGATTAGTAGGATTAAATTCAGGACAGAAAGCTGCTATATTTACAGCATTTAAAAATACATATAAAAGATTTTTATTGTTTAAGAAAGAAAAGCAATCAGATGGTACAACTAGAAATTTAATTATTAATTCTAATCAAAGTAGTGTTACAAGAAGATCAAAACAGGACTTTAAAAATAATTCTGTAGAGTATATAACAGTAAACCCAAGATCTCCTTATAGAGAAGTTAACGGAATACTTGAAGTTAAACCGGAAAAGTTAGAGCGTATACAAAACGCATGGGAAATAGTAAAAACAGCACAAAGCAATAGAGATTTAGCAGAGTGGAGTGAAGCGCAAATAGATGCATTAGGAACATATTTGTGGGAATTAGGAATGAACTACGGACCTACATTAGAGTCTACAAAAGAAAATTTAAAAAAGTACTACGAATTAGGTAATGAGGAAGGTGTTACTAAAGGTTATCTTTTAAATGATTTTGCATTTGGTCCTAAATTAAATTTTGGAAAACTTTTATTAGTTTTAGAGAAAACTCCAGATAAAAATTTTCATACCGAACAAGGTACTATTATTGAAAAAATTGCAGAACTATCTATTTTATTTGACAGCCAACCTTTTGGTACATTTATTAGTGGTACAAATAAAGCATATTACCCTATTAATCAACCAACATCTGTAGATGAACTTATAGAATTAATTAATGATCCGCAACAAGCAGAAGAAAGAGAAAAGTATTTTGCTGATTTAGAAACAGACCCTTTCTTTGTGCCTCCTACTGAGTTTACACCTGATACTAGATATAATTCAATACTATTTCAAGTTTTAAAAACAAGCAGTAAAGCAAGAAAAGGTTTTAAAAACTATACTTTAGATGCATATAAAACACAAAATAATGTTGTAGATTATGAAGGTCAAAACAATAAAGCATCTTTAATAGAAAGGATGATAGGATATGCAAATAAAGATAGTGACTTTGCTTATTCTGCTATACACATACAAGCGGACCGTCCAAATTTAGGGTTTATACAAATACCTAAAATGAGTGCTTTAAAAAAGTTTAATATTGCACTAGAAAGGAAAGATATAATAGAAGGCCTTATTATACAAGACCTTGCTAGAATAGCCCAAGCAAACAGAGAAATACAAAATGCTAGAAAAACAAATAACACATCTAAATTAATAGAAGGGTATCATTATAATAAAGGTAGTAATCCTTATGCTGGAGATGGTTCTGTATTTATAATGACACAAATTTATGGGCTAGAAGACATAAAAACAACTGAGGGAACTATGTCTAAGTTATTAGAAGCTTTTTTAAATAAAACAGACAAAACAGAAATAAGAGCATTTAATAAATTATTAGATCAACAAGTAATCTATGTTGAAAATATGCTAGCAGAGTTTGAAAAAGAAATGAAGCAAACTTTACAAAATTTTGACATTAGATTACCTGTGGATGTTGATTCATCTTTAAACAGTAACAATTTACAAACAGATTTTATAAAAAATTTTATATTCCAAGAGTTTGTAGGAAGAATAGAAGTTACTAAATTTTTAAGAAGTGGCTATTCTTTTGCAAAAAATGAAGCAGATTTTTACAAGCGTAGTGGCTTATTAAATACGCCTGGAAGTAAACTAGCTATACAAGGCTTTGACCAAAATGATCCACAATATGGTATGATGCCGCAATATAATGCATTAGTAGTAAGAGATTTTGACTACACAGATACAGAAAAATCAGACGCTGTTGTAGAAAGTTTAGTAAAAAATGGGTTAGACAGAGAGATAGCTGAAAAATATAGAAGTACAAATAAATCAGATGCACAATCTTTTATTAGTCTAGACATGTACCGCGGGATCATGCAAGGTATGGGTAAATGGGATAATAAGTTAGATGAAGATGCGTATCAAGAATACTTAGCTGGAGGAGATTACAATAGACCTACTATACCTTTAAAGCCGTATCATGAACAAACAAATGTAAAAAACGGACTTAGTACTATGCATATGGATAAAAATTCATATATGGTAGTAACTCCACAGCTTGCAAAAGATTTTAAGTATTTAGAAACAATGCTTGACGCATTTAGACAAAATGGTATACATGTAGTTCACACAGAAAGCGCTACAAAAGGAGCAAAAGTTAATGTACAAGATTTTCAAGGAACAGGAATATTAGATGTTTCTACTCCAATGGTTATGGATTCTAGTAAATTAAGATTTCCGCAAATGATTCCTACAGAAGAAAAAGGAAAAGTTGTATTTAATAGACAAATTAGAAAAAATATTATTACTAATGTGCTTCCTAATGAAATGTATACTTATGAAGGAAAAAAGATTCCAGGGGCTATGCTTCAGGAAATGTTTGGGATGGCTATTAGTGAAAACATAGAAGAAGATACTAGCAGAGTATTAAGAAAGTTAGGAATAAGTCAAGTTGCTAAGATTAAAGATAAAGAAACTATTGAGCACAAAAATGCTAAACTAAATCATTTAAAATTGCTTAGAGGTAGAATAGAACAGGAAATTAAAGATAAAGAGTTACCTCAAAACTATTTAGACGGTTTAGATATTATACCTAATGGACCATTTGACTACAAATTTAGGATACCACTAAGTTTTCCAAATTTTACGTCTAAGTTTGAAACAATGGTTGCAGGTATATTTCGTAAAGAAATTTACAATCAAAAGTTAAAAGGTATAGAAGCAGTACAAATAGCAGAACTAGGAGGGCATGATCTTAGTGGAGAGCTAGAAATGTACAACGGTAGTAATGGAGGCGCAGAAGTAAGAATAAAAGCTAGTACTCTTGGATTTACAGCAGAAGAAATAGAAGGTAAAACTGCTGCAGACTTTAAAGGAGATCCTAGATTAGAGTTTATAGGGTATCGTATACCGCAACAAGGTAAGAGCTCTGCAATGGTATTTAAAGTTGTTGACTTTTTACCTGAGAATTATTCTAAAGCTATTATGGTTCCAGGGGCCCTAACTATACAACAGGGTAGTGATTTTGACATAGATAAACTGCACCTTATATTTAAAGAAATAGGTAAACTTACTGCTAAACAAGAAAGAAATAATATTATATACGAAGTATTTAAAAGTATATTACTAGATAAAAAGCATCTACAAGAAGTTATGACTCCAGTATCAAATGATACATTAGACCGGTTAGCAGTATCTAGTAAAAAAATAAATTATAATAATCCTTTGTCAGAACTACAAATGGAAAGTAGAAACAAAGTAGGAATTGCAGGTAGAGGATTATGGTCAAACATGCTTGCAGGTAGAAACGTAGCAGAAACATTAAAAGTTTTAAATATAGATTCTGATTTTGCTCCTATAATTAACGGGCAAAAAATGTCTAGAATTGCTACAATAGACTTAGAAGGTAAATATACTGATGCAAATATTTCTGAGTACTTGTCTGCAGCTGTAGATGCTGCAAAATCACCTATACAATTAGATATAAATGATAATGTGTACACAATACCTGTAGCTGGATTAATGCTAATGACCGGAATACCAATTACAACAGTGGTAGAATTTTTAACACAGCCTGCTATTGTAAAACTAATTGAAAATGCAACTATAAACAGTATTCCAGAAAATAAGTTATTAGAAGCTATAGATATGAAAGATGGAGATATAACTAATATGACTTTTGACTCTATAAAAAGTATTCCTGATGATAGACTTTTAATAAATTTTGCAAAATTTTATATGGCAGGTAAACAATTACAAAGAGTAAATAAAATAATTACACCTGGAAACTTAGATAATCTTAACGAAATTTCATCTATAAATAATCATTTAGATACTGAATCTTTTTTCTTAGGAAGTCAAAGTTTAATAAAAGGAGCAAAAGACTATATATTACATCAACAAGGAACATCTAGTCCAGAGAATCATATAGGTATTGCATATAGAAAAGTTCTTGATACTATAATAGATAATATGAATACTCTAGGATTTATTCAAAACAGTACTGCATTTAAAGGGGCAAAAGAAGATCTAAAACAAATTTTACAAACAGATATTCTTAGTGCAAACCAACATAAGTTTATAGATAGAGCGTTAAACTTAACTATTATGACTCAGCCTCACAGTCCTTTATCTGATTTACTTTCTAAAGCAGTAATAGAAAATTTATACACAAAAGAAAGTCCTAAAAATATAGTACTTAGACTAAGAGAAATTGGATTACAGTACCCTGAATTAAATAGCAATCCATTTTATAGGTTATTAAAAGAAGATTCTAGTAATAACGAAACAGGTATAACAAGAATAGTACTAGATACTGGAACAGACTTATCTACAGCTGATAAAAATGAGATAAGTAATGGTTTATTTATGATGTTAACTCATCCAGAAGATAAAATACGTAATTTTGGAAAAGTTTTAGTAGCAAACCAATTTTTAACAAATGGTTTTTCTCCTACATACGGTAGTTATATAGACTTAATACCTTCAGAAGTGTTTACAACAGATATGCTAAACCCAGGAGTAGGATCCCCTGTAGAATTTTTTGAGCAAGAAATTCAACAACTAAATAGTTCTAATTACTTAAGTTTTGGTAACTTTACACATGAGTTTGTAAGAAACTATGGAAACAGAATAGTTAATAAAAAACCTTTATTACCTACAGTAAAAGTAGGAAGAAGTCAAGTAGTTAATGGTGTAATTAGTTTTACTCCAGAAAATCCTAGAGTATTTAATAATAAAAAAGGATATTTACAATATTTTAGAACAAAAAATGGGACAATGTATGTATTTATAGGAGATGCTACATACCAACAACTATCTCCTTTAGGAGTCCCTAATAAAGTTCTTGAAGTAGGAACAACAAATTTAGAAAATAAAAGCGTCTTTAGTTTTAATTTAAATGCTGTAAATACAGAAAGAATGCCAAATGAGTTTTATCTTACAGAAAAAAATGAAGAGATAAAAGACGAAGACGATATAATAAATAAAAAATGTTAAACTATGGCATGTAAGTATTATTTAAATGGAATGGAAAGTAAACTATACACAGAGTTATTTGGGTATATGGATACTGTTGCTCCAGAAAATAAGAATGTAAACAAAGTACATAAGATATTAAGAGATCACAGTATAGCTACTAAAAAATTTAAAAATACAATTTATGTACAACAAAATAATTTTAGAGCTGCACTTAGAGATATTAAAAGAATAAATAATAAGTATCCAGGATTAATTTCTACAGAGTATGTAAAAATGACTCCGCAAACAATTTATTCTCCAGCTGCAGAGTTGCATGTATTAACTATAAATGAAAACCTTTTAAAAAGAATACCAGCTGAAGGCCCTGCTAATGCAGATATTACAAGTAATGACAAAACAGAAGTTGATCAGTACTTAAGATTTGTAGCTCCAGAACAAGTCTCAGGAGCAGAACGTAATGATGCTTTTTTAGATGAATTAGCTAGAAGAGAAAATACTAGTAATAGTAAATTCTCTAACTTAGAAGAAGAAGAACTTAAAAATGCATATAGAGTAGCAGGAGAATTACAAGAGTCATTTGCTAAAGCAGGAATTACAGTTGAAGTAGAATTTGACACTAGTATAGATAATATTGGGCAAGTTGATGCTTATGTAGAAGGTCAAAATCCTACAATAAGAATTAATCCAGAAAAAGTTAAAAAAGATACTACATACCATGAATTTGGGCATATATACATAGATTTATTAGGCGTAAGTGATCCGGTTGTTGCTCAAGCTATAGCAGAATTAAGAGATACAGAATTGTATAAGCAAGTAGAGCAAGCGTATCCTGAATTACAAGGAGAGATGCTAGATAAAGAAGTGTTAGCTACTGCAATAGGCTTAGAAGGAGCTAAAATTGTTAGAAAAAATCCTAATAGACTGCAAAAATTATTTAATAGATTATTTAGAGCTATAGGTAAATTATTTGGAGTTAGTCCTAATACAGCTGCAGTACTTGCAGAAGAAATGTTTGCAGGAAAATTAAGATCTGAAGGTATGGTTAATCCTTTAAGCCCATATATACAAGCTAGTAAAGAAGAAGTAAAATTAAAAGAGCTAGTTGATAATGCACGAGTTAGAATAACGCAAGAGTTATATGAAATAAATAAATTACCTGAAGACCAAATTAATGATGAGCAGCTAACTACTTTAAGGAGGCTAGAAAATAGTTTACAAAGAGTAACAAAAGTAGAAGATTTATTTAATCTTGTAGATGCGATGGGAGAGGCCTTAAATAGAACAGAGGTAGCATATGCTGATATTATGGCTATACCGGAAAATGAAAGAGGTACGTCAGAAAATTTAAGAAAAATGTGGGAGCTAAAAAAACAGCTAGATAGTTTAGAAATGCTTCAAAGTGTAAAATCTTTATTAATTTCTACAAAAAGAAAAAAATCAGTTTCAGACATAGAAATTTTTACAACTCTAGAAGATAAAGTAAATGCAATTTTAACTCAAGCAGAATCTTTAGACCAGGATTTTAAAGAAGATGTTATTCCTATGCTAGCACAATCTATGATAGGGCTATCAAATAAAGATTTACCAGCAGATATACAAAAACTTATAGATAATGCAAAAAAGTTTACTAGGTCTAAAGGTTTAAATGAAGGAGATCTTGCTTATATTGAGTTAAAAGAAAGATATAATAAAGGAGAGCTTACAGATCAAGAGTTTAAACTTAAAAAATCAAAACTATATATTGAGCAATTAAAACAAAAACAGCTTAAAAACTATAAAGACCTTGTTGCTGAATTAACAGCTGCGCACAAAGATAAGAGTGGGTATTCTTATTATTTTGATCCTATAATATATTCTAGTGACAGAGGTATACAATTATTAGTTAAAAGTGTAACGCAAGCAAATTTAGAATCGAATGATATGACTCTAGATTTAAAATCTAAATTAGCTCCTATATATGAAAGATTTGCTGCTGGTCAAAATGAATCAAATGTAGAAGAATTAAATGATCCTATGTTAGAAGAAATAACTATAGGAGGAATGAAAAGACTAGCACTAGTTAATCCAATTGATTCTGAAAGATACTACAAAGAACTTACAGAAGAAAAAGATAAACTAGGAAAAAAACACAATATACCAAGAAAAGAACAATATACTAATTCTAAAGGAGAGATTAATTATGCAAATTTTAATCGAGATTTAGATAGCTGGGGAAATAATGAATCTAAGGGAGGTAGATACAGAACTGATTTAGCTAAATGGACAGACAAAAACTTAGAGCCTATTCCAGGGTGGCAACAAGAGCTTGACAAATTAAACAAAGAGTTTAAAATACAAGCTGATATTATTAATGCTTTAAAAAATGAAGGCATAGAAAAGTCAGAAGCTTTATCAAACGCACGTATTAGAAAAAATGAAATAGAAAAAATTAAAAACAGAAATTATATAAATGGGAAACCTGCCGGAGACTGGCTTAGACCTAAAGCTTCTGTGTACACTAATGAAAAGTATACTAAAATACAAAATGACCCTAGATTAAAAGAATATTATGACTTTGTAATAGAAGAGTTTCAAGCAGCACAAAGAATGATTGGCCTTAAGCAGATGGAAAAAAACGGTTGGGACAAATATTCGTATTTAATGCCAACGTATAGAAAAGAAGACATTGATAGGCTAAAAGAAAAAGGTGTTTATAATACAATACAAGACACATTAAAAGATGGATTTACTATACAAGAAACCAATCATGATTATTATACCTATAATGAAAATAACAGAGATATAGAAAAGAAGATTCCAATCTATGCAGTTAACAAAGTTCCATCTAGAGAAGTTTCTAGAGATGTTGCTAGTAGTTTATATAGATTTAGACATATGGCGCATAATTTTAAATCTAAAAGTGAAATTGTTGGGCAGGTTATGTTTTTCCAAGATCTTTTAAAGAATAGAAAAACTTTAGAAACTAATTCTGCAGGAATACAGCTGATACAAAAAGCCGCAAAACAAATGGGTATAGATATGCCTAAATTAAAAGAGGGTGAAAGTAATAATTTTAAACACGTGCAGGAATGGCTTGATTCTGTAATGTTTGGACAAAGTAATTTACAACAAGATTTTACAATATTTGGTAAAACATTTTCTGCAAACGAAGCAGTAGGAACGTTAAATGCTTTTACTGCAATAAGTACTTTATCCTTTAACTTACTACAAGGAGCTAACCAGTCTATTTTAGATAATTTAATGTTAATGCAAGAATCTGTTGCAGGGCAATTTTTAGATAAAGGAGATCTTGCATGGGCTAAAGGAGAATATTGGAGTTCAGGAATGGCTGTTACAGACATAGGTAGATTTGATCCAAAAAGTAAAATAGGTAAAGCAGTAGAATTTTTTGATGCTTTAACGGAATTTACAGACTCTGAAGGTAATCAAATTGTTGGAGGTAAGGCTAGAAAACTTGCAAGAAGTGGTAACTTATTATTTTTACAACAAGCTGCTGAACATGAATTATCTGCTACAAGAATGTTAGCGCTAATGAAAAACTTAGAAGGTAAGCTAAAAGATAGCGACGGTAATGTTATTATGAATGAAGACGGTAAACCGGCTAATTTATATGATATGCTTATAATAGATGATAAAGGTAAAATGTCTGTAGATCCTAGAGTAGCTAATTTTAGTAGATTAGATTTT
>Ga0222716_10000871_pt1 | contig 25579 bp, 19 predicted proteins | sample C33_13DmetaG_FD_165044 | JGI IMG/M metagenome (GOLD analysis project Ga0222716, IMG submission 165044) | Estuarine water microbial communities from San Francisco Bay, California, United States - C33_13D | ecosystem: Environmental > Aquatic > Marine > Unclassified | place: USA: California... | reverse complement strand
AATCCCATTCGTGATTACATGCTTCACATTTAACTTGCTGATCTGGAATACCCTGTCTACCCTTAATGTCTGATAAGTGATCAGTAAGTCCTTGGAAGATTTGCTTATCACAATTGTTAAGGAAGTGTCTTATTTGATCTTCATTGTCTGTTTTACCTTGAGGAGTTTCAATAGCAGTAACAACATCGGCAATAGTATCAACGGTCATATTTGTTAATCTAACAAAACTCTTTTGAAACTTTATCATCTTTTCTTCGTCTGACATGTCTTCGTCATTAACAATAGCAAAGACCCTTTGTTCCTCAAGTGTTTTAATATTAGCCTTTGTCATTTGTTTATAGTTGTAAGGTACAAGATTAAAAACTAAATCACCCACTGTAATTTTCTTCTTCCATGCAGCAGGACCTTGGTTAATATAATCAACCAGTGGAATAGTGTATTTGTTTTCTTCTTTACAACTTGGACAGTTTGACCATACATCCATTTCTGAACCATAAGTAGCAATTCTAATACCCAGCAATGCTGCGTCAATATCAATCGTAGGCATCAACCAAGGTTGCTTAATGGCAGGTATACAACTCTTGATAACTTCTACTGTGCTTTCCCCTGATAATAAAGCATCTGGTGTTTTTAACATTAGTTCGTCTTTCGCTGTCATAGCAAAAACAGGATAGTCTCCGTTTTCACTAACATCTAATGCACCTTCAGGATAGTAATCTCCACCTGATGGTAATCTAATATAAATTTTAGGCTGTCTGTAATATCCACTTAGTGGGTTTGCAGGCGGCGTATTAACTGTTACTGTTGGAGCAATACTAGGTTGCTCATCTTTTTTTGCATCATTTGATACATTTTGTTCTGCCATGGTTTTATCTCCGGTAAATACATTATATATTGCAATACTTAGTATAACTATTTATATGCGCAGTTAACTGGACAAAAATAAATTATGGCAGTAATGATCGACATACCCGGAGTTGGCCAAGTAGAAGCCCAAAATGCTGCTTCTGAAGCTACTCTACAGGCAATACTGAAATCTCTTGGTGGAAAAGCAGGAGGCGGTGGCGGTGGTAGCGCAGCAAATAAAGCAGCAGCAAAATCAGCAGGAAATTTAGCAAAAGGTAATGCAGCAGCCGCATCAACATCAAGTAAATTAGGAGCATCATTAGGAAAAGCATTTGGTGCAGTTGCTAAATTTGGTGGCGCCGTTGTAGGTGCTGCAGGCAAAATGATTGATATGAGTAATGCTATTGCAGGTGCAATGGCTGGTTATTCAAATTTAGACAACAATGTTACTGCCGCAGCAGCAAAAATTCCATTATTAGGCGGCACATTCCAAGCGGCAGCAGCAGCAACAGAAAAATTAGTTAATGCAACTCAGAATGCTTCAAACAGCGGAGCAACTTTTGGCGGAAGTGTTTTTGAAATGTCAAATGCTGCAAGTAGAGCAGGTATGACAATAAATGAATACAGTTCATTTGTTAGAAAGAGTGGTGAGGCATTCAGGCTGCTAGGCGGAGACGTTGAAACAGGACGTAAACGCTTTGATGATTTGTCTAAAGATTTACGTAAGAGTGGATTCATGCGTGAACTTAACAACATGGGTTTCACAACTTTACAAGTAAATGAAAGCATGGCACGTTATACCACTATCCTTGGTAGAACTGGTAAACTGCAAGACATGTCAACAAAACAGTTATCAAAAGCATCAGCAGATTACATGAAAGAGATTGACTTACTTGCAAAAGCAACAGGTCAAGAAAGAAGTGCAATTGAAGATAAACAGCAGCAACTATTAACAGACGGTCAGTACAATGCAAAAGTTTCAGGCATGTCCGCCGAAGCTGCTGCTTCGTTTACGAATACAATAACAGGCCTTAAGGGAGGCTTACAAGATATTGCTAAGGATATTATTACTACAGGAAGTGCAACAACAAAAGAATCTCAATTGTTTGCATCGACGATGCCACACTCAGCAGCTATGATGATGGAGTTTGCAAAAATCACAGAAGCTGGTGGCACAATCAGTCTGAAACAAAGAAATGAATTAAACAATACACTGGCTAGAGAAGGCAAACAGAGTAAAGGCAGATTTAGAGACGTTGCTAGATTTGATGCTGAAATGGCTTCCCATTTTAATAACCTTGTTGAAGCAAGTAACATTCCGATAGACGGATTACTTAACTCATCAAAAGAACAAGCAAAAGCTACCGATGGGCAAATGAGTGCTATGGAAGCAATGCGCAGACGTATTAATGAAATAAGTCAAACATTCACTAGACTGTTAGCATCAACAGGAATCATGGATACCATGATGGGTGCTTTTGAAACTATTGCAGGATTTACAGAAAAGATTTTATTCCCTATATTTAGAATGCTCAGTGCTGTTATTATGCCTGTGGTAGATATTATTAGTGCTGTGCTTAATCCTGTAATTACAGTATTAGGTTACGGATTTACAGCACTTGCAAATGCTCTTGATTTTGTTCTTAGCCCACTTAGATTGTTAGCAGACGGTGTAGGTTATGTTACTGGAATATTCCAACCGTTAGCAGATGTAGTTGGAATAAAATTAATGGGCGCATTTAATTCTACTAAAGATCTTTTAGAAGATACTTTTGCTCCACCTATAGAGTTTGTTGGCAGAATGGCTGACGATGTAGGTAAGATGATAGATCAAAATTTATATCCTGCAATTGAAGCTGTTAGTGACTTCTTTATGGGCGGTTTCTCAACAGCACTAAACTGGGTGAGAGACGGGTTAAATTGGTTTGGCGATGCGTTTGAACCTGTGATAACTCCAATTGCAGACGCATTTGGTTGGCTAGGAGAAAAGATTGATACGATTGGGCAGTATTTTACTGATTTCTTTAATAGCTTTAGAACACTAGGTGATGTATTTGACGCTTTCAAACTAGCAATAGCAGATATGAGAATATCATTTTATGAGCTAGGTCTGCAATTAAAGGCATGGGGTGATACATTAACACTTGGTACAAGTGATGAAGAACAAGCCGAGCAAGATTTGATGCGAAAAAACATCGACATCATGAAAGAAAAAAATGCAGCAGATCGTGAAGCACTTGCTAATAGATTTGCTATAAACCGTTACGAATCTGAAGTAGAAGCCGCAGCAATTGCTCAAGCAAAATTAGCAGAACGCGGCAAGCGTGACAAAGAGCTTGAAGATAAACTAGCAATAGCCAAAGAAAATTTAGCCAGAGCTCTTAAAGGTGAATTGCAACAAACAAAAGATACTGTAGTTACTGATGCAAAACTTAATGCTCAAAAAAAAGCAGAACTAGAACTTAACCAAAGTTTAAGCAATGCAACAAATACACTAAAAGATTTTGCCAAAAACGAAGATAGCTTTTTGGTATCACCAGATGGTTCAGTAATTAAAGATACTAGAGCAAGTGTGCCAGTTGGACAGAACAGTAGTGCTAGAGATAATGGAGTAAGAGGCACTATTAGAGCAGGTGATGAAACTAACGCTTTGGATGTTATAAGTGAACAAAACTATCGCCAAAAGAAAATGGACAATCCAGATTACGTTCCTGGACAGTCAGAAAAAGAAGCAGCAGCTCAAGCTGCACTAAATACACAAGCAAGTTTACAGATACAATCTGAAACTTTAAAAGTACAAGTTAGAATACTAGATGCACTTGAAGAAATGGCTAGTATGAGAGCATAAGGAATTAGATGAGCTGGAAAAAATATTTTACGCCTGTAGCAGTTGATAATAATTCGGGTAGCTACAGCCCAATAAGCGGAGGCGGCCGTCCTGGACCTGCACGGTCAAACTATAGTTCTTACCTACCTGACGTATATGCTGGTAGTCCAAATCGTATTGAAAAATACATGCAGTACGACACAATGGATATGGATTCAGAAGTAAACGCAGCACTGGATATTCTAGCAGAATTTTGTACAGGAAAAGACAACGGTAATTTAAGCAATTTTAACTTTAACTTTAGAGGGCAACCTTCCAGTACTGAAACTAAACTTCTTAAAGAAGCAATGCAAAAGTGGAGTAAGCAGCAGCGTTTCGACAATAGAATGTTTCGTATTGTGCGTAACACTTTTAAATACGGAGATTGTTTCTTTTTAAGAGATCCAGAAACTAAAAAATTACTTTATATTGATAACGCAAAAGTTTCTAAAATTATTGTTAATGAATCTTTAGGAAAAATTCCAGAACAATATGTAATCAAAGATATTAATTTTAACTTTAAAGATTTAGTTGCAACTACACCACACGGTACAACAAATACGTCACCAAGCGGAACAAGTTCATACACAAGCGGCGGTGGATTTGCACGTGGCATGGTAGGAGATGCAGCACAGCCAACAGGCACACGTTTTCAAAACGGACAAAACGAAATTACAGTAGACGCAAAACATATTGTACACATTTCGTTGTCAGAAGGATTAGACAACAACTATCCTTTTGGTAACTCATTACTTGAAAGTGTGTTTAAAGTTTACAAGCAAAAAGAATTACTTGAAGATGCAATTATCATTTACAGAATTCAACGTGCTCCAGAAAGAAGAATTTTTTATGTTGATGTAGGTAACATGCCTGCACACATGGCAATGAGTTTTGTTGAAAAAGTTAAAAATGAAATTCAACAAAGACGTATTCCTAGTTCAACAGGTGGCGGAACAAGTGTTATTGACGCAAGTTACAATCCTCTGTCAACTAACGAAGATTACTTCTTCCCACAAACAGCAGAAGGAAGAGGATCTAAAGTTGAAACATTACCAGGTGGTACTAACCTAGGCGAAATTACAGACTTAAAATTCTTTACCAACAAACTGTTTAGAGCATTACGTATTCCTGCAAGTTATTTGCCAACATCAATCGATGACCAAGCAAACACTGTATCAGACGGTAAAGTAGGAACAGCATATATCCAAGAATTAAGATTCAATAGATATTGCGAAAGACTACAAAACATTATGGCTGAAGCGTTTGACAAAGAGTTTAAACTTTGGTTAGATGGCAATGGTTATAACATTGATGCATCACTGTTTAACATTAACTTCCAACCACCACAAAACTTTGCAGCATACAGACAAGCAGAACTTGATACTACTAGAGCAAACATCTTTAGCGTTGTAGACGCAATTCCACATTTAAGTAAACGTTTTGCAATGAAACGTTACTTAGGTTTATCACAAGAAGAAATTGCAGAAAATGAAAAGTTGTGGAGAGAAGAAAACGCAGGTAATTTACAAGATCCTGGAGATGCAGGCAGTGAATTAAGATCAGTAGGCGTAACACCTACAGGGATGGCAGCAGACGGCGCGGCTGAAGAAACAGAAGCTCCAACTGAAGCACCTCCTGCTGATGATGTAAGTGGCGGAGAAACAGCAGAAACACCTGCAGTTTAATAAATACTAGTATGCTTTTGAGAGAATTTTTATATTTTAATGATGACGTTAACGACTTTTCCGTCGACCGTCGTTACGACAACAAGAAAGATGATAATGTCCTTTCAAAAGATGACACCAGAAAAGTACGCCTTACATTACGTCAGATTAATCAATTAAGATTACAATCCGAAGCTCATGTTGCTGAAAAAGAATCAGAGCTAGATTTTATTAGACAAATGTACGGGGCGAAGCTTGAGCAAGAAGAATAAAAAACACCACAAAGATATAGCATTCGTATTAGGCAACGGCATGAGCCGCGGCACCATTAACTGTGAAAAACTTTTAAACATTGGAACAGTATATGGTTGTAATGCACAATACAGAGAGTTTGATCCTCATTACATTGTAGCAGTAGATGTTAAAATGGTTAATGAGATAATCGAAGCAAACTACCATCAAAAGGGTACAGTATGGACTAATCCTAATAAAGGGATTAAAACTAATAGTAATATTAATTTTTTTAGTCCACACAAAGGATGGAGTAGCGGTCCTACTGCACTGTGGTTTGCAGCACAAAACGGCCATAGACACATTTATATTGCTGGATTTGACTATCAAGGACTTAAAGGAAAGTTTAATAATATATACGCAGATACCTTTAATTACAAGAAAACCACTGATTCTGCAACGTTTTTTGGCAATTGGCTAAGCCAAACTGAGAAGGTAATTAAGGAATTTACCAAGGTAACCTTTTACAGAATCATTGATGATGGCGCATTTATACCCGATAAACTAGGTCCGCAGCACACTAATTTAAAACACATTAGTATGCGTGATTTTGAGAATACCTTTGAAGGAACTATATATCAACACAAAATGAGTCAAAATAATACCATTTAACCCTATTTTTACAACAATTATGTAAATATATAACAAACAGCCTTACCGATAATTTCAAGGAGAACAAAAATGGCAGATAAATCTACATTAGAACAAATGCTTGAGAACTTGGTTAACGATAACCAAGAGAAAGCAGAAGAATTATTTCACGAGTACGTGGTAACTAAATCACGTGAAATCTACGAAAACCTTATTGAAGAAGAAATGAAAGATGAGGAAGTAGACGAAGCATCAGACGATGACGCAGAAGACAAAGTTGACGAAGCATCAGACGATGACGCAGAAGACAAAGTTGACGAAGCATCAGATGATGACGCAGAAGACAAAGTTGACGAAGCTACTGACGAAGACTCAAAAGACGAAGAAGTTGATGAAGAGTTTGAAGACGTTGCAATTGAAGGCGAAGACGATATGCCTGACATGGGTGGCGACGCTACAGACGATTTAGAATCAGAAATTGATGCAGACTCAGAAGAAGGCGATAAAGAGCCGGAAGAGTTATTTCAAGATCTAGATTCAATTGTTGATGAGTTACAAGCAAAATTTGACGAGATCAAAGGTGAAGACGGAGAGGAAGGCGATATGGATTCAGATATGGATTCAGAAGAAGAAGCTTTTGCTCCAGAAGCTGCTCCAGAAGTTGACGAACTAGATACTTTTAGAGAGTACGTAGAAAAAGTTGCTGGCGGACACGGTGCTGAGAAAAAAGGCGGCGCAGAATCTGCAGACAACAAGAAGTCAGTTGTTGATAATATGAAAAACGACATGGGCGGAACTACAGCTAATATTGCTAAAGGCGGCGAAGAGTCAGGTAAAAATGACGGTGGCCTAGCTGATATTACACCTAAAGAAGAAAATGCAGGTAATGTTAACACACCTGGTTCAAAAAATGCAACTAAAATGGACAGCACAAAAGGACATGGTGCTGAAAAGAAAGGTGCAGGCGAATCAGCTGATAACAAGCAATCGATTTTCCGTAGCAAACGATAGTAAAAAAGGAAGACTATAAGTGAAAACTACACTAGCAGAACATCTGAGCTTCGATCAGGCTAAAATCGTACTTGAGCGTGATGAGCATGATGATGGTAAAACATTACATTTGAGTGGAATCTGTATTCAAGGTGACATTCGTAATGCCAATCAGCGTGTTTATTCTTCTAAAGAAATTGATAGGGCTGTCAAGACGCTCAACGAACAGATTTCTGGGGGGTATTCAGTGCTAGGTGAAGTTGATCACCCACAAGATTTACGCATCAATTTGGACAGGGTCAGTCACATGATTACAAAAATGTGGATGGATGGTCCAAATGGCTACGGAAAACTTAAAATGTTACCAACGCCGATGGGACAAATTGTTTCATCGATGTTGGAATCAGGAGTCAAGTTGGGAGTCTCAAGCAGAGGTTCAGGGGAAGTTGACGGAGATGGTAATGTTCAAGGATTTGAAATTATTACTGTTGACGTTGTAGCTCAACCATCTGCCCCGGGAGCATATCCAACACCAGTTTACGAACACCTTATGAATGCACAAGGTGGCTACAAGGCATTTCAAGTGGCACAAGAAGTCCAAGGCGACACACAGGCACAAAGATATATAGCAGAGAGCTTGAAAAACTTCATTTCAAGTCTTAATAAAACGTAGGAGAATCACAATGCTAGAGTTTGTAAAACAACTATTTGAAAACAATGTGATTTCCGAAGAAGTCAAGTCGGAAATTGAGACCGCTTGGGAAAAAACCGTTCAAGATAACCGTGATAATGTTACTACACAATTGCGTGAAGAATATGCACAGAAGTACGAACACGATAAGACCGCAATGGTTGAAGCAGTTGAGAAGATGCTGGCTGACAGAATTACAGCAGAGCTTTCTGAGTTTGCTGAAGACCGCCAAGGACTTATTGAAGCTAAAGCAAAATATGCTGAAAAAATCGTAAAAGATTCTAAAGCTATGGAAGCATTTGTTCTTAAGAATCTTAAGAATGAGTTAGCAGAACTTCGTGAAGATCGTAAAGCAGTTGCAGGTAATGTTGCCAAACTTGAATCTTTTATTGTTGATGCACTTTCAAAAGAAATTGCAGAATTCCATGCTGATAAGAAAGACTTAGCAGAAACCAAAGTTAAACTTGTTAGAGATAGCAAGGCTAAATTTGAAGAAGTTAAGAAAGACTTTATCAATAAAGCATCGAAAATCGTTGAAGGTACAGTATCGAAAGGTATTAAATCTGAAATGGTACAATTGAAAGAAGATATTCAGGCAGCGAGAGAAAACGACTTCGGTCGTAGACTTTTTGAATCATTCGCAAGTGAATATGCTACTAGCCATTTAAATGAAAAATCTGAAACTTCAAAACTTCTTAAAGTTGTAAAACAGAAAGAAATTGAAGTAGCAGAAGCAGCAAAGATTGTTGCAGAATCTAAAAAGTTAGTAGAAAGTCGAGATGCAGAGATTGCTCGTATCAAAAATAGCGCAGCAAGACAAGAAGTAATGGCAGAATTGCTAGGACCATTGTCTGCAGAGAAGCGTGAGGTAATGGGTGAGTTACTAGAATCTGTACAGACTAATAAATTACACGCAGCTTATGACAAGTACATTAATTCCGTAATGGAAGGAAGTGCTCCAACTAAAGTGGCGTTGACAGAGGCAAAAGAAATAACAGGCGATAAAGCACAAGGCAATCAAATTAGCAGTGGAGAAAAAACTGCTGAGATATTTGACATCCGCAGGCTTGCGGGCTTAAAAGTTTAAGGAGAAAAACAATGTCACAACTACTAGAAAGTCGCTGGTCAGAAACCAAAGATGCCCTTTTAGAAGGACTTCAAGGTAACAAGCGTACTGTTATGGCAACAACTCTGGAGAATACCCGCACGTATTTGAACGAGTCTGCTACAGCAGGTGCTACATCTGCCGGTAACGTTGCAACACTAAACCGTGTGATCCTTCCAGTGATCAGACGTGTGATGCCTACGGTCATCGCTAATGAACTAGTTGGCGTTCAGCCAATGACTGGACCTGTTGGTCAAATCCACACATTAAGAGTACGTTATGCTGATGCATTCAACTCTGCAAGTGGAACTGACACTACAGCAGGTGACGAAGCACTATCACCTTTCAAGATTGCAGAAGGTTATTCTGGTGCTACTAATGATAAAGCAGCTTCTACAGCAGCTTTAGAAGGTGTAGCTGGAAACAGACTAAGCATTCAAATCTTGAAACAAACTGTCGAAGCGAAAACTCGTAAATTGAGTGCTCGTTGGACGTTTGAAGCTGCTCAAGATGCACAAGCTCAACAGGGTATTGACATCGAAGCAGAAGTAATGGCTGCTTTAGCACAAGAAATTACAGCTGAAATTGACCAAGAAGTTATTCAATCTTTGAAAACACTTGCTGGTACGGCTGCTTTAACTTATGACCAAGGTGCAGTATCAGGTACTGCTACTTTCGTTGGTGACGAACATGCTGCTTTAGCTGTTCAAATCAACAGAGTTGCTAACTTGATTGCACAGCGTACAAGACGTGGCGCAGGTAACTGGGCTGTTGTTTCACCAACAGTATTAACTTTGTTACAATCTGCTACAACTTCAGCGTTTGCAAGAACAACTGAAGGTACTTTTGAAGCACCAACAAACACTAAGTTTGTAGGAACTTTAAACAGTGCAATGCGTGTGTACGTAAACGGTTATGCAACTGACGACGATGTGTTGATCGGTTACAAAGGTTCTTCGGAATCAGACGCTGCTGCGTTCTACTGCCCATACATTCCTTTAATGTCAAGCGGTGTTGTACTTGATCCAGCAACATTTGAGCCAGTTGTTAGTTTCATGACAAGATATGGTTATGTAGAGTTAACAAACACTGCATCATCTCTTGGTAATGCAGCTGACTACTTAGGAAAAGTTGGAGTTACTTCAGCTAACCTAAGATTTGCGTAAGCAAGTATAGATTTAAAAAATCTACTAAAGGGCGGTATTTTTATATCGCCCTTTTTTATGACTAAATAATAGTATCGTTCATCCCAATCGGGACGGAAGTAGCATTAGCGAAGGAACGCACTTAACTGTAAAAGGGAGAGTGTAATGAACAGATTCGATCATCTACTTAATTCATATCGTGAGCAAAAAATGAGAGAACGCAAGGAACGCATCTTAATGATGTCACGTTCTGAGGCAAACATTAATGGCAGCGGTACTAGTGGTTATACTGTGAAAAGTGGCGAAAATACTGGCAAAGTACTAAAACATATATCTGTTACTTCAAGTAATAACATATAGTTTTTGTCCAAAATAAAATAGGTTGACAAATACTTATTTTGTGTTATATTAATAATATAGCAACAAAAGAGTAATTAACTTTTGTTTATAGTGCAAGGAAGAGGCCTTTACCAGAAGGGTCGAACTTGACTAGCCAGGGATGGTACCCAGGTGCTGTAGTAGAAATACGCAGTATCACATCGCAGTCACTAGCGGGGTTAGGTTGTACGTATTAGAATGGTATTCGGGTACGTGCTTGTAGGTGTAACCAAGTCCTACCTATTTTGCTTATATTAAAAAGGACCTTAATTGGTCCTTTTTTCTTGACTAACTGTCCAAAATGCTATATAATACTAGCATGGAGATAAAAGACGAAAAAGACTTCTCTTTACTAAGAGAACAGGTAAGCAAGTGGAACAAGAATCATTCTATGTTCAAACACGATGTTCGTCAATTATCCGAATCGCTAGAAAAGCTCATTGATAATCATAGTCAGCATATGATTATGCACAGGCAGACAAAACGTACTATACATTTAGAACGTGCCCAAGCAGAAATCGACAATATTAACATTCTTCTTAAAACTGTTGGGCAGCAAGAACTCTTATCTATTCTTAGCAGAAGATAAATACTTGTGTCGATAGTGTGCCGCATAGTGTGGCGGACTTATGCTGCACCACAGCGTAGCGGATAGAACCCGCATAGGACTACTTAAATAGGAGAAAACAAATGGGAAGACCACTTAGAAAAGACGTTAACGGAGTTGACGCAATTAAAGTACCTACTGGTGCTGCTACAGGTATTACAGTAAACTTTTATCAAGACGGTTCAAACAGAACTGATGGCGTAATTGTTAAACAAAGAGGCGGACAGTCATTTACTTGTGCTCGTATTGGCGATGTTGCTGATACAACAGCAGGTAAACAGATCACTTGTAAATTAAAAGACGGTACACCTAGTGCAGAATTTGAAATGCAAATGCAAGGTTCTACAACAGGTAACTTAGATGCAGACCTAGTTAATATTGCTAAAATTACAAAGCGTGTTGCAACTGATTTTTCTGGAAACAAGTATACTTGGTATCTAGAAAACGATTCATCTGCAGATTACATTGTTTTAACTGCAATTAGTTAATAGGTAATAGATAATGGCACAGTTAGTACAAACCAATGGTGATTATACCATTAAAACAGGCGAAGGGTCAAATGTAATATTTGACACTGGTGCAGGTATTGGTGAAGTAAAAATCACTGGTAACTTAGTTGTTGAAGGTGACACACTAACTGTTCAAGCCGAAAACTTAAACGTTAACGATAACATTATTGAATTAAACTATGGTGAAACAGGCACAGGCGTTTCTCTAAGATATTCTGGTATACAGATTGACAGAGGAACAGAAACGCCTGTTTCATTCTTTTATGATGAAAATGATGATACGTTTAACCTTGCAAAAGGAACCGACGGCAGTTACAACTTTACTGATAGTAGTTTAAGATTAAAAACTATCACAACTAATCAAACTACAGACGGTGGAGATTTAACTCTTATCGGTACAGGATTAGGTGTTGTAAAAGTTATTGGTACTACAACATACGAAGAACAAGTAACGCATGACGATGATATTCCTAATAAGAAATATGTTGACGATGCTATTAGAGATAATCCAACATTCCAAATTATTGATAATGACACAAGAGTTATTGTTACTGATAAGGACGTCAGCGGAGCATTAACTTATCTAGTTGATAACACCGGATACAGTTCTTTTGGTGAAAGTGCTATTTCAGTAATTGTTGACGGTTTGCTAGGTGCTCAATTTTATTCAAATAGGGCAGTAATACAAGACCTTGAATTTATTAATAACGAAATAACAAATAACGATACTAACGGTAATATCTTTTTAAGAACACAAGGTACAGGTAAAGTTAAAATTAACTATGGACTTGAGCTTGAAAAAATTGCAGTTACTCCGGCATATGTAAATGAATCAACTATTCTTTATCACAATGAAGAAGAGTTAGGTCAAACAGGTGTGTTCTTTACTAACGGTACTAGAACAGGAGAATTAGTAAATAGAAATAGAGCATTACTCTATAGTATGATATTTTAAAGGAAAAAACAAATGATTAAAAGTACAAAAGTATCTGCAACAAATGTTAGTGTTCCGGAAAAAGTCTATACTAGTACAACTACAGGAGCTCCTATTGGAGGCGGTGTTACAGGTCAAGTAAATGCAATCACAACAATGATCCTTTGTAATCTTGGTACACCAACTATTACAGATGAGTCTGTTAATACTTGTAATGTAAGCGTGTACTTAGTAAAAGCAGGCGATACTCCGGATACCGATAATATTATTGTTAATACCTTAATTGTACCTGCAGGCGAAACAGTATTTTTCAGCGATGAAAAAATTATTTTAGACTCAGGTGATGAAATTTGGGTTGGTACTTCAGTAGCAGATTTAATTACTGTTACAGTAAGTTCAATGCAAGTGTAGAGGAAAACTAATGAAGTTTTTAAAATACCAAAACACATCAAGGTACAGTCCAAGCGATACCGCTATTTCAATTAATCCTTATGGAAGAGTTGTGATGGGTACAACTGCTGGATTGATGTTACCTAAAGGAACGTCAGCACAGAGACCAGACTTAGTAGGTGTAAGACAGCCTGGTACAGCAGACGGAACTATTAGATATAATACTGACATTACTGCTATTGAAGCATATGTTGGTGGTAACTGGGAATTAGTTGTGCAGCCGGCGGCTTCTGCTATTACAGTACAAACACTAGGACCGGGAGATGGAACTGAAACTGTGTTTGGACCAGTATTTGAATCAACAAGTGCAAATAACGTTTTATGTTTAGTTGAAAATGTTTTACAAATTCCTACAACTAACTTTACACTTGAACAAAGTACAGCTGGTAATTTAACAGGACCTAATGCTCCATACGCAGATGGATATTATTTTAAATTTAATTCTCCGGTACCTGCTACCAAATATATTACAACCTTCTATGGATTCTCAAACTAATGTCACAAGTAGGGCGAATAGGCGGACATTTATTAGAAGCAAATCTTGAAAGACAAGGAATTGATGTTGCTTTCAAGAATACAACTTTTGACTCAACACCAATATTATATCTAGATGTTACTAATAATAGAATTGGTGTTAAAACAGATTCCCCACAATACGATTTAGATATACAAACAGATGTTTCTACAACAAATGCTGAAGCAACAGCACAAGCAAGACTAGATAACGTTCTTATAAATGCACCTGCAACATTTTCTACTATTACAGGACCATTAAATATTGTTCCTGCAACAGACCAAGGTTCAATTGTCTGGCAAAGATTACAAACAGACAACTTAGATATTAGCGATAACTTTATACAAGGTAAAAGTACAGACGATAGTGTTACTTTAGATGCAAGTGGTACTGGTTCAGTTAACATATATGCAAATACAAATATTTACGGTACATTAGGTACAACAGGAAATATTTCATTAGACGGAAATGTAACACTAGCAGGAAATGTTATAGTGGGTGATAGTCCACTTGATATTGTTGTTATCAATCCTGACTTAACACAAGACATTGTACCACAAACTGATAATACATATAGCTTTGGACAAGATGAACGTGATTCTACCCCAAGAAGATTTTCAGAATTACATACACCTGATAATTTAACAAATACAAATAATGTTCGACCTATGGGAGCATTAGTCAGTAACCAGCTTAGTCTCAGAGGCGAAACAGGTGATCAGATTTTAGTTACTCCAACGATTACATCAACTCAGTCAAACGAAGATACAATGTTAGTTTCTGATACAGGCAATTATTTTATTGACGGTACAAAAATAGAAAATAATAATATTCATAATACTGGTAACGATGCTTTCAGTTTTGGAAACACAGGTATTGGTTATTTAAGATTTATGGGCGACAGTGCATTTAAAATGCCAGCAGGTACAAATGCTGAACGTCCAGGGTTACCAGAAGTTGGTGATACTAGATGGAATACAGATGAACAAATTATGGAATGTTTTGCTGGTATTGTTGAATCAGTAACAGTAACAGGAACATTTACAGGATTAGCAGATGCAGCTAATATTTTTTCAGGAACTACTACATCAAACTCTGTATACGGAACTGATTTTAGTTGTAGAATGAATTTATTAGCAGAAACGGTAACAGTAGTTCAATTCTTATCGCAAGGAATTGGATATCAACAAGGTGATCAGATTGTGATTCCAGGAACACTTATTCCTGGTGGTTCTAGTCCGGCCAACGATATCACTTTAACAGTAGGCGCACAGTCCAATGATGGCTACGCAGTAGCAACTGGTGGTGGTGCTGAAATTAGTGAAGACCTTATGGAAGATTTAGGCGATGTATATAGCCTTATCCTCGGTTAATTAAGACAATTTGCTAAATACTACTGTTAATGCCGACCAAGCATTAATCTTTTACTGTGGTTAGCCCGCAATGTAAGGTGGCTAGAGGGACAGGATCCCCGTGAAAAGGAGAGCGTAATGGCAATTGGTCGTATTTCGGGTCCGCTCTTAAAGGCAAATCTCGTTAGAAACGGGGTTGATTTAGCTTTTGAGAACGACTTACTTTACATAGACGTAAACAATGCTCGTTTAGGAGTAAACAACTCTTCTCCCACCACGGATATCGATGTTGTAGGTACAATAAGATCAACAACACTCACAGTAGACAATCAACTAGATGTAGGAAATTTAAGCATTACTGGTAATACTATTTCCAGTTCGCTTGATACTATCTCATTCGCACCTTCAGGTTCAGATCCAGTAATTTATAATTCTAAATTACAAGTAGACGATTTGCAACTTACAGGTAACACAATTTCAACAATAGTTTCAAATACTAACTTAGAACTTCGTCCTAATGGCGCCGGCACGTTAGAAGTTACCAGTGACACCAATATTACAGGTAACTTGTATGTTAGCGGTAACATTAACACTGATGGTAATATTACTATTGGTGGTAACATTACTATTGGTGACGCAGATACAGACACTATTGAATTTAATGCAAGTATTGCAAGTGATCTTATTCCAGAAACTGATAACACATACAAATTAGGTGACACAACAACAAGATGGAAAGAAATTCATGTTAATGATCTATATACAACAACATTAAATCTTCCAACACTTGACATTGGTGACTTAACATTTAGAGATAGTACAATTACATCAGCACCTGGTACTGACTTAACCATTGAAGGTAATGGAACTGGTGGTGCTAGATTAGGTAACTTTAGATTTTCAGGAAATACAATTACTAACGTACAACCAGGTGGTATTACACAGATTGTACAAAGCGGAACAGGTTATTTTAAAATTGATACCAACAACGGGTTTGTTCCACCAAGAGGTAATGACGCACAACGTCCAACTTCATATGCGGTTGCAGGTATGACAAGATATAACACAGATGCAAAAGCAATTGAAATTTGGACAGGTACTGCATGGGCAAGTCCAGCAGGTGCATCAGGTGCGGTATCAGAAATTCAAGCAAACACAATTGCAGCATCGTATGCATTGATGTTAGGATAGAGGAAAATAGTATGCCAACAGTATTTAAACAGAGCGTAGTAACAGACATTGGAACAACACCTACTGACGTATTACAAATTCAAGAAGGTGTTAAAGCAACCGTAGTAGGTTGTAACCTTGCAAACAATTCAGATTACGATACAGTTGTTGTTGATGTACAAGTAGTTGACGAAAATTCAACAGTTGGTAACTATGCTAGATCAGTACCAATACCTCCGGGTTCGAGTGCTAAAGTAATTACGCAAGGTGAAAGATTAATTTTGCCAGCAACGGCTGGTTTAAGAATAACAAGCGATACGGAATCAAGTGTTGATGCAACAATTAGTTTCGTAGAGATATCATAGGGAGGAATAGAGTATGCCAAATCCATATTATTTCGGACAAAGCCCAGATGAATCACTAGGTGATAGCCCTAGATATTTTTATGCAATAAGAAGAAACAGCGATGGTGAATTATATCTTCTAAGAAGTGATCAATTGAAAGATAAAGACTCAATTGATATTAACTTGCCTGGTCCACCAGAAGAAACTTTTGAGGACTTGGAGCCAGGTGTTGACTTTTTTGACGGTATTAATGTTAACCATGTTAAAGACAAAGAGAATATGTATTGGACTCAATATAAATGGGACCAAAGAAGCATATTATATTATGTAGACGATGAAGGTATGTTAGTTCAGCGAATTAACCAGAACTATGCTTATCCGTCAGGAACATCAAGTTAGGGGTAGATAAATGGCAGAGTTTAAGATAAGTCGAATTAGATATACTTGGAAAGGACCATGGACAACTTCAACTGCATACATCATTGATGATGTTATACAGTATGGAGGTAGTGTATATATTGCACTTAGAGGACACACATCTGCAGACTTTAAAGCAGATGTAGATTACATTCCACCAGGTGATACAATTGGACAACCAGCATGGTTGAAAATGTCTGATGGTAGAGAATTTAAAGGTGCATGGACACCGTCAACGACTTATTATAACGGAGACATTGTAGATAACGGTGGTACTCTTTTTATCAACACAACAGGATATACATCAACAGCAGACTTTAATGCTGACATTGCTAATTGGGCAGTGTTTGTACCGGGTGCAGACTGGGGAAGCGCCTGGACTGTAGCAACTACATATGGTGTAGGAGATGTTGTTAACTACGGCGGTATTGTTTATAGATGTGTTACTGCACATACATCAGCAGCAACAGCAGCATTAGGTTTAGAAGACGACCAATTTAAGTGGTCAACTTACTACTACGGTAAAACTTACAAAGGTGAATTTGCTAGTGATACTAGATACAAAGCACAAGACCTTGTTAAGTATGGTGGGTCACTTTTAAGAGTTTTAACAGGACATACATCAACAACTAATTTAACAGCATCAAACTTTATTTTAGAAGTACCAGGTGCTAAAATTAGAGGACAATGGACAGGTGCTGAATATTATGGCGTTGGTGATGTTGTACAACACGGTGGTTATGTTTATCAATCACGTACAAACAACTATGCACGTACTCCAGGAGATTCAATTTATCAACCAACAGAAGTTGATTGGGCAGTAATTTCAAAAGGTATAAATCTTGCAGGTAAATGGGCTACTGGAACAGCATATAAAACAGGTGATGTTGTTGAAAGAGGTGGATCAATTTATGTTGCTACACTAGATTCAACAGACGACGGAAGTTCATTAGACTATCTTGATGCAGGTAACTGGGAGCTTATTATTCAAGGTCAAGCATGGAAAAATGCTTGGACTATTGCGACAGTTTATGCTGTAGGAGATGTAATTACTTACAGAGGCAGTGCATATAAAGCAAACGTAGAACATACAGCAAGTACTGAAAACTTTCCAGGCGATAGCGGTAGTGGATTTGAATATTGGGATCTTTTACTAGCTGGTGCAGAAAATGTTGGACTTGTTAATCCAGGTGATTTATTAACATTTGGTTTAAGCAGAACCATTGCTGGTGACGGATCCACATTAGGTGCTACAAATGTTCCAATTGATACAGCAGAAAAACTTTTACAAGTTGGACCAGGTGATACAATTGAATACGACAACTGGGGAAGAAGTGCAAGATACTTCCATGTTGATCCAATAATTGGTGTTGACGATAGATCAAATCCTAATGCAGGTATTGATCCTTTCAAACCAGTTAAAACAATTAGATACGCAGCAGAACTTGCTGACGATGGTGTAGATTCACATAACACGATACAATTAACAACAGGAGTATACGAAGAAATACTTCCAATTAGTTTACCTACTAGAACAGTTGTACTTGGTGACGAAATTAGATCTTCTAGAATTAAACCAAGACAAGCAATTGCTTCTATGGCAAGTGATGCTGTATATAGAAATGCTGTAGCAGTTCATTTACAAGGTGTTATTAGAAATATTTTAACAGGTACAAACTTTACAAAACAAGCAGGAAATACTGCTGAAGTTACAGTAATTACAGATGCTATTCCAACAGGAACATTTAATCCAGGACCACCAACAGGAGACGGATTAGAAATTATTGACTATGTTCAGGTTACATCTGATTCAGTTGCAGCAAACTTAGTTGACAACGGATTATCTGCTTACATACAGTACATTAACTTCCACGTACAAAGCACAGGAACTGATCCTGTTGTTACTGGTACTAATGAAATTACAGATCAAACAAACAGATTAAATGCTGCAAGAATGATCGAAACAAACAAAGACTTCTTAATGAAAGAAGCCACTGCATATCTTGACAACACATTTAGTGATTATGTATACGACAGTGCAATTTATAACGATGACATGCACAGAATTTGTAATGCACTTGCATATGATTTAAGATATGAAGGAAACTATAGAATTTTAAGAGAAGGCAAGTTTTACAAAAGCATGGTACAAGGTAGTCAATCATCAGACATGTTCTATGTAAGAGATGCTTGTGGTGTTAGACAGTGTACACTAGATGGGTTAACAGGTACACTTAATCCGCCAAACGTTTTTGAACAATATCAAAGACCAACTGGACCTAATTATATTTCACTTGATCCAGGTTGGGGTACAGCAGATAACAAAGTTTGGATTACAACACGTTCTCCATATATACAAGGTGTATCTACATTTGGTAACAATTGTACAGGACAAAAAATTGATGGTGCATTACACGCAGGTGGTAACAAATCAATTGTATCCAACGACTTTACACAGGTAATTAGTGATGGTATTGGTGCTCACGTTCTTAACAATGGTAGAGCAGAACTTGTATCAGTGTTTACGTACTATGCACAGGTAGGTTACCTAGCAGAAAACGGCGGAGTTATACGTGCTACAAACGGTAACTGTTCATATGGTTACATTGGTGCGTTAGCAGATGGTACTGATCCTTCAGAAACACCTATTACTGCTACACTTAATAACAGATTAGAAGAAGCACAAGTTGTATCAGCATTTGCTGGTGAAGTAAATGATGAAATTCTTGCACTAGAATTTAAACATTGTGGTCAAAACTATACAAATGCAGATTATACATTTGTTGGTTCTGGTACAAACGCAGCAGTTATACAAGAAGATTATAGAGATGACGCTATGTATGAAGCAAGAATTGTTACAGGTGAAGCATCTTCCGCAGCAGGTGGAGGTGGATTTACACTTATTGGTAACAATGCTCAGTCTGGTGACGATCTAACAGTTACAATTGCTACTAACGATGAAAACGAAGAAGCAAACTTATTAGGTTTAAGAATTATTTTAACATCGGGTCCAGGTACAGGACAGTACGGTTATGTACATGCATACAACAGTACTTCAAAAGTTGTAACAGTTTACAAAGAATCTGATGGTACACCAGGTTGGGATCATGTAGTTCCAGGTACACTAATCTTAACACAGTTGTTAACAGGTACAACTTATAGATTTGAGCCTAGAGTTATATTTGATCAACCACCATTTAGTCATGCAGTATCTACTCTTGACGCAGGTACAACATGGGGTGGAGTTACTTACGGTGAAACATCAGGAGTGTTTACATCTATTTCAGCAACAGGTACAGGAACAGGTACTACAATTGGTGTTCCAGCAGCAAATCCAACATTTGATATTACTAAACTTGGTAAAGACTATACAATTAAACTAAGGAATGGTGGTGCTGGTTATGCAGTAGGTGATACTCTTACAATTTTAGGTACTAGTTTAGGTGCCGGCGACGATAACAACATTACTATTACAGTACACAGTGTAACTGACGATAGTACAAACAGTATTGTTACATTTGAACACTCAGGATTTGCAGAAAGCGGCAGATTTGTTGCTGTTGCAAGTACAGGTTCTACTGCTAACTATTCACTTAATGGTACATCGTGGACAACTTCACAATTACCATCCACAGGTGTATGGACTTCAATCGCAGCAGGTAACGGAAGATTTGCTGCAATTAAAGATTCGTCAGATGTAGGTGCTTACAGTTTAAATGGTAATACATGGACAGCATTTACATTACCAGCATCAACTAACTGGGCAGATGTTGCATTTGGTAATCCAGTATATGACGAAGTACAAGCAAACTTATTTGTTGCAGTTTCAACATCAGGAAACAATGCTGCATTATCCACTAACGGTGGAGCAACTTGGTCAGCAATTAACTTTCCAGCAGCAGGTGACTCAACAATAAACCAGTGGACAAGTGTTACTTACGGTAAAGGACAGTTTGTTGCAATTGCACAAAGTAATAACTTAGCAGCAGTAGGTACATGGAACGGTTCGACTATTAGTTGGACTACTTACATTATGGATGTTATTGCAGACAGTTCGCAAAGAGACTGGAAACGTGTTGCTTATGGTAACAACAGATATGTTGCAATGGCAGACACAGGCGAAATTGGTTATTCATTCGATGGACAAACTTGGTATCCTGCAACAACACCATTGTTAGACGGCTCAACATTATTACAATGGAATGACTTACAGTATGGTCAAGGTGTGTTTATGGCACTTTACGATACAGCAGGTAGAACCATTGCAGGTGATGCAACAACAGGTCCAGTAAGATACATTTATACATCAGAAGATGGAATTCTTTGGACACAAAGAGACATTGAAGTAACAGGTAACTGGAACAGATGTGCATTTGGTAATCCAGATGCAGATCCTACAGATGGTGTTGACAACAGAAAAGGTAGATGGGTAGTTCTTGATAGAGATGTTAAATTTGCTCACCAGGTTGTCTATACAGGTAAACAGATTAAAGGTAGAGCAGATGTAGCTGCTGGATCAATTGGAGTTGTAAAACTTTGGGATCCGGGTTCAGGTTATGATCCTGTTAATACTCCTGTTGGTTACTCAGTTATTGATCCTAACAACACAGGTGAACTTGTACTTGATATGACAAGATTTGCAGACGGTGTATTAGCACAACCAAGTTGGACTAATAGAGGTAATGCATATAAAACAAGTACAACTACTGTAACAGTTACAGGTGATGGTTTTGCAGATATTATTCCTGTAGGTAAGTTTGTAACAGTTTCTGGAATGCCAGTTGTTATTGGCCCAGGTGCGCAGTTAAGACTTAATGGTAACCCAGAACTTTACACTGTTGTTGTTATTGAACAAGAAAGTATTGATACTGGCGGAACCTTTACACTAAGATTTAGAGTAAGTCCTGAACTTAAAATTGAGGACGATCCTTCAACAAATCACGGTAATGTTGTAACAATTAATACAAGATATTCACAATGTAGAATTTCAAACCATGACTTCCTGGATATTGGTACTGGTAACTTTACACAAACCAACTATCCAACATTGTACTCACAGAATTATATTTCTTATCCAGAGAATGAAGTACAAGAATTAAATGGTGGTAGAGTATTCTACTCAAGTACAGACCAATCAGGTAACTTTAGGGTTGGTGAATTGTTTGCTGTTGAACAGGCTACTGGTATTGTTACTATTAGTGCTGACTTTTTCGATCTAGCAGGTCTTACAGAACTTGCACTAGGTGGTATTAGAGTTGGTGGTACTGGTACAGTTATTAGAGAGTTCTCAACAGATCCTCTGTTTATTGCGGATTCAAATAATATTATCCCTACACAGAGAGCAATCAAAGCGTACTTAGCAAACAGACTTAACGTCGGTGGAGCGGACTTGCTAACAGCGAGCTTTATTGCAGGTACAGTTAAGGTTGGTCCTGACGAAATTGGTAATACAGCAGGACAGGCAGTGAACATCCCAGTGATGTTCGAATTACAAGGCCCGAAAGCGGGAATTGGTGGAAGTTATCTAGCACAATCTATGTTCTATAGAAGCTTTGAGCATAAAGGTATTAGGACTGACTAACATGGCACTAATATTAGAAGATAACAAATTAATGGTAAATACAATGGAACACTACGGAGTAGATAAACATGGCAGAGTTTAAATTAGGTAGAATTAGATTTGTTTGGAAGGGCGATTGGTCCTCTCCAAAAGTCTACTACAAAGATGACGTAGTAAGATATGGCGGTAAAACGTTTATCTGTACTACTGGACATACAAGCGATACGGATTTTTATGTAGACTTGAACGTAAGTCCTTCAAGATGGAACCAAATGACAGATGGTCAGGACTGGAAGGGCGATTGGGCTACATCAACATATTATAAAACAAACGACTTAGTTAAGTACGGTGGACAGATTTATATTTGTTCTACTCCGCATACATCTGCCGCTACTGCTTCTCTAGGTCTCGAAAATGATTTAGCAAAATGGACCGCTTTTGCAGAAGGTTTTGATTGGAAAAGCGATTGGAACGTTGCAACTAGATACAAAATTAATGATTTAGTTAGATACGGTGCAACAACTTATGTTTGTAATACAGGTCATACATCTGCCGCTACTGCCAGCGATGGATTAGAAAACGATCAATCTAAGTGGGACATTTTTAATCAAGGAGTTGAATACAAAGGTGCTTGGACAGGTAATACAAGATACAAGTACAACGATGTTGTTAAACAAGGTGCTGGTACATATATTTGTACTACACAGCATACTTCAAATGCATCAAACTTTGCAACTGACGCATCAAACTGGACACAGTTTATTGAAGGCTTTGAATATGAAAATGCTTGGAGCAACTTAACAGTATACCAACCAGGTGATGTTGTATCATACGGTGGTAACCAATACGTAACAAAAGTATACCATTCAGGTTCAACTAACCCTTCAACTGATACTACAAACTTTGCATTGTTTGGCAAAGGTTTTGACTTCCAGAATAACTGGAGCAACGCAACAGATTATAAAATTGGTCAAGTTGTAGCAGTTAACGGTCAGTCATATGTTGCTACAGTTGATTCAACAAGCAACGACTTTACAGTAACAGAAACAAGTAACGTAACAAATAAATTTACAGTTACATCCACAACAGGAATGGCTGTTGGTATGTCAGTATACTTTAGCGGTGCTGTTTATGGTAACGTTAATGAAGGTGCAACATACTACATTAAGACAGTTGATGATGCAACAACATTTACAATTTCAATTGCACATGGCGGAACAGTATTTACACCAACTCTAGGTACAGGATCAATGACTGCAAGAGTTGCAGCTCATCCAATTGAACCTAACTACTGGAGCAAACTGTCAAGTGGTTTTTACTGGGCAGGTACATGGCAAGATGATTACGAATACGAAGTAGGCGATTGTGTTAAGTTCGGCGACAACGCATACGTTTGTATTAGCAAACATAGATCAGAAGGCGATGACGGATCAACAATTGGTGCACAAGGTGGTGGAGCAGACAACAGTCGTCCAGACCAAGACACAACAGGTACTTACTGGAATCAGATGATCACAGGTAGTGAAACTTCACTACTAACAACAAAAGGTGATTTGGTTTACTATGGTGGTGCTGGTGTTGCTAGACTTCCAATTGGTGTAGAAGGACAAGTTTTACAAGCTGGAGCAAATTATCCAGAATGGCGTTCAATGGGCGCAAACGATTATGTTTACTATGTGGCAACACACGGTAAAGATAGTCCGTATCCAGTACATGGTGCAACTATTGATAAACCATTTAAAACAGTTAGATATGCTTGTGAAGCAGTATTGCACGGACCAAGACATCCAGAAGCAAGAAAACTATTAGAAATGAACAGAGCGTTTATCCAACGTGAAGTTACAGAATGGATTACATATCAAATCGCAAATGCTGCAAGTGGTAGCATTTGGGAAAACTTTGATTACGAAGATGATCGTTGTGAAAGAGATGTTGGACTAGTATTAGATGCTATGATCTATGACATGTGTCATGGTGGTAACAAGAGATCAAGAGGTGCTGCAAATGCATTTGTTGGAGCTCTTTACGAAGCACCTTACAACACAGGCCCATATTCAAACTTAGCATCAGAAGCAGAAAACTCAGCAGAAGCATATGCATATATGTTAACATTGGTTAATAATGTATTAGCACAAACTGATCCAACAGTAAACTATCAAACAACAAACGGTGATAATTCAACTGCTGTTGTTGCACAATTTAAAGCATCAACATTGATTGCAGAAGCAAGTTCAAATACTGTACTTGCAGCAAACTTAAAAATTATTACTGATGCAATTGCAGCAGGTAATGCAGATAATATTCCTGCAAGATATGTTCCACAGAACAGTATTAAAATCAAGACAGGACAGTACAGAGAAATTGGACCAATTATTGTTCCAGAAAATACTGTTGTGCTTGGTGATGAAGTTAGATCTACAAACGTTGGACCTTCAGGACCAATTACAGATAAAACTGATGCAAGATATACAATTAGCGCATTAGGACACTTAGAGCCAATCATTGGTAATATTATCAAAGGTTCAAGTGTTACTAAAACAACAGGCAATGCTTACTCACAAGATATTGCTGTTCCTTTTGCTGACACAGTAGAAGAAACACATGTTGAGCGTTTGATTAGAACAATGCAACAAAACATCGACTTTAGAGTTGGTGAATTTGAATTAAGAAACAGTGCTGATCCTACAGGATATAACAGCTCATTCTTAAGCGGATACGGTGATGCAAGAGCTAGACTTAGAGAAAACAAACAGTTCTTTAAAGAAGAATTAATTGCATTTATTGCTGCTAACTACCCGAATGTAAAATACAGCAAAATGAAATGTCGTCAAGATGTAGGTTACATTGTTGACTCTATTTGTTATGACTTAACATACGGTGGTAAGAGCCAATCAAGAATTGCTGCTATGGCATACTATGATGGTGCAGCAGGTGCATTACAAATTGACAGCACAGAAACAGCAGCAACTATTGCAGCGTACAATAAATTAAAAGCAATAATGCAAGATGCTGCAACTAATACTACTATTACAGCATTACAAAGTGTTGTTCCACAAATAAGAGGAACAGCAGGTAGCGCAGGTGCTTCAACATTTATTGGTACTTCGATTGATATTATTACAGCAGTAATTGCTGATGTTGACGATCAACCAAA